>Ga0207073_1088_pt1 | contig 19311 bp, 25 predicted proteins | sample Alteio_BWMinHeat_65_FD_153575 | JGI IMG/M metagenome (GOLD analysis project Ga0207073, IMG submission 153575) | Enriched cells from forest soil in Barre Woods Harvard Forest LTER site, Petersham, Massachusetts, United States -... | ecosystem: Environmental > Terrestrial > Soil > Temperate forest >...
ACGGTATGCTGATTATATGAAGATCGTATGTGTCTTAGTTTGTGTTTATCGTCATTTAGTCGTTTCTAGTGTTGTATCTTAATTGCCGACGTAGCTCAGTTGGTAGAGCAACTGATTCGTAATCAGTAGGTCATGAGTTCGACTCTCGTCGTCGGCAGTAGTAAAATCAATAGGTTATATGGTAGTGCCGAAATTTAGAAATTAGCGTGTCGAATATGTGTCGAAGTTAGAAACAATATGTCTACTTAAAATTCTGTAGCACATGTTTTGCAGTGGAATAGTAAGTGTATTCTTATTCCCCATTCAAATTCTTTTCTTGTAGTTCAGTATAGTATCGTATAATTATCACGTAATATCATTGGAGCTAATTTGGTATTGACCCTTTTTACAGGAATTGAGAATGTACGAATGGAAGAATGTTGCTCGTTGGCAAAAAGAACTGTTAGGTCTCCTTATAACAGGAGTGGTTCTTATTCTATTATTGTCAGTTATTCTGGCTCATTTGCAAATACATAAGCAGCAAGAACAAGCCAATCAATCAAATTTAGTCATCAATGGCCAGGCTACTGATCAGATTAAGCAGGTAGATATGTTGAATCCGGTGGATGCCGCAGCTGCTGTAAGCCCCTTTGTAGAAAAATTGAGCTGGTATGACATTTTAATTTTGGTATTTCTTTGGCCTATTGGAATGATGTTCAACAAGTTTGCCAAGGCTTTTTCACATCATATTTACAAATTGATGCAATAGGCAATAAGCAATAAGAAACTGCGCATGGGTATTTCTCTAAAATTAATGAGAGCGACTATACGGGTATAGCAATATTGATTAATGATCGCCGGGACAAATTAACAACTAAGTCAAGTTAAGGATAAATATGCTTAAATGGTTAAACAGTAATATTGGTCTGATAACGGGAGTAGTTGGTCTTATAACAGTTTTTGCTATCTTTATCGCTCCTATAGTGGCACTATGGCTGCAGAAAAAAATTGAAACATTTAATGAGCAAAAGACGAGAGGACTAGAAATTTTTAAAACTTTATTAGCGACACGAGCCAATACTATTTCACTTGAGCATGTTCAAGCGTTGAATATGATAGATGTTGAATTTTATAATCAAAAAGAAATTAGAAATTATTGGAATATTTATCGTGACCATCTTAATTCTTCTTACCCACAAAATCAGGATAAATCTGCTCAAGATAGGTGGGAGGAAAAGCGCGTAGATTATTTAACGGATTTATTGCATTGCATGTCCAAATTCTTTGGCTATGATTTTGATAAAGTTATATTAAAGAAAGGCGCTTATTCGCCGGTTGCGCATGGAATTTTTAATTTGCAACAAAATTTAATAAGACATGGCTTTGTTGAGTTGCTAACAGGTGAGAAATCATTAAAGGTTGAAGTCGTCGATAAAAAGCAATCATAGCAACGTAGGTTTGGCCGAACTGCGCAGCCAAACAATTAGTAGATCAAAAGGGGATTATGAATAATAATAGTAATATTTTTATTCATAAAATCCACCCAGGGGGCGAGTGCTTTATTAAATAACTAAACAATGCAATATGCTCTCGTTATTTTAGACCATAATAACTATAAATATATTTTTTTAGTATATCAGTTAATACTGTTGTTGAAATATTCCCCGCACCTGTAGCCGCCTTAGATACAATAGCATTGATCCAGCCCGATATTTTTTCGCCGAATCCATTACAAGATTGAGGTAGAGAATCGGATTTTATAGCTTGAACCAGGCCATCCAAGTCTTGTTGTTCAATGCCGATTTTCTTAAGTTCCGTGAATAAATCCTGTAAGATATTTTCTTGAACCGATAAGTTTAAATATTGTTTAGCATCACTGTTAATGATATTTCCGAAGACACCTTGAAAATTATGAATATTGATTTGTTGGTTGTTGTTTGCTTTTGTTTTTTCTTCTTCAGTAAATGACATGTTTTCACCTAAGATGCCTTGTTCTTCAAGAGTTAATGCCCACTCAAGAACAATTTTCCGCACTGATTCACAGATTTTATCTATCGCTGTTTGTGGGATAAAGCGTGAAATTGGAAAGCAGGTATCCATGCTTTTTTGCAGGTGTATTATTAAATTGCTAGGAAGTGTTAATGTTATTTCACCATTGCTAAGGCATCTTAGCCGTTCAATTTCAGTGATAGGTTGTGTGATTGAAACGTTAGTTAGCGCATTTTCTTTCTCACGGTCTTCGAAAAGTATCGGTTGCCAACCATAATGTGGGCTTTGAATTCTAATTTGACAGTAACTTTTCCTGTAAGATGGTATCTCGTCTAAGATCTTATATCCCTCCAGCTCATTTTTGATCCACGCAACAAATTCCTTTATTTTAAGCTTGCGAGCAACAAACAAAGCTTTCATTAATAGATTAGTCAACGATGAATTATCATGTAACGCATCTTGTTGTAGTGCACTAACTATGGATTGCATTAAGCGATGCCTAATTGATTAATTGGTGCTAAGTTTAAACTGATCTTGTAATTTGCACAACTGTTCTGTGTTGTCTGAGATGATTCAATAAAATTGTATCGCAACAAGTCGTAGTCCCTACCTTTAAATGCAAAACCACTCATGCTGAATTTACATCGATTAACTTTTTTTTAAGAACATAAAAAAGATGTACATGTTCCATCATCACATTATAGCAATACAACTAAAACTCACTACTATAAGATATTGTTACAGCAGCCATGTCATCGATCTTGCTCGGGCTTATAGAGTGTGACACAACCTCAAGGCGTCGAATTACATTTGTAATTTCAATAGTAGGGTATTGAGGATTTAACGGTTTTAAATAGCGCTTGCCTGCATCGACAACATATTGCTTAAAGGTGACTTCATTGGTATTCGTTAACTTAGCAACAACAAAATCACCTGGTGTTACAACGCTATTATGACGTACTACAATGATATCACCCTCATGGAAACTTTTACTTTGTCCGTTGGGTGAAATCATTGCATCACCTTTTATTTTCAAGCCGTAAATATTTTTTTTATGTGTGAAATAATTTGGAACCCATTCAGTCATCCTAGTTAGATTCACTTCTGATAAACTTGTAAAGTTAGCTGCCTCTTCCCATGAGAGAATTGGTACGGGGTGCAGAGATGCCATCAGCCTTGATATTTTGTCAGCTGGTTTTTCATCAGGCGAACCAAATTGTAACCAGCTAGGATTTGCTTCTAATATTTCAGCAAGCCTTGAAAACTGACTTAATGATGGCACTCTGCGGCCAGCTAAGTAATGAGTAATGGCGCTGCGTGTAATGCCAATTTTTTTAGCAAGGGTTTCCTGTGTCATGCCCAAATCTTTAAGCCTTCTTTTGATACGATCTTGCCAAGTGTCCAATTTTTCTACATCAATAGTCATTGAGTATTGTCCTAATAAGTCCTGGGAAAGCTAGATATGATACGGCACGTATCAAAATATTTCAAACAAATATTATAAGTAGACGTTTTGTAATAACTAGTTGACAATACGTATACATCAGGTAGAATCCATTTCCTAATTTTAATCGCTCGGAGCATCTAATATGAAACCTCGTTTATCCCGCATTGAGCTTCTTAAAGCTTATGAACTTGCACCTGACTCGGCGTTATTTTCTCAAGATACGCTGGCAGCCATTCGTGATTGTTCATTGGCAACGCTTGAGCGTGATCGTTGGGTAGGAACAGGTGTGCGCTTTATCAAAATAGGACGATTAGTGCGTTATAAAAAATCAGATATTCAGGAATGGTTAGCGCAACATCAATCGTTTAATTCAACGACAGCACAAATGCAAAGTATGGATATGTAGACTCTACAAATACGGAGAAAAAAGCATGTCTCAAGCTCATTCAGAGTGGTGTGAGCCAGAACCCATTCAACAGACACTGTTACCAGTAATTGGATTACCAAAAGGAAATATTCCTGATGCTTATCGTGATTGGGTGTGTGATATCGCACATCGTATGCAATGTCCAGTTGATTACATTGCTGTTGCTTTAATTGTTGTGACTGCTTCAATTATCGGCGCAGGTTGTGGTATCAAACCTAAACAAAAAGATGATTGGCTAGTGATACCCAATCTTTGGGGCGGTATCGTTGGCCGCCCAGGCAAGATGAAAACACCGGCCGTATCAGAAGTGATGCAACCGCTCGGTAAACTTGAAGCCGATGCAAAGCAGGCATTTGATTTAAGTATGGCGACATATCAAGCGGAACTTGAAGATTACAAAGCAGAAAAAGAAGCGCTGAAGAGTGCGATGTTAAACACCAAAAAACAAGCGCTGCAAAATAAACTAGTCAAGCTTGATTCATTAGCATTGAAAAATCGGCTGTTGCAATTATTAGAACCTAAAAAACCGATTTGGAAACGATATAAAACCAATGATGCCACCATTGAAAAGCTGAGTGAATTACTGGCCGATAATCTGAGGGGGTTATTGATTTATCGTGATGAGTTAATTGGGCTGTTATCAACTTGGGATCAAGAAGGGCGTGAGGGTGATCGAGCATTTTTCTTAGAAGCGTGGAATGGTTATGGTTCATTAACAACGGATCGAATTGGTCGTGGAACAGTACATACAGAAAATCTATGTTTATCGATTTTTGGAAATACTCAACCTGCGAAATTGATTCAATACTTGCATCATGCAATGCGTGGCATGGACAATGATGGGTTGTTACAACGTTTTCAATTATTAATTTATCCCGATGATTTACCTGCTTGGAAATTAATTGATCGTGAACCAAATGAGCTTGCCAAAGAACAAGTATTTAATATTCTACAGAATTTATCCACGATGGATTTCACGAAATATGGTGCCATCAAAGAAGCAAAAGATCGCTTTCCTTATTTTCGATTTGATGATGATGCGCAAGACTTATTCTTTCACTGGTTGAAAGAGCTTGAACAAACCATCTTGGAATCAGATGATCAACCCATTGTTATTGAGCACTTATCTAAATATCGAAGTTTAGTGCCAAGCTTGGCACTCGTGTTTCATTTGATTGAGGTTGCAAATGGAGCCACAAATACACAAATTAATTATGATACGACATTAAAAGCAAACCTTATTCAAGATAATTCGCACAAAGCAACGATGAAATCTTTACAAGAAGGAAAACGACCAGAAGCACGTAAAGAAATTTCTGCCAAGAAACTTGAATCTGCTTTAAAGTCTATTAATGAACTTGAATTTGATAGCACAGTTTTGGGTGTATCAAAATACACAGGTAATTATGCGGTTGTGCCTGATGGATATGTTAATCAAAACGTGTTGGTGCTCGGAACGACAGGCGGTGGTAAAACGATTACCTTAAGACGATTTTATCATCGTGCGATCACCAAAGGTTATCCATTGGTTGTAATTGACGGTAAGCCATCAGATGATAATGTTATTTGGCTTAAGAAAATGGCTGAAAAGCATAACAGACCATTTTATGGGTTCAATTGCGACACCCATTGTCATTATGATTGTCTTGCAAGTGGCGGCTATACTGAACTCAAAGATAAAATCATTAGTTTAAAAGACCAATGGGAAAGTGATTATTATCGGTCAATCGCTGAAGATTACTTGCAAACGTCACTACAAGTGTTATTAAAATCTAAAAAATCATTTGATTTAAAAAAAATAGTTGATTGTTTAAATTATGATAACTTGCTGAATCTTTCGCATGAATTAAATGAAGTTGTATTAGCGAAAAAAATAGCAGAGCTTGGTTCATATGATCGCAAAGACATTCTTGGGTTGCAGGCACACCTCAATATTTTGATTAATTCAGAATTAGGTAGTTATTTTGTGCGTGATCACAATACATTCACCTTGTCGCAAGTGATCGATGAGGGCGCAGTTCTTTATTTTGCTCTACCTGCATTGCGGTTTCCGAGTTTTTCTAAAGTGCTAGGCAAGTTAGTAATTAATGACTTGAAAGCTGTGATTGATCATTACAATCACCATGATCAACGTGTGTTTATGGTGTTCGACGAATTCTCTGTGTTTGCAGGTGATCAGGTATTAAATTTGGTCAACATGGGTAGAGGGAAAGGCGTGCATGCCATTTTCGGTACACAAGGTTTAGGCGATTTGGATAAGGTAGATGAAACGTTCAAAGATCAGGTACTAAATTGTGTGAACACGATTATTTGCCATCGCTTAAATGATCAAAAAAGTGCTGAAGGCATAGCCAATTGGATAGGTACCGAGTATGGCGTTAAGGTGACCGTGCAAATTGGGGAGCCTCCAGTTGATAGTGCTAAAGGAAGCGCGCGGTGGAGCAAAGAGTTTATCGTGCATCCAGATGATATCAAGCAAGGCTTGCAGGCAGGGGAGGCGTTTTATATCACCAAAGTAGGAAAATTTTGGCAGGATAAGGTGAGGGTGAAGTTTAGTTAGTGGTTAATTTGTTTGTCTACAGACTGAAATGAACCTTAGAACTGCTTCTCAATAATACCCAATATGAGTACAATCATACCTATATTGGGTATAATAGCTGTTAGATTGAATACCTGTCTGATTGTATTTCAAGGCAAAATTGTTATTAAGTGGTTGTAAAATATAGCAGATATTGTTTATACTGCATTTAAAATACCCATTACGCCTTTTACATAATAATGTGCATCCTGATGGGTTGTTATCTCTTCATGATCAAACAATGTTCGTATACATTTTTTGACATCAACAGCTATATATCACTTGTCTTTCCAGCGTTTAGTAGAAGGAATTAGCATGAAAAAGCCGTCAAGCCGTATCACTGATACTGTTGTGTATCAATCAAAAAGTGGCTCTTTGGAGCTTAAAACTGATAAGACAAACGAAACTATTTGGCTTACACAAGATCAGATGGCTTTTCTTTTCGACGTGCAAAAAGCGGCAATTTCTAAGCACTTAAAGAACATCTTTGCTTCAGAGGAGCTTCGTGAAAAAGCAGTTGTTTCCATTTTGGAAACAACTGCCAAGGACAAGAAAATCTATAAAGTTAAGCATTTTAACATTGATGCTGTGCTCAGTGTTGGCTATAGAATCAACTCCCAAAAAGCTACCCATTTTCGTCAATGGGCAACAAAAACACTCAAGGAGCATATACAGAAGGGCTATACGATTAATCGCCACCGTATCAAGTCAAACTATGAAGATTTTCTAAAAGCTGTATCTGACGTTAAAAGTTTATTGCCGACTGGTTCGATAGTTGATAATGAAAGTGTGCTTGAGCTAATTACGCTGTTTGCTGATACATGGTTCTCATTAGATGCTTATGATAGAGATACCCTTGTTACCAGAGGCGCGACTAAAAAGAAGGTAGCATTAACCTCAAGTAAGTTAACTCAAGCATTGGCAACGTTAAAGCAGTCTCTTATTGCAAAGGGTGAAGCAACAGACCTTTTTGGTGCTGAACGCACAAAAGATGGTATAGCAGGCATCGTTGGAAATGTAATGCAATCATTTGGCGGAGATGATCTATATCCAAGCATAGAAGAAAAAGCAGCCCATCTTCTCTATTTTATTATAAAGAATCATCCCTTTGTGGATGGTAATAAACGTAGCGGTGCATATGCTTTTGTATGGTTTTTGCGACATGCAAAAATTTTAGATGTAACCCGCATTACGCCACCTGCATTAACAGCGCTAACCTTATTAATCGCTGAGAGCTCTCCGACAGATAAAGATAAAATTATCGGATTAGTATGTACTGTTTTAACGAGGTAACAGGTTATTTTATTCCGTAGAATAGTCAAATTTTGGACGCGCACTGATTGATCATTTCACATCATTGGGAGGTAAAGCAATTTGCATGATTTGTATCTCATTTTCAGCAAACCCACTTAAAGAAAAACCATTAGATTGATAAATGTGAATTGCATTTTTATTATTTGTTTTTACTTCCAATGTTAGTTTGTTAAGTTTTAAAACCTCACTTGATAAAAGCAGCGCAACCCGACAAGCTTTCTTCATGATCCCTAATCCCGCAAAATCAGGGTTCACTAAGAATCTTCCAAATATTGCGCACTTATTCATCCAATCAATCTCATAAATGGATAATTGGCCATATCTTGTGCCATGTTGGTTGCAGATTATAAAAATAAAGTCTTCGTCAGATTGGGAATATCGATAAAACCAGTCAAAATGAGTTTTTGTTGATATGATTTCAGTTGAAACAAACCAGCGTCTGTGTGCCTCGTAATTACGCCACAATAACGTAATACCGAGGTCATCCTCATTGAGTAACCTTAAGACTAAATTGTCTTTATAGTAGGAGTTAATTGTTCTTTTCATGTTTCGTGATAGACAAGAGTAAGTGCATTTGTTGCATGAGGATAACATTTATGTCAGCATATGCAAGTGTTCGTGATCTGTGCTTAGTTAATTTAGCGAATTTTTCATCATGATAAAAAAATATAATATAGCATTTATTCCCATTTCATATAGCAACACAATTATTAATTTGGCTAAAAATTTTGCTCATATAGCAGACAAGTATTTGCTTGGTGAGCACTCATTGCCACATGTTACTTTGTATCAATTTACATGGGACGGTAATGAGATTAGCAATATCTGGGAAAAGATCACTTCCGTGTTTAATGAGACTCACATTGAGCTTACCTTCGATGAATTTAGCTGCATCACTTTTGATCATGAAACATATTGGGCTTCATTGATGCCTAACAATCGTGATATCTTAATAAATCTGCATCATTTAATTGCAAATATTTTAAAAATGCCAATTATTAACACCTATGATCCCCATATGACCTTAATGAGTACAAAAAATAAAGAATATGAAAATGATGTTGAAAAATTGAAAGCTCAATATGTTCCTGTGACGGATGTATTCGTGATGTCACTCGGGGAATGCGATGATATTGGGCAATTTAAAAATTTTTTATTCTAGGTCGATATGGATAATAGCAAAAAATTTTATTGGAATTTGATAACATTTTAGTTAAACTTACTCACTTGTTTGCTATTGAACTGAACTATAATGTTATCAAATCTGGTCTTATGAAAAAAATGACTCAAATTACTGAACTAAAAATTACTAAATCTCAAATTGAAAGGTTAGCAAGCAATCTTCGTGCGCTACTTACACAACACCATATAACTGAAAATGAAGTTGCTCAGGCATTAAACATTCCTCATATGACGGTTCGCAGATTAGCATCTGGTGAAACCACTGATCCTAGAATATCAACTCTTAAATTAATAGCTGATTATTTCAAGATCACAGTTGATTCATTAATTTCAGATCAAGAAAACAAACCAACAGTTTTAAGACACAAGAATATGCCCAAATTTGTTCCTGTGCTGGATTGGATAATAGCTACTAAAATACGTACCATTAAAGATATTGACTTAACTACATGGAAAAAATGGCAGCCCGTAACGCTCAATTCAAATATCTCGATAAGTGACACTGCATTTGCATTGGAAAGTCGTCCATCTATGCATTCTAGGTTTCCTCAAGGTACGCTCTTTATCATTGAGCCGAATATTACATCGTCTGATGGAGATATCGTTTTACTTAGAATTAAAGATACAAATGAATTATCACTTAGAGAATTAATGATTGATCCGCCAGAAAAACAATTATATCCCATCGTACCTGGCTCCAATGTGCTAGTGTATTCAGAAAATGCGTACGATATAATTGGCGTCGTTGTGCTCACATTGTTATACAACCGAAGAATAACCGATTAAATAAATAATAAAATGAGGTTTAACATGTTTGGTAATTCGTCATTTACTATTACAAAAAATAATCACGGCGTTATGCACAAGATGAACCCAATATCAAGGGCATTTGTTGAACATGCTAAGCATTCTAAGGGAGTGGTGCTAGATATTGGTGCAGCCTATGGTATTGCAACTCTTCCGATTCTTTTTGAGAGTAATGATGTACACGTGATTGCATGTGATGTGTCCCTCCAGCATCTTGAAGAGCTGGCTTCTCAAGTAAAAATAAAGGATAAAGACAATGGATCGAGTTTAATCAATAGATTGACTTTGCTACACGGTAAATTCCCAGATTTTCATTTAGAAAAGAATAGCCTTGATGCTATTTTGATATCGCATGTGTTGCCATTTCTTACTGGACAAGAAATTGAAGTTGGGATAGAAAAGTTAGCGAATTTTTTAAAACCAAACGGCATTCTGTACATGTGTAGTTATACCATTTACAATAAAGTCATGCAAAATTATATTCCTATATATGAAAAACGAAAATTAGCTGGAGAAAGTTGGCCCGGAGAAATAGAGGATGCCTCACTATTTTGGGATACTAGCAACCCACTTACTGCAATCTTACCTAAAAAACTTAATCACCTTGAACCTACATTAATCGAATCACTTCTTAAAAAATATAATTTTACGATCAAATACTTAGACTTTATGACATTATCTGATGAAATTCCTGAACAAATGAAATTAGATGGTCGTGAAACAATGGGATTGATTGCATCGAGATAAGAGAGAGTTTAAATGAAACAATATAAATATCTTGATAAATTGCAAGGGCTCAGCATCACTTTCATGTTGGCAGCATTGGTGTTGTCTCATAAAATAATCAACGTTATTTTGAGCGAGATCCAGAATCTTGGTTGTGTATTGTTTATCATTGTGATCTTCATAATCAACATAACCATTTCTATCAAGAGATATTAATTTGTAATATCCAGGATTATTAACTCTTATTGGTAATGGATGATGAATATCTATTGGCGTTTTATTTTTTAAATATTTTTTATATTGATCTCCGCAAACTACTCCAATTATGCATGCATCATGAGGCATTAGTCTTTCTACAATAAATGGGTTGTTCATCACTTGAATCGGTGACTTATAAAAAATAGAGTAGCTATGTAAGCATTGAAACCATAAGTCTTTATTATCTTTAATGTCAATTAATCTAATTAAATTACCGGATGCATTATTTAATTTTTTAATTATAAATTTTCTTATATTCATATATGCCGCTTTTGTGCAGTCTAATTAATTTATGTCAATAACGTTTTATATTTTCTAGCTTTTTTCCAAGCATTTTCTACTTCTTCTGGATTAAGCATATCAAATGCTTTATCTTTAATGGCAAGTGCATCTGGATAATATTTAAGACAGGCAACATCTGACTACGCGTATGCTTCTATATAGTCATTTACCTCAACGAGATAAAATTGAGCCAAACGGTATTGTGAGGCAACGTTACCTAATGCAGCATGATGTAGTAGCACATTATGAGATGGCGCATGATACAACATCTTACTAATATTATTAATTCATACTTGGGCTTGGTATTTGGATGATACGTGAACCACTGATTGGGTTAATTTTTTGTGAGGATACCCAGATCATTAATCAACTTCAGGCGAATGTAGAGCAAGAGAAAAATAATAATGACTACAATGAATTGCTAGCCGACTTTAAGAAGCGATCACAGCCCTATAGAAGGATAGGTACAATAATTTGACGCACATTATCTGGTCAGATGGTCAATTTATGCATATGTCGATCAAATCGACATAGTTTCAAACTATGTCGATTTTTTTAAAAAATTTCGACATAGTCTATTTATATATCAATATATTCAATAGGTTATTTGCTTAGTATTTTGATGAGTTGTTTGTTAATATAGTACTTTTCCAGGCCAATTTTGGTGCTATGAAGCAAACCAAGATCTTCTAAGGTTTGCAAATAAGTAGCAGCAGTTTGACGTTTAGCTAATCCCTCTTCTTCTAAAAATCGAATTTTACAGTAAGGATTTTGGAAAATAATTTCAATTAAATCTTTGCTATATATTTTCGGGGCTTTTTGTTGAACTAGTTTCCGCGCATTTTCCATGGCGGCAAGAATATTATTTACTCGTTGCTGTGTTTCTAGTGCCGTTGTTTCAATTGCTTCGAGTATATACATCACCCAGTCAATCCAAGCATCCTTTTCTGTTACGTTGCGTAACCCTGTATAGTAAGAGGGTTTGGTGCGCAGAATATAATGACTAAGAAACAGAATAGGGCTATCAAGCAAGCCTTTTTCAACCAGAAATAGAATATTAATAATACGACCGGTGCGTCCATTGCCATCAACAAAAGGGTGAATGGCCTCAAATTGATAATGTAGAGCAGCCATTTTGATTAATGGATCAATATTATCTTCAGCATGAAGGAATTTTTCAAGATTGCTCAGTTTATCGCGAATAATTGACTCACCTTCTGGCGGTGTGTAGATGACTTCACCTTTTGAATTGGCAATCTTTGTGCCAGGTACTTTACGAATGCCAATATTTTTTCCCTTGATGATTTCGGCAATTTCCACAAATAAATTAGTTGCTAGTGGTTTTTTCTTCAAAGAATTAAAACCATGCCACAATGCTTGACGATATAGTAATACTTCTTTCGCATGAGGATTTGCTGCTAATTTTTCATCTGCAGCTGCTCGATAAAGCTCGTCATTAGTTGTGACGATGTTTTCAATTTCAGAAGAAAGGCGGGCTTCTTGCAATACAATACCATTCACAAGAATGCCTTGATTAGGGATAGATTTTACTGCTCCCTTTAATTCTGCTAATGCTTTGTTTGCTGTAATTGCTTTTCTTAATATCGCGATATTTTCAAGCTTAGCTGATGGGGGAAGTAATGGTAAATCATTATACGGTTGATTTGGGTTCATTGGATTTCCTTGTTTTTCAGTATATGTATTGCCGGAGGCTCGGGTTTCATTCGTTGCAATAGATGATCAGTAATCAGTTGCATCGGCTTACGCAACCGCTCAACATCTAACATGATATAACCCGCAGTCACATCGCCATTCATTTTGTGATTCAGAAGTCGTTTTAATGCGTAAGCAGCAATATCAAGGCTTTCCGCGATGGTGATAAATGTTCGTCGCAAGTCATGTATTGTGAATTGAATTTTCGTTTCATTAATTACTTTAGCCATTTGTTTGCGTGGTTCGATGATATATCCCTCGATACCGGTACCAGAAAAAACATACACACTCGTGGCATGCTGTTTGCGAGCGGCAAAGAGATCAAAAAGGTAGTCAGATAGGGGCAAAGTGTGCGGCTCTCTATTTTTCGTATCAGTGACTGTCAATGTTTTCGCTTTTAAATCGACTTGCTCCCATCTCAATTTTGCGGCTTCTTGACGTCGTAAACCTGTAAATAGGATGAGTAGCAGATAATCTCTCAGTGTTTCGTTTGGCAACTTTTGTACGGCAGCATACCAATTAGCCAATTCATGCGCTTTGATAAACGTTTGGCGCCGCTCAATGCGATACCAGGCACGGGTTTGCGATAAGCGTTTCACCGGATTATCGTTGATGAGTGATTTACCTTGTGCATTTTCGTATTGCCCAGCAGCAAAGTTAAAAAGGGCGCGTAAAACACGCATCGCAAGATTTGCATAAGCATGACCATTTTCGTCGCCTAATTTTTCGTGCAGTTTAGTGATTTTGTCTTTGGTAATCGAGATAAGCGGTTTATTTTTCCAGCTAGCAAAAGCAATATTTAACACGCGTTTGTAATCATACAGAGTCTTTGCTTTCAAAGATTTTCGTGCTTTCAAGTAATCATTCATGACTTCTTGAAGTGTAACTTCACGCATTTTTTCATTACGTTTTTCAGCAAGCGGATCGACACCACTTGCAATTTGTCCAAGCATGATTTGCGCTTGCTTGCGGGCTTGTTCAACAGTTAATTCACCGTAACGCCCAATTTTAATGCGACATAATTTGGTTTTAATGAGTTTTTCAACAAAGAACGTTTTTGCACCGCCTGAAGTAATCCGAATCCCAAAGCCTTTTAATGTGTCGTCATAATAACGTTTTTGGCCAGTGTGACCTAAATTGCCTTTGGGTGGGATGGGTAATTTATCAATGACCGCCTTAGTTATATGCACTTTTGTTCCTTAAAACGTGTCGAAACTGTGTCGAATGTATAGCTAACAATCGTTCAAAAAACTTATAACTTATTATAATTATAATCTATTGAAAGTAAATAAAATTTAAAATAGAATCAAGCTGTGTCGAAGCGGTTAAAAACCGCCTGATTGTAATTCGTAATCAGTAGGTCATGAGTTCGACTCTCGTCGTCGGCAGCAGTAAAATCTAGTATAAACAATAAGTTACGCTTCACTTATACCAACTTACCACCAGCCGAAAATCTCATTACGCGACTCCCATTCACATTTTTTAACATAACCAATACTGGGCCGCTTTGTCCAGCGCATACTTTATTTGCAGCTTCAAGTAGATTCGCAAGCTCTGCAGCAGAATAGTGAGTCGTAATGCGTTCACTTTTATGGCCGAGTAAATCTTGTCTATCTTCAAAGCACACGCCTGCAGCACGGAGGCGTCGTCCGAAAGTGTGTTTGAGATCATGGACGCGGACTTGTTGCAAGTTGGCACGAATTCGTGCTTTCTTCCACGCTGACCGCAACATTCTGGTAAGTGGTTTACCTTTAAAGGTAAAAACATATTCAGGATGTTGACCGCGGGCATCGTCAATGACTGATTTCGCAATTCTATTTAAAACCACCAGTCGATCTTCCCTATTCTTTACGATTTCTTTTGGTATGATAAATACCGAATAATCTAAACCAAGAATAGGAACTTCCCAACTCCATTTCAAACTGCAAATTTCAGTATCTCTACAGCCTGTATTCACGGCAAAAAGCGCCATTCGTTTTAAGTGCAAAGGCAATTCATTAAATAAACGTTCTTGTTCTTCCCAGTTGAGAGGATAAGGTTTTCGTTTATCCATTTCAGGCAATAACTTAATCTTAGGTGCTGAGGCAAGCCAAGTTAAACCGAATTCATCTAACCATTCGCCAGCAGCAAGATTGAGTATGTGTCTAACCAATTGCAAACCATAATTTATGGTTCTTGTCTTAACACCTTGTTGCTTTCTTGCCTGAATAAAAGTTTGCAAGCTGCCCATATGTACTGCTTCTAAACTTAGTTTCCCAATAAAAGGATCCAATTTTTTAATCGTACCGATATCATCATAAAGACTGGCTTTATGACTGTTCTCTTGTACAAATTTCACTGCAGCTTCCCTGAATGTACGTTTTGGTCTCACGCCATACACCGCAGCTTGACGAATTGTTTCTAGTCTGAAAACTAAGTACTTCTCAGCTTGTTCAAGGCTGCTTGTTCCAGTACTTTCATAAATCCGCTGTCCGTTAATTTTTTTGTTGATGTGCCAGACATTGCCACGCAATGTGAGTCCTGGCATTCGTTTATGTCCCATACGCTGCTCCTTTGCGCAGGGCGTCCGTTACACTGCTTATGATGATCCGCCCACGCATCTAAATCAAGTCGATCAAAAGCGATTCCATGTTGGCCTAATGGAATTTCAACTAAGGTTGGTCTTACGTCTCGATTGAATTTGTTTCTATCCATGCCTAGATAGGTTGGCGCATCTCTTAACCGTAAAAATCGTGGTAGTTCCATGGTGGTTTTGTCTCGCATTTATTTTTTTGGATGTTCTGTTTTAATTAATTCGGTACGTACAATATTTATATCTTTTGGCGCATCAATGCCAAGTTTTACACTCTTTGTATTGTTCAGAATTTTTATTTCTATTTGATTGTCGATTAGGATGGATTCACCAATTTTTCTTTTTAATACTAACATAACATTCCTCTATTAAAGACACTATAAGTGTCTTTAATGATACTATATGGGTCGTCAGTGTCAATAGATTAAATATATAATTTGTTGATTTACGTTTAATTATTCGATATATTGTGCAGCGTTACTGTAACGACACTGTTTTTCAAATAACTAAAATTAAGAGGAGAGATTGTGATGCAAAGAAATAAACAAAAAATGAGATCAGCCTGCGATGAGTTAACAGACATGTTGGAACACGGGATTTTGGCTGAAGATAGGAATACAAATGTAGCTCTTTTAAATTTTTTCAAAGCAAAAACCGCTTGCGAACTAGATATGGTTATGAAGGCAAGCGGCAGGTTTACAACCCGTGAAAAATATATAGAGCAGTTAGAAACTCAGCAAAAAGAAACATTCAGACCGAAGTCGTGAATTGAAGTAATTTAAACCAATGGCTTAAGGATGAGCTAATTTGGCGCATGGGAGGTGCGCTTACACATTACAATAGCTGTATGTACTCTAACACAAGCCTACCGAAACCTCACAAATTAAATAACGTGCCTAATGCAGTTTACTCACCTTAACCACTACACAGCAGAATATTAGCACAACTACTGCCAATAACCTATTGTATTTTTTACTCATATACGAATGCTAATCTACTCAGTCGTCACGATCACTGATCTACCACTAGCCAACATTTTCGAGATATGACCTTCACCAGTGGTATCCGTCGCAAACAAAACATCACCAGGCTTAAATCGCCGAGTCTCACCACCACTCGCAATCACCTCAACTTCTCCTTCTAAATAGATAATGTATTGTGGTTGCGGTGCATTATGTTTATCAAAAATCAATCCAGGTTCAAAATCTCTAAACATCATTCCCGATGCAGGGTATTTCTTAGAATACATACCCAGCGGCTGCTTTGATTCATGACCACAATCAATATCTTCAAAATAAGATTTACCATCCTCACCAGTGTATAGCTTTGTAATAATCATTATTCTCTACCTTCAGTTAAATTAATTATTGGGTCATTCGAAATCTTTGCAAATTTTATTTTAAACGGATTAAATTTTAAATCATAATCATATACATCTACCTTTTCTATTTTTTTAATGATCGCAGCCAAGATAGAAGACGGAATCACTAAAATAGGATTAAAAACGAGTTTCATGGCAAATGAAACCAATATTAATTGAAGAAGCATTTGCCACGGTATGACGCCGATATATTCCATAGAAAGTGAAATGATCACAAAGACCGCTTCTCCTATGATTGAAGCTCCTAAGCTCCTTAACCAAAACAATCTGCCTTTCAATAACACTTTCCATTTTGCAACGGTATATGCATTGACGAATGCCCCGCATAGAATAGCAATAAAACTAGCAGTAACGACCCATGGTAAGTTGCCAAGTACGTGATCGTATGCGCCTTGAAATGCCCAATTCGTAGGAGAGGGCAACTTGATTAATGAGAAGCAAATGCATGCAAATATGAATTGAAAAATCAGTGCGCACCAAATAACTTGTTTAGAGATATCGTAGCCATATACTTCAGCGATGACATCGCCTGTTAAAAACCACAGCGGGATAATGATAGTTGCTGCAGTTGTATGGATTGAACCAATAGCGACTATTTTATATATCACCAAAATGGTTATTAATTTAATGGTCATGTAAAACATGACTAATGGCGCTAAACATTTATATTGCATGTGATATTCATCCACAGATTAGTTATTAAGATCATTTTGTGAGTGTTCATATCCGGCAACATAGCCAATATTGATCGCATCTTGTTTAGTTAAATCATTGACGATCTTTTTATCTAAAGATATCTCTGCTGCTGTCTTGGTAGTTATATTGCCTTCTTTATCTTGCAAAATAAATTTGGCTTTACCTTCGTTTATATTAAACTCTTGACTGACTATCTTTAAGTCAGACCGTCCTTTTTGTTTGCGATTTTCATCTTGTGCATAAGCCAGTGTAATTTTTTGAATATCTTTTTTAGAAAATTGGTCTGCAAATGCATCGTTAGAAAGAATGTCAGATGCTCTATATTCCATGAATGTAGATTTTCCGAAGCCCTACAAAATAATTATATTTGCTACAACGACGCCTAAAATTTTTATTTTACGTTCCAATTGCAATAGCGGATATTGCGGATTCAGTGGTTTAAGATAAACATCACCGCCTTCTTCGATGTATTGCCTTAGAATGGCATCTTTTTTACTACTTGATGCAAGGACGTAGTTTCCATTGATAGGCATCTTGTTGGGATCAAGAATAATGTAGCTTCCTTGAGGGAAACTCATACTTTGGCTCATTGGCGCAACCATGGAATCACCTTTAACCAATAGCGCAACGCATTCAATCTGATTGCGGTTGAAGTAGTCTAAGTACTCATATTTGGCATTTGCATAGTCTGATTGAAAATCGATTACTTGATGCCAATCTAGGATAGGAATGCGGTTCACATCTTTTTTGCTTCGATGTGATTGTGTAGTGGTTTCTTGAGCTTTACCAAATTGCAGCCATGCAGGGTCTACTTGAAGAATAGAGGCAAGCTTTATCACTTGCTTTATAGGGGGATGGCGTGTCCCTTGTACGTAATGCGCAACAGCGCTGCGAGTAACGCCTAGTTTATTTGCTAAATCCTCTTGTGTGAAACCTAGTTCCTGCATTTTTGCTTTGAGTCGTCCAGTCCAATTATTCATTTTTTACCCAGTATGCCCAGTATTTAATCATACAAATTTAAACATCATTGGATGTTACATTATGTGGCAAACACGATCAATGACACAATAAGGGTCACAAAAGTGTTGACTAATAGTGTCACAATGATATCCTTAGCAATTATTGTTGGTTATGTATCTAGATTATTAAAGAATTTCAAGAATGAACATACGTGAAAATTGCCCTTATTGCAGAAGTAAACTTATAAAAAAGTCATTGCAATGTAGTTGTAGTTGGGCAACAGCAAACAATCGTGATGATCATTCAACTGATTTTCAATGCAGTTATTGGCTGGCTAAAGTTCGCTGCAAAGAACAGGGCACTATTTGTCAAATCAGTGATGCTGGCAAATGGTATTGTGCAAAGCATTGGTACCATGCGGATAGTTTATTCAATACATTTTAGTAGGAAAATTTCATGAAAAAAATATTTCAATTCATAAAAAGTAAAATCATTATTCTCCATTTATTACTCATTTCTTTCCCTGCATTGTCCTTTGCAGGCGGTGAAACACCGGTCAGTCAGGGTTTACGCTACATCACTAATGCAATGTATGGTGCAACTGGTATCGCAATTGCCACCATTTCTGTCATGGTCGTGGGGCTGTTATGTCTTAGTCATTTCTTAAGATGGACAGTACTCGGATACACCATTATCGGCATTTCTATTATTTTTGGCGCAGGTTCCATGAATGGTATCTAAAAACAAGGCGAATGGCTTGAAATCAGCCAGCGATCTTGTTTGAAATTCATTCAGCTTTTTAGCAGTAATTTCTACCATTTTTTTAGACACTGATGATGGCGATACGCCAAATGATGATGCCGCACCCATCACCGTCTCTTCATACTTTTGTGCGGAGACACCACGCATAATCTTGTCCAGCATTTCTTCGGAGAACTGCCCATGCTCACGCATTTTTTTGTACGATTGTAGATCAACTTCACCACTTTCAATGTCTCGG
>Ga0207073_1089_pt1 | contig 19274 bp, 21 predicted proteins | sample Alteio_BWMinHeat_65_FD_153575 | JGI IMG/M metagenome (GOLD analysis project Ga0207073, IMG submission 153575) | Enriched cells from forest soil in Barre Woods Harvard Forest LTER site, Petersham, Massachusetts, United States -... | ecosystem: Environmental > Terrestrial > Soil > Temperate forest >...
TTCTACCAAGGTAAGCTGGGTATCCTTCTTCACCAGGCATTTCTTCAAGTCTGCCTGAAATTTCTCTGAGTGCTTCTGCCCATCTTGAAGTGCTGTCTGCCATTAATGCAACACCGTATCCCATATCACGATAGTATTCACCCATTGTGATACCAGTGTAGATGCTTGCTTCACGTGCAGCTACTGGCATGTTAGAAGTATTAGCAACAAGAATTGTACGCTCCATCAATGGTCTCTTTGATTTTGGATCTTCGAGTTTTGGAAATGTTGAGAGAACTTCAGTCATTTCATTTCCTCTTTCTCCACAACCCACATAGACAATCACATTACTGTCTGCCCATTTTGCAAGTTGTTGTTGGGTTACTGTCTTTCCACTTCCAAATGGACCTGGAATTGCAGCTGTACCGCCTTTTGCAACTGGGAAGAAGGTATCAAGTACTCTTTGTCCAGTAAGCAGCGGTTCTTCTGGTGCTAGTTTGCGAAGAACTGGTCTCGGAGTTCTGACAGTCCACCAGCTTGAAAGGCCAATGTCTGTTTTGGTTCCATTTTGTACAGAAGCCACAATATCATTAACAGTATACTTGCCTTCGGAAATATCAGTTAGCGTACCCTTGACATTATGAGGAACCATTATCTTGTGCATGATAAGTGGAGTCTCCTGAACTTCACCAATTATTTCTCCAGGAGAAACATGATCTCCTTTCTTCTTTAATGGGACAAATTCCCATTTTGTGGTTTGGTCAAGTGCAGGGATGACTTTTCCTCTGCTGATAAAGTCACCACTTTGTTCTCTTAGAACATCTAGTGGTCTTTGAATACCATCATAAATTGATTTTAGTAAGCCTGGTCCAAGCTGCATTGAGAGAGGTCTTTTTGTATTGATTACCTTCTCTCCTGGACGAAGACCAGTTGTATCTTCATAAACTTGAACTGTTGCCTTGGTTCCTTCAAGACGAATTATTTCTCCTACTAGTCCCATATCACCAATACGGACTACGTCGAACATTTGTGCGCCTTCGAGGCCACTTGCGATCACTACAGGACCTGAAACTCTTGAGATTATTCCTTCAGCCATTTATCATCATCAACTCGAGGGGATACTTATTCCTAACACTCTCTTTGCTAGAACAGATATAGATTCTTCTTGAATGTTACCTTCTAAAGCGGGCATAAATATCACTAGAGGCTCAATTGATGCCTCGATCTTCTTTCTAAATATAGCTGGAAGACTAGTTCTAACGGCGTCACTTATGATTATGAGACTATAGGTACCTGATGAAAAGAGATCTTGGATTGTTTTACTTGCATCATCACCACTTGTAATGAAAGTGTCTTCTATTCCTAGAAGGTTATATCCTATAGCAAGCTCACGCTCACCTACTACAGCTATTTTTCCAGTGGTGGTATTGGATTTTTGTTGTGACATGTTTATTCTACCAGTAATAACGAATTGATGTAATCTGTAGAGAGGTTATAGCGTTTACCATATGCAATTCTTTTGATGTTTTCACGCTCATGCTCTGTGTTAATGATAAAGTAGAATATAGTACCAATTGAGAGTGCAATATTTTTCAATTTTTTGACATATTCGGAATTTATGAATTTATCCAAAGCAACCTCAAAGTCAATCAGACTGTTTGATTTTTTGTACTGGGCCAATGCATTAACCAACATGAATCTATTTTCTATTCTGCCAACAATTTCTGAAACATCTTTTGCATTGTAAACATCCAGTAATTCGTTTATGGTCATTTTTCCGCCCTCGATCAGGTGTTTGCTTACTATATCCTTGTCAAGATTAGATTCTTTGGCCTTGAGAAGACTGAGGACATTTTTCTTGTCTATCTCTGCTCTTATGAAATCTCGAATCAACCCTTCATCACCTTGGAAGAACTTGAGTGACTCTAGTAAATTCTGATAATAGAAATTTTGAAGTGCAGACATCATAGGGCCAAGATCGCCAGTCTTTTGATATGTTTCAAGGTGGTGCATCAAAACTGTTCCATAATTGTATTTTACTAGTTGATTTACAACACCATCAACTCCTGTCTGGGACAAGATTATCTTCATTTCATCATGTGTGATGTTTCCAGCAGAAATTCCTGCAGGAACATTTCTGCTTGAGACAAGAAATGATTCTGTCTCTGAAATTGGTCTTCCCATACTCTTTGCAGAAAGAATAAGCTCGATATTGTAAATATCCCATTTTGAAAGATATGCCCTAATTGCAGATTTGCCATTAAATGGAGTTGCTTCCAATGCAGTCTTGTTGATATACACGAGATGTCTGTTAAGTGCAACTTCCAATAGTTCTGATTCCTTGAAAACTGATGCTGCCTTTTCAATCTCCGGTTTATACCAGGTAGATCCAAGTGCCTTTACCATTTCGGCTTCATCTTTTGTCTTCATCAGATTTTGCATTTCTTCTTTTGATAAAAGATTAAGTGAGATTGCCTGGAGTCTGCCAAATGATGACGCGTATTGTGATGTTGGCATTACATTTTCTCCGAGAGGAAGCTCTTGACTTGGTCTTCATTGGTTCTAAGTAATTCTTCAAAGGTAAGGTCCAATTCTCTTGTTCCTTCTTTGTTTTCTGCAATGATTCCACCAAGTGTCTTAACAGACTTGCTTGTGGTTACTCCAAGTTCTTTGAGAATTGATTTGTCTTCTTCTCGGCAGTGAACTATAATATTTTGACCAAGTTTCTTTTTTGCATTGTTTACCATAGTTTCAAGAGATTTCTTGTACTGTGGACTTTTTGTGTAAGTTTCTATTTCTTGTTGAATTACGGTAAAAGCAGATTGCATGTTGGAATTTATTGCATCAAACATGATCTTCTTTGCCCGTAGTTTTGAAGCTTCGATTATTCGTGCTTGTTCTCTTTCAGACTTGACTTTGGCTTCAGTTGAAAAACGTTCTTGAATCTCTTTTAGTGTATGATTCATTTCAGCCTGGAGTCTAGACTTGCTTTCCTGAAGATCTTTTTCAAGACCCTCAATCTCTTTTCGTTTTCTAGTATCTATCTCTTGAATGAACGTTTCAATGCTCATTACTGAAAACCACTATAGTATGCCCAGTAGCAATATGATTCCTAACACGAATCCAATGATCCAAAGAGTTTCTGGAATCACAAAGAAGAATAGTACCTGACCAAACTTCTCTGGCTTTTCGGCAATAATACCCATACCGGCAGCACCAATACCCTGTTGTGCATTACCAGTACCAATAAGACCACCAGCGATTGCAATTGCTGCTGCAATTGCCAAAAGTGGTTTTGTTAATCCGCTACTAGTAGTAGAAGCATCAGCTGCAAATGCAGGAGTTGTTGACACAAATGTTGATAGTGCAATTGTCAATCCCGCAACTATAACTAAAAGCGATAATTTTGAACGCTTGTTAAGCACCATCATCAGAGGCTCATTCGACCAGGCTATATTAACTTAATTTTTACAAACTTATTTTCAAATTTTTTAGGATCAACAAATGTACGATGATCGCACATTATTTTATTATAATTAGATCTCAGTTTTGGTTTAGATCAACTGGCAGATCTAATTTGTTTCCCCACTCGCCCCATGAGCCAAGATAGACCTTGACATTTTTGAATCCAAGCATTTTGAGTGCCACAAAAGAGTTTGCTGCACGATATCCTCCCTGACAATATGTTACAATTTCCTCATCTTTTGAAAAATTATACATCTTGGCAAGGTCTTCAAGAGATTTCATTGTACCGTCCTCATTGACATTTAGTGTCCAGTCCATATTGATAGCAGTAGGAATGTGTCCATTTCTTGCGGCCCGCATTATGATTCCGTTGTATTCGTCTTTGCTTCTTGCATCAAGAAGCTTTACTTTACCTATCTTTTTGTTGATGTATTCATAACCTGCAATTATTTCCTTGTTTACCTTGCCTGAAAATTTGTCTGGCTTGAATCCATTTGTCTTTGTTTCCATCTCTAGTCCAAGACTAGACCATTTTTTGAATCCACCATCTAGCATGAATGTATCTTTATGTGAAAAATACATCAAGAGCCAGACTCCCCGTGCTGCACTCATTCCTGAAACATCATCATAAAAAACAACTGTCTTGTCTTTTGTCACACCCAAAAAAGATAGAAGATTTTCCATCTGCTTTTCAAATGCCTTTATTCCATTTTTTGATGTATCAGACCAATGATAATGGAAAAAATCAAGATTTACGGCACCTGGAATATGTCCTTGTGAATAATCTTTGTATGATCTACAGTCTACAAGAACAAGATTTGGGTTCTGAATTTTTTCCATTAGTTCTGTGCATGAAATCAGCATGTTACAATTCTGGACTTTAGGGTAATGTAAATCCATTTTACTGTATCTTCAATTATATTCAGTATGCATTATTGAAATTTTTTCATAACTTGGTGTACCTGATATTTGAGGAAAAAATAATTTGTTACAATTTTTTCAAGCCACAAATTCTTATATCTTAGGGAAAATATGATAATATCGCAAAATGAACATTTTAGATTATCAACCTATAAAAGAGAACCATTTCACCATACAAGAATCATTTTGTGAGTAAGATGACTAAAACAAAAAAGCAGATTCCAAAGCTATCAGTTTTTCAAACATTCAAGACAAAAGACAAGGAGTTTACAGGGGAAGCCATGCGCCAGCGTGGAATTATAATACATCTTGCATCTGAGACCTTGCCTACTAGAAAAACTCGTACTGCTATTGCACACAAGCTTGCAGAACAAAACGGTACCACTTGGCAGAATATCTATTCTGGAATTTTCAGAGATTTAGATGAGATCCTTCTTCCTCTGGAATTAGTCAAGGAAGCAGGAAGACTACCGATAAAGCGAGGTCCAAAAGCACTACAAGAACAAGGAGTTCCATATTATCAACTGACTGACAGTGGTCTGCTTGTTGCAGCTTCTGTATCAGATACAGGAAAGGAGAGAATTAGGATCATGAGTGATTTTTTTGAGAAAGAGACCAATACTAAAGAAAAGGACTTGAAAAAAGCAATCATAACATTGCTTGATGTTGCACCAAATTTTGTTTTGTTGTTACTAAGAAAATATATCGAGTCATACAGTGAGGGAACAATTGACAAACTTGTCCCTCTCAATTCAGAGTACATCAAAAAGGCCCTTGATGATGCATTACATGTTCAAAGGGAGCTATTGGAGGGTTTTTCATCCCTGTCAAATGCTGACAGAGAGCCGATCATGAGCTTTCTTAAGAAGCTAGGCTAGGCACTCAATAATAATTAAAATCCCTTTCCAAAAGAGCTTGATAATATTGATAATGTCATCTAAAGCCGCTTTTACCAAGTCATGTCATATTGGAACAGTGGTTAGATGACAGACGAACTAATTGAATATGTAATACATCTCATAGATGGTAAAAAAGGAGATGTTGGAAGACTCGGCCATATTCTAGATACTCTACAAGATGGTAAGATACTTTACAATTCTGATAAAAAATATCTAGACTCATTGATATCCACATACCTTGGTCCCTCAAAAAAAACAGGAGAACAAAAATCTGTTGAGGAATTAAAGATAGAACTTGCAAGAGTCAAGGAGAGACTAGAGAAATTTGAAAAACGTGGATACAAAAAACCTGTAGGCAGAAAGGCAGGATTTTTCTTTGTGACATTTTTCTTTGGATGGCATGCAGTTATCACATTGCTTGACAAAAAATCCATAATTAGCATACATGATCTCAATCCAGATCTTTTGCCGCTATACCAATTAGGCAAAGTAATACCTGCAGAATATCTCAACTATGTATACCAGTTCAATCTGGATATACCAAAAATTGTAGTTCTTGTATGGGGTGCCATGATAATTACATGGATAATACTTGGCTTTGCCTATCTTGTAAAATTCATACGCTCAAGATACAATCCTGGCAAACACTAGAATTTACTGCCAGAAATCAAAGTCTTTTGTATAAGCCTGGCCTGCAAAAGCTGAATGTGTTGAATAGTAGGCCGTTCCGTTAAATCTAAACTTGGTAGCAGCATGAGTTTGTAATGCAGACCAGACCTGTGGATTATTTCCGTCATTGAGAATCTTTGTGTCAACTGTAATGACCTCAGAATTGTGCTGTGTCAATGGCAAATAGGAGGAGCTCTCCCAAGTTCCATCGTATCGTTGTCCATATTGTCCATGTCCAATTACAACATTATTTGCATAGATATCATAAGTTACCATTTCAATTATCAAAGTATTATCATTTGGATTTGTAAGATTGAACTTTGTTTCTATTGTTCCATCCCTATCTCCAACTGAAAGTACGGAAGAGCCGTTGAATTTTATGTCAAGAGGCTTTACCTCAGTCATCACAGATGTAAGTGCAGTTGGTGTATTTGCATTTGGAGTAAACATGTTTTTTAGAATTCCAGAACTAGGAAGAATTACAACCATACCAAGTACTGCAATTATCACTCCCACTGCAACAAAGACAAAAATTTTCTTATCCAAGGATGTTTCTACCATTTGTTCAATTCTTAAATGTTGAGTTGAAAACGCTTATAGTAAAAGTTTGAAAATACAAATTGTGCAATATCACCAAGCAATCAGGATAGGACAAGAGAGATCAAGAAAGTCACAGATGACCCTGTTCTCGCATGCAGGTTTTGCCATGCTCACACTTACTGTAAAAAAATCTCAGGGAGTGTTTGTACCAGTTGGAGAAAAAGAGTTTGTGGCAGTTGTGGAAAAACCTGGAGAAGGATGGCTTGTTGTGATAGTTGACGAAGAAGGATATGCAAAATCTCAGTCAAAGGTTCTAGTAGAAAATGATGCTAGAGAAATTTTGAATAAAGCCATGACTGCAGGTATTTTGGAATATACTGGGCAAGTCAGGTTAGTGTAATTTCAGTGCCCTCGGGGCTTCCTTTGATTGCTTTTTCAAGTATCTTTGTGTCTGATTTTAGTATCCTAGTTTTTAGCTTGGAGCGCTCTATTACTTTTAGTGCAACTATATCCATCAAGTCATAGCCACCTGCCACTGAATCCTGGTGGACAAGCATTGAGCGCAGTTTTTTTATTGGTATCTTTTTGAATTTTCTTGCATTTTTGTTCTTGTTTGGATCAGAATCATACACTCCATCAACGTCTGTGGCATTAAGAAATGTGCTTGCTCTGACTTTTTCTGCAATCAATGCTGCAGTCGCATTTGTACTCTGTCCGGGATGAAGTCCTCCTGTTACTACAATCAGTCCAGTATCTGCTGCGTTTGCAACTTCTTTTAGATTGACTGGTGGGTGAGGATATGCTTTTTGTTGTAACGCATAGATCAAAAGTTTTGCATTAAGCCTTGATACTTCAATTCCAAGCTCATCTAGTGTTGATTCATCTGCACCTGAAGATCTTGCATGAGAGATATAGTGCCGTGCAATTTTTCCACCACCTGCAATTATAATTGGCTGGCAGACCTTGCTTATTTTTACAAAAAACTCGGCATATTGTTTTAGTGTCTTCATGTCTTCAAGGCCAAACAAGCTTCCGGATAGTTTTATTACGATTCTTTTTTTCATTGACTGTTTTCACCAAGGATGACGTTTGCTGCAATTTCAACCTTTTTTCTAAACTGCTGTCGTGTATAGACTCGAAGTATATCCATAAAGCCTGAAATTGCAGAAACTAGTGGAATCTCAGATATTGGTAACTCATAGGACTCTTTTGGTCCTTCTCCTTTTTTTGTTGTAAGAATTATGGACTGGGATTCTTTTTTTGAGGGAGCAAGTGGAATAGATGGAGTCTTTGATATATCAATGAAGACCTCATACTTGTCTACTTTGGATCTTTTTGCAATCTCATTTTGGAGATCTTTTACGCTTACCTTGCCCATTCTGGGACGAGTAAAGATCTTTTCGTAGACACACTTGAGTAGTCTTCGCTCTTGGTATTCTACTGCAAGCTGTTTTGCCCTTTTGAGTTCCTCATTTTTGGGCTCTAGTGATACAAGTTTTGATATTACAAACTCGTCTGTCATCTGGACATATTTTTTGATATCATCTGTAGTAAGATCAAGTTCACTGTCTGCAAGTACCATTGATTGTATCAGCATCACCTCTGCAGAGCGCACTGTCTTGTGGAAATATACCGCCTTGAACATTTGGTATCTTGAGATCATCATTGACTCAAAAGAAAGAAGTGCTGACTTGTCAAGGGAAAGTTTCTTGTCATGAACATCAAGTGAGTGGATTATTCTCATAAAATCCACTTTTGCATGTTCTGCACCTGTAAAATAGCCATCACGCAAAAGATAGTCCATCATATCAGCACTTAATCCGCCAGAGATGATTTCATTCATGAATTGGTATTTGGAATTTCCAAATGCCAGATTACCAAGAAATGCCTTGTCAAATCCGGATTTTTTTATGATATCTCCAATTTCAGATTCTAGTATGAGTTTTTTTCCAATGTCTTCATGAGAATTTTTTTTCTTTTTTTGTAATACTTCTTCGAATAGATGTGAAAATGGCCCGTGACCAATATCATGCAAGAGTGCAGCCATTCGTATGTTTTCAGAATCATTTGCATCAAGATACCCCTTGTCTTTTAGTACATTTGCTGCCTGGCCTGCAATGTGCATTGTTCCAAGAGAGTGTTCAAATCTTGAATGCTGAGCACCGGGATAGACAAGATGTGCACCTGCTAATTGTCGTATCCTTCTTAGACGCTGAAATACAGGCGAGTCTATCAATTGTAATTCATGCGGATATACAGTAATGAAGTCATGAATCGGGTCTACAATCTGGAGATATTTTTTTGCCATGTCTTTTTCACTTGATATGTTTTGATACAATATCTCTTACTTGCTTGTGAACTTGATCTTTTTGCTGTGATGCGTTTACTATATGCCAGTGATATTTTTTTGCAAGTTTTCTGTACGTATTTGCAATCTTGAGTGCAAATGTTTTGTCTTTTTCAAATTTATCTCGTTTTTTTATCTTTCTTGAAAATGAATCTGATACTTTGACATCAAGCAAGATTACAATGTTTTCTTTTGGAAGGCCCCGATCAAGGTTTTCAAGCCATTTCAAGTCAAGACCATTTACTGTACCATATACTAGATTTGATTGGTAATATCGATTCATTATAACAATATGGTTTTTTGCAAGTGCATTTTTGATGTCTTGTGATTTTTCCCACCTATTTGCTGCAAGAAGACAATGGATAACCTGTGGTGCAAACTTGCGCTTGCCTCCAAGAAAGTTTTTGATTTCTTTTCCAACTGGAGTTGTATAGTCTGGGAAACTAAATATGGTAGATTTTTTGTTTTGTGTCTTTAAGAAATTAGATAATAATTCTGACTGGGTTTTTTTTCCTGCCTGATCAAAGCCTTCTATAACAATAATCATCAAAGTCCTATTAAATCGGGCAGTAGATAAATTGTGAATCTAACTAAGGTTTAATAATCAAAAAAGTGCTAAATGATACTATCATGGGCATAGGTCATTACATGGCAAAAGAAGTCATGAGAGAGATAGGCAACAAGTCACGTGAATTCTACGAGTTCATTTTACCTCCAGTGGATATGATACTGCAAAATGACAGCCTAGTTGTATCAATAGACATGCCAGGATTTGACAAAAAAGAGATCAAACTAAGACTAAACGGTAACATACTCTCAATTAGTGCAACAAGAGAGGACGAGGTTGAAGGCACCATAGTCTGGAAGCAAAGACCACGTTCAATTGACAAAAAAATCAGATTGCCAATTGAGGTAAAAGACGATGAAAATCCAGGAGCATCTGCAAAATATCGCGATGGTGTACTTACACTGACGATACCGACAAAGACTGGAAAAAATATCGCAATAGAATAAGATCAACAGTATAGTAAGAGTGATTTTTACTAGAAATTATGTCTAGTCTTCGTTTTTATTATTACCTTGCTGGTTGTGCTTTCCCTGATTATGATTGTCTTTACCATCTTGTTTTTCTGAATGTATCTTGAGATGTTGTGTTATGTTGTTTTGTAAATTAGGTAATTTCAGCTTAAAGTGATCTGTCATGTTCCCTAGTTGACTGATTTTATTCTCAGAATGTTCTGTTTCATTTTCAGAATGTGTTGTCTTGTTGTCAGAATGTTCGGTCTCATTGTCAGAGTGTTTTTCATTTTTGTCTTGATGCGATTGCGATTTTAGTTGAGCCTTGAGCGTTGCCAATTCTGTGTTTAGTTGGTTTTTTAGATCAGTATATTTTGTTCTGGATTCTTTTATCTTTATTTTACAATCCTGAGCAACTTGGGTTTTATTTTCTGAAGATGTATTTTTGATTTGAACACGACAGTCATGAATTAGAACTAGAGTTTCTTGTCTTTGTTGTTTTAATAACTCGTTGCGTTGATGTTCCAAATTGGAGATTAATTTACCCAAATTATCAGAGGTTTGGTTTGTTCCATTACCTGAAGGTAAGATTATAGTTGAATTTGTAATTCCAGAGACCTCACTTGAAAATGTGCCTAATCCAATACTATTCCAGGCAGCAATCCGATATGTTTGCATGTGAGATGGTAAGAGGTATGCATCAGTATAGCTGGTTTTGTTTGATAATGTATTGACTACAATAGTTGTGTCATTTCTCTGTATGAGGTAGCCAGTTATCGTAGATCCACCGTTATCAAGCGGTGCAGTCCAAGTAAGATTTAGTGATGTGTTAGATGTTGTTTTTACATCTAGTCCCATAGGAGAATTTGGAACATGCATTTGGACTGGTAACGAAAGTGTAGTTGCAGTTACATTATTTGTCATTGTGCTACCTAGACCTATAGCATTGATTGCTTCAATGTTATATCGATAGCACGTATTTGCTACAAGTCCAGTGTCAGAATATTTTGTACTTGAATTGGTAGTATCAGATATGGTAACAAATGTTCCTGTACATGAATTATCTCGTAGAATTTTATAACCTGTGATTGGAGTTCCTCCATTACTGCTTGGTGCATTCCAGATAAGATCGATTTGTGATGAAGAGATTACAGTGGCTGACAAATTTCTAGGTGCAGATGGAGTAGATAGGGTTGTTGTAGTGGCCTCGTTTGACGAGTTACCAATTCCAGCAGAACTGATTGCAGAAACGCGATAAGTGTAAGTCGTATTTGCTTCAAGTCCAGTATGAAGATATGTTGTTAGATTACCTGTTAGGCTCAAAACTGAATACGAATTAGAACCTGCCTTGTATTCTATTTGATATCCTGTAACTCCTGTTGCATTAACTGGAGCATCCCAGATCAAAAAGATCTGGGTATTAGACACTGGAGATGCGTTAAGATTTCTTGGTGAAAGTGGAACTGGTTCAATGGCAGATGCAGACAGTATTCCACCTTGTGTGACTAGCGCACTAAAAAGGAGAAGCCAAACAAGAGACAGTCCTAATGTTTTCACTATACAAACTTGAAATTTTTTAGATATAACTATCAGGCAGAATTCATCAGTATGACTGCATCGCAAGCTTAAAGTACAAAAATGTAAAATCCTGTTTACACTCTAATGATCTCGCATCAATACAGAGAGTGTCATTATAACAGCAGAACCAATCATTCCAATTTCTCCTATTGTACTGTTTGTAGAATACAATATTGTCGAGCCAACAAAGACTGCAGCTGCAAGAATTGTTCCAGAAAGCAAAACTGTCCTTGATTTTGGTTTGTTTTGCTGCATGTTTTTATTTTGTTCTATGAATTGTCTTATCTCTGGAACAAGTCCAATTGCAGAATCTATTGACTTTACAAATCTTCCAAACGAGATCTTTATCTCTTCAACATATGCATCCCGTACAATGTTTTCTTCTTCTAGTATATTTTGTAAAACATTGATGAATCTGAAATTTACTTTATGTGTAAGGTAGACTCCCTCAAGTATTGATGCCATCCTCATGTATAATGCAAGATGTTTTGGCAACTTGAATGGGAACTTGCTCATTGTTTTATTTGCAAGCTCCATCAATGCCTTTACTTCCATCCTGTCCACTTTGGTTCCATGAAAGGCCTGGATTGAAAGTGCCAATCCCTTTTCTATTATACTTCGGTCGTATCCTGGCATGAGCATTCCAAGATCATCCATTGCAGATACTGTTCTTGTTGGGTCTCGCTCTATGAGGGATAGATATAGTCTGATTAGCTTCAATCTTGTTTTATTGTCTAGCCTTCCTACCATTCCAAAATCATACAATATCAGGGAACCGTCATTTGCCACTGCAATATTTCCAGGATGTGGGTCGGCATGAAACAAATCATGACGCAACAACATTGTAAAAAATATCCTGTGGGCACGCACAACAATTTGTTCTCGGTCAATTCCTGCCTCGTCAAGTGCCTTGACATTTGTTATTTTTATTCCAGGTAGGTACTCCATGGTAAGTATGTTTTTGCTTGACCTGTCATCTATCACAGATGGAATTATCAGTTTTGGATAGTTCTGCATGTTTTTTTTGATTGCCTTTAGGTTCTGGGATTCTATTCTATAGTCCATCTCTTCGTGGATTGTCTCGATAAACTGTGAAAGCATAGCTTCAGCAGAATATCGAAGATTTGGGTCAACAAACCTCATTGCAAATGGAATTATTCTTTTTAGAACATGGATATCTTCTTCAACTATTTTTTCAATTCCAGGTCTTTTGACTTTGATTATGACATCTTGTCCGCGTAACTTTGCCTTGTAGACTTGGCCAAGTGATGCACCAGATACCACATTTGTATCCACAAAATCAAAACTCTTGTCCATTGGTCCAAGATCATTTTCTATGATTGGCCTTACTTTATCAAATGATTCTGCAGGAACTTCGTCTTGGAGCTTTGCCAATTCCTCAAGATATGGCTGTGGCAGAATATCTGCTCTTGATGAAAGCCACTGACCTAGTTTTATGTAGACAGGGCCAAGTGAGAGAAATGTTTTGAGTGCCTTGCGGGCATTTTTTTGATACCTTTTGAGGTCAACGTTTTTTCCTTGTTTTTTTACCCACTCCCTTCTGTCCTTTCGTAGTGCAATTACAAGAGGTACTAGTTTGATGAAGGTTTGAATTGTTCTGAGACGTGAAATTTGCTTTTCCCTCCTAGAACTCTTTTAGTTTTTTTGTTAGAGTATAGCCTGCATATCCTGCAATTACTGATGCGACAAGTCCTGCAAAAATAGATGAGCCTTTGGCAAAAGGCATATTTTTTTGTAATTTGTAAACACTTGATGAAACTTTTTTTCCAGCAACTATTCCACTTGCAACTCCAACTAGAATTTCTGGTGCATCTTGTACAAGATGGCCAAGTGGATCTATTCTTGGATCAACTTTGTCCATGTGAACTAGATACTTGTCATCGTATTCTCTAATGTGTAGATTACCATAACGATACTGTTTTTTTGCGCCATTTTTTTGACCCAGTACTGTCTCTTCTGCTCCTTCAAGCATAAAATGACGAACTTCTTTTGGGATCTCGATTTCATCCCATATCATGTCTAAAAAAATGCCTTTGCTGTAAATATACCCTTAGCTTGATTCTTCGATTTTCTTTTCAAGTACAATAGCCTTTTTCTTTCGCACCTTGAATACTATACCACCTATTCCTGCAGCAATTGCTACAAGTATGATAATCTGTAATTGGTTAAAGTTTGAACCGTTGCCTGATTGTACTTGAGGTGCTCCAAATGATACTGTATCAATTTCAGTTATTGTATGCTGTTGCAATAAAGTATCCTTCCAGGTTAGTGTCACCTGGACTTTTTGATCACCTGTTGGTACAGTGTCAGAGTTTACTGGAATGTTAAACGGTACTGGTGCATCAATGTCAATGTCTCCGATATACTGGGTTGATTTTTTGATAATTGAATTATCAAGAGGCATTACAGTCACCTGACCAAATACTGCCTTTACATTTCCTTGGTTGAGTACATCTCCTATTATCATCTTCTTGCCTGCAATGTCTGTTACCCCTATATCGTGAAGTGAGATATCAATTACTCCTCTGACATATGTTGCAAAGTTTTGCTTTTCAATTACTGTTGCACCATCTTTTGTATACTGGGTATCAACTTCATAGTTTACTGCTTGTCCCTCTATGCTCTTGTCTGCAAATACTGGAATTACTAGATTGGTCTTTTCAAGAGGACCTATTTCTTGTATGAACCACTTGTTGTCTTGGAGAATCTTCAAGTTGTTAGAGTTTGGTGTAATTGAGATTGAAATGTCAGATATCTTTGATGGTGATAGGTTTTCAATTCCTAGTGTAAGGTTTTGCATTACTGCAGTAAAGAGGTATGGCGGAGATGACAACTTGATTATAGACACAGAACTTGTCGGTCCCACGATAAAGTCCACAGTCCTAGTTGTTGTTATCTGGTTTCCTTGCCCATCAAAATATGTTATTGTAAATGGCGCATGGATTGTCTGTCCTGCAACATTTTGTGGAATAAATGCCTGGATTGAAAATGTATTTGATGATCCTGGCTGGACAGTTCCTACCTTCCAGTGATTCTGGTCAAGTACAATTCCCTGCAAGTTGTTTGTGTCAGTTGTTGTACCTGTGTTCTGGTCTCTTTGTATTACAACATCAACATCATTTAGTGGTGCAGTACCAGCGTCTGAGATCTGGATTGTTACATCATTATTTGATGCTGGATCCAAAAATGGGTTTTCTGCCTTCAAGTTTATCACACTTTTTCCTGTAACTTTGAAATTAAAGTCAAGAAATGCTGTGCGGTCACCGTTTTCTCTCACTCTAGAATATGTAATCTTGATCGTTCCAGAATAATCGTGAATGTTGATTGTCTTGTCCATGTTTACAAAGAATGTAAGTGTAAAGGACTGGCCTGCCGTAGCAGTCTGGGTGTTGTCAGCTTCAATAAGTCCATTGCTTGTAACTGCCCCTGAGAATCCTGTTGGCAAGCTGAGAAGGCCGCTAATTCCTGAGATATCTTCTGTTCCAACATTGGACAAAACAATTGTCAATGGAACATTCTTGTCACCAGGCTCTGCCTCAATTTTTTGTCCAGCAGGACCAAAGTATGCATCAAGTAATTTGATGTCATTAAACCCATGTTCAAATGGAGACACTGATGGTGTTAGTATTTCGCCTGATGTTGCATAGCTTGGCAATACAATTTGTCCTGCAAGCAACAGTACTAGTACTGCTATACCCTTGTAGATCAAGCTAGATTTGCCTCCATCTCTTCTTTGAGAATTCTACCGTCTTTTATTGTTACTACTTTGTCTACCTCACCAAATTGGTGTCTGTCATGTGTAACTATGATAAATGTCTGGTACAGTTTTCGGTTAAGTGATTTTAACAGCTGTACCGTAGTTTCTGCAGAAACTGAATCCAAGTTTCCTGTAGGCTCGTCTGCTAGAACTACAGCAGGCTTTGCAATCAGTGCCCTTGTGATTGCAACTCTTTGGGCCTGTCCACCTGAAATTTGGTTTCCAAATTTGTGCATCTGGTTTTCTAGTCCCACTGTCTTGAGCAATGTTTTTGCCTCGTCTGCAGAATTTTGTATTGTACCTTGGATTTTTCTTGGCAGTGTAACGTTTTCAAGAACTGTAAGATCTGACAAGAGGTTTGAGAATTGAAATATGAAGCCAAGCTTAGAGTTTCTAAATGTAGAAAGCTCATTGTCGTTTAGCTCTGAGGTATCCACCCCATCAATTATGACCTTGCCCCTTGTTGGCCTGTCAAGCAGTCCAATCATGTTAAGCAATGTGGACTTGCCAGATCCTGAGCTACCAACTATTAGCATAAACTCGCCTCGCTTGACGCTAAATGACAAGTTTCGTAGTGCATAGACCTCGGTATCTCCCTGTCCATACACTTTATCGACATTTTTTACTTCTAAAACGTAATCAGCCAACTCTCATTGCCTCCACTGGCTCTAGCCTTGTAGCCTTGTATGCAGGATAGATTGATGCAATAACTGCAAGCACAAATGCCATGATATCTGTCTGCATTATGCTTGTCCAGTTGTACTTGACCTCAAGTGGCAAACTTCCCTGAAAAGTCATGTGGGTTTCTTTTGCATATGCTGTATATGTTACTCCCATGACGGTTCCAAGTCCTGCACCTATTGCACCAATCACCATTCCTTGAAATATGAAAACTAGCAATACATCTTTTCTTTTTGCACCAATTGCCCTCATTACACCAATGTCTCTTGTTTTACTTGTTACCTGCATCATTTGTATAGTAACTACAGCAAATGCTGATGACATCATTCCGAAATATCCAACTAGATTAATCAATGCAATACCTGATCTAAAACCGCTCAGTGTCTGCTCTGCTGACTCTTCGATTGTTTGTGCCTTGAATTTATCAGCGTTTGATGGAAATGCAGCAAGAAATAGATCTTTGACATCGGTATCCTTTGTTGGATCGCTTAGCTTGACAAGAATTGATTGTGTCTGGTGTGGTCTGTCTAAAATTTCACGCAATGTATCTATATTCATTATAACACTATTGTCAAGACCAACAGAGCCTGCAGTTGCAGTGATTCCAACTATAGTCAATCTTCGTAAAATGTCATTTCCAAATTGATCCTTGAATTTTAATTTAATAGTATCACCCACTTGAGGATAACCAAGATCTCTGTCAACAATTGCTCCAACCACAACTGAATCTCGGTATGAAACATACTGGCCGCCTGGAGCTACTGTTTGGTACATTGTTGACGCTTCCCTGTCAAGAACTGGATCAACTCCGATGACAGGCACAGAATAATCACGAACTATTTTTCCACCTATTGTTGCATTAATTGAAGCAGCTGAATCAATTCTAGGAGCTGCTGCTTGAACATATGGAATTCTTTCAAGCCAGTTTACAAGCATGAAATCAGATTTTGTGATAAAGTCTTCTTGTCTTGTTATATACACATGACCAAATCTGTAATTGATTTGGTCTCGGACTATGGCATCATACAGACCCTGAAAGATTACTGAATTTACTTGGACTACAAGTATGGCAATTGCAACTGCAAGACTTGCTGCAATGAGACTACCCCTACGTCTTGTGATGAATCTAATACCAATCTGTGCTCGATAGTCCAATAGACGATCAAGAATTAGTCTGATATTTAATGTTTTAGAGACATATAGTTATCATAGTAGACAATAATATATAATACATGTTCAATTTGATATAATTAATGGGGTAATACTACAACAAATGGACAAATTAGACATACAAATCCTATCACACCTGCTCAATAACTGCAGAAAGCCAGACAGGCAGATAGGACAAGAGATTGGCATTTCGGGGGTTGCTGTAAAATCAAGAATTCAGAAAATGATTGAAAATAAAATAATTGAAGAATTTGCTCTAAAAATTGAACCGCCTGTATTGGGGTATAGTGTACTGTATTTTGTAGTGACTGGAAAAGAGATTGATGATATCATACAAAAAATTAGATTGGTAGGAGAGCCGTTCTTTGTTGTGCCATGTGTTGGTGGCATTACAGTGTGCAGTATAGTAGTAAAAGAAGATCCTGCAAAAAAGATGGACCTTGCAAAGAACTTGCTTCGCGATGTTAGAGTACTTAGTGTCTTTGAGGCAAAAAATCCAGAGATACGATCTGATCTGACAAAGACTGACATTGAAATTATTGATATTTTATTAAAAGACCCGCGATTAAAGATTGAAGAGATTGCAAAAGAATCGGGTTTTTCAACAAAGACTATTGCTCGCTCACTTGAGAAATTACAAAATGATGAAGCCATCCAGTTTACATTGATTTACAATCCAAAAAACATGGGAGAGTTTATTCCGTTTGCAATTCTAGTTGGAGTAACAGATGTCAAAAAGACACTTACAAAACTTGCTAAAGTGTTTTCTGGGTCATTTTTGCAAAATCCATTTGTGCACATGAACCAGATTGTTCTTTTCATGTATACAGATAACATCTACAAGATGGATGATTTATCCGGTAAAGTACATGATATTGAAGGTATACATTCTGTGGATTTATTCATGCCAAAAAAAATTACATTTTTGAACAAATGGGTAAGAGATGCAATAATACAGGCCAAGAAATCAAAGAGGCTTCATCTCATGTCTGAGATACATTCATAACATAATTATGCCATAATTTTTTCAAATGAGAAAAAATGTCTTCAAGGGAAGAGTTCTCTCACTTAGTCTTTACACTTTATCTATCAACAAACGAAAAGTTACACGCGAAGTAATAGAGCACCCAGGTGCTGCTGCCATACTTGCAATAGAAGATGGAAAAATATTGCTTGTAAGACAACATAGGTTTCCGCATGGATATGTGCTTGAAATCCCTGCTGGAACACTAGAAAAGGGAGAAAAGCCGCTCAAGTGTGCCCACAGGGAACTACGCGAAGAGACTGGATATACAGCAAAAAAGATGGCACCGCTCATCAAGTACTATCCTTCGATAGGATACAATACTGAAATCATCCATTGCTATGTTGCATCTGGAATAAAAAAAGCAGGAGACTTGCAGCTTGACCAAGATGAGATCATGTCTGTTGTAAAAATTGATTTCAAAAAGGTTCTCAAGATGATAACATCAGGAAAGATTACAGATTCTAAAACAATTTGTGCTGTCTTGACTTATGCTGTAAATAAAAAATATCATGTATAGACTGGTTTTACTAAATCTGCAACATCTGCCCAACACCTTGATAGTTTTTCAAATGTAAATACTAGATTTAGTAGTTGAATTGATCCTTGTTTTTTTGGATCAAGTGAAGAGCCTACACTTGAGATCTTTTTTTGATAGTTTCGGTGTAGTGTGATTGCCTCAATTGCAAGTTTTCTATTGTTTTCAATAAATGAGGTAATTGATTTTTCATGTACATTTTCTATCTCTTGTGCTGTATCGTATAGTTTTTTTGTGTCAGATTTTGATATGGGTAATTCTGAAATTGAATGTGCAAGATCTATTATCGTATCCCCTGCAGTCTCTAGCAAATTTGCTGCAACTCGATAATCTAAAATGTCAATATTTCCCAAGTTTAGTGCAGTTGCAAGTTTCTTGTCAACCATTGCACTTCGAATCAATCTTACCAGCAAGAAATATTGTCTATCAATTTCATCATCTCGACTTGGCATTGTTTGCAATACTGACCTATCATCTGATGTAAGACATGATATTGTATCACGAAACATTCCAAGAACAATTGAGCTCATTCTTTTTAGTATCTTATCAGGGCTTAGTGTAGTTGCATCAAGTAAAAACTGGACATTAACATTTGATGCATCCTCTTCAACAATTTCCATACCAACAAGCCTTCGCATCAGACCACGAATCTTTTCCCTGTCCTCTAC
>Ga0207073_1091_pt1 | contig 18748 bp, 18 predicted proteins | sample Alteio_BWMinHeat_65_FD_153575 | JGI IMG/M metagenome (GOLD analysis project Ga0207073, IMG submission 153575) | Enriched cells from forest soil in Barre Woods Harvard Forest LTER site, Petersham, Massachusetts, United States -... | ecosystem: Environmental > Terrestrial > Soil > Temperate forest >...
GCTATTTTAACCGTCCCACTTGTCGGTTTATCTAATCCGCCCAATAAATGCAAAAGCGTACTTTTTCCAGAGCCTGAGCTACCCACGATGGCAATCAATTCTGAAGGCTTAATTTGTAAATTAATTTTCTTCAAAACCTCAATTTTCGCTGCTGCATCACGATAGGTTTTTGATAATTGATCGCATTCTAAAATATAATTATTCATAACGTAGTGCCTCAACAGGTTCGGTACGTGAAGCGCGCCATGCGGGATAGATGGTTGCTAATAAACTTAAACCTAATGCACATGCAGCGATACGCCATACATCACTCCACTCTAGTTGAGATGGCATATAATTCACAAAATAAACACTGGATGAAAGAAATTGCACGTGGAAAACCTGTTCTATCCAATTAACGACTGTAGTAACATTAAGCGCTAATGCAATACCACCCACGACACCCAATAGTGTTCCAACTATCCCAATAATTGCACCCTGCACCACAAAAATCATCATTACCATTCTGGGTGTTGCACCTATGGTTCTTAAAATAGCAATATCAGCTTCTTTTTCATTAACCACCATGACTAGAGTACAAACTAAATTAAATACCGCAACAGCTATGATTAATAATAAAATAAAAAACATCATCTTCTTTTCTAAACTTACCGCATGAAAATATTCACCAAATTGTTGTGTCCAATTCATCACACGAGCACTTGGGCCTAATTTTTTTGCGATTTGTTCTGAAATTTGTGGTGCAGCATACACATCTTTAATGCTGGCATAAACAGCTGTCACTGCATTATTTAGTTGAAATAATCGTTGTGCATCGTTTAGATTGATAAAAGCTATTCCCAAATCAAAGCCAAAACCACTACCCGCACGGAAAATACCTGTCACAGTAAAACGTTTATATCGCGGAATGACACCGGCAGGCGATAAAGTTGCCTGGGGCACTATCACCGTGATTCTATCGCCTAAAACAGCATTCAATCGTGATGCGAGTTCCTCCCCTAAAACAACACCAAAACGGCCTGCAACTAAATCTTTTAAATCACCTTGAATCATTTTATTGCCAAGATGGGATACTTTACCGTCATCTTCTGGCAAAATTCCTGTTAACATTGCGGGTTGTACTAAACCTGAATTCGTTATCATCACCTGACCATTGACATATGGCATAGTTCCCGTAATCACAGGCATTTTATCTAAATCATTTTGCACGTCTTTCCAATTCGATAAAGTGTCCATTAAACTCGCAACAGACATCGGTGGCACCATACTGAAGACACGTTTTTTAATTTCTGAATCGAAACCATTCATCACCGATAGCACAGTGATTAAAACTAAAATACCGAGTGCAATACCAAACATGGACATCAAAGAAATAAATGAAATGAAATGATTACGCCTTTTTGCACGCGTATAACGAAGCCCAATAAACATAGCCACGGGTCTAAACATTTAATACCTACCTTTTTGCTTCTTTAAAACATGTGAAAAAATTGTGAGTGGTATGATCTGCTAATTCTAATACACTTATCCCTCTTAAATCTGCAATAAATTCCGCTGTCTTACGCACATAGGAAGGTTCATTTGACTTTCCACGATAAGGAACTGGAGCTAAATAAGGTGAATCGGTTTCAATCAATAACCTATCTAATGGCACTTTTTTAGCAACGTCTTGCACTTCTACTGCATTTTTAAATGTAACAATCCCTGATATGGAAATGTAAAAATTCAAATCCATAGCAGCCTTAGCCGCATACCAATCTTCGGTGAAACAATGCATGACACCGCCCACATCGGATGCGTTTTCTTCTTTTAAAATACGTAATGTATCTTCTTTAGCCATGCGTGTATGAATAATTAAAGGCTTTTTGAGTGCTTTTGCAGCTCGAATATGTTGACGAAACCTATTCCGCTGCCAAGTCAGATCACCTTCATTACGATAATAATCTAATCCCGTTTCACCTATCGCCACAACTTTTTCATGCTTTGCAAGTGCAACTAACTCTTCCATCGTAGGCTCATGAGGAATAGCCGGATCATCAGGATGTAATCCTACTGATATGCTAATATTCGGATAGGTCTCTGCAATATGTAATAATTTTGGCAAATCTGGCAAAATAACACTTACGGTTAATATATGTCCAACGCCCTGGAGCTTTGCTTCTTCCAAAGCTTTTGATAAATCACCATCATAACGACTTAAATCAAGCCTGTCTAAGTGGCAATGTGAGTCAACAAGATACATAACGTGTCCACGTAATCCATAATTCTTCAAATAAAAGTTGTTTATTCAAATTGAGTCTATTTTGTATTTTAATATAAGTACTTTGCACAAGATTAGCATATTTTACACTATTATTAAGAGAAATAGACGGTGATATTTCCGCAAAAACAGCATAATAATCACTATTAATGAGTCCTGCTTTTCCTTGTGTTAAATGAAATCGCAAAAGATCACGCATCCATAGTTGCAAAAGCTTTAATAAGCTGACCACATCAAAAGTCTGACAATCGCGAGCAAAGGATAATGGATCCAAATGTCCCCGCTTCATAGCATGTAAACCTTTATATAATTCTTGACGCAAAGACATGACATTTTCTGTTTGAAATGCAAGCGCTGAAAGTGGAAAACCCTCCGCAAGTGCTAGCAATAATTCCGCATCTTGCAAGTGCTGAGATTGTAACCATGTATTAGCCATTTCTTTTGGAGGCTTATGAAACATAATTTTTTGGCATCGACTACTCATAGTGGCTGGCAAGCGTAAGCGTTGATCACTGATCAATATTAATAAAGTATTTGGTGATGGTTCTTCAAGTGTTTTAAGTAATGCATTCGCAGCAGCTATATTCATCGCATGCGCAGGATGCAAAATTACAATTTTTAAACCACCTTGCATAGAGGTTTCATGGACTTTTGAAACAAGCTCGCGGATTTGATCAACCTTGATGATTTGACCTGTTTCAACAGGTTCAACCCAGAGTAAATCCGGATGCGATTGCGCTTTAACTAAGTGACAAGCATGACATGTTTCACAAGGGCTACCTTGCGTTGTGGGTTTTACGCATAAAAGTGTCCTCGCAACATTCTCCGCAAAATGTTTTTTTTCCAAATCGCAAGCGCCCACCAACAATAATGCGTGAGGTAAACGATTGTTTTGTGCGGCTTTCCACAGTAAATTCCATTGTGGCACATGCCAAGGAAGCATCATTGTAATCCTAAATTATCTAATATAGCTTTAATTTCTCGCTGCACCGCCTCAATCGACTGCGATGCATCAATGATTTTAAATCGTTTTGTATCTTGTTTAGCTCTTTCTAAGTAAACAGCACGCACTCTATCAAAAAAAATCGTTTTTTCCTGTTCTATTCTATCTTGAGGGCCTCGGTGTTTAGCACGCATCAAACCTAATTCCGGTGATGCATCCAATAAAAAGGTAATATCAGGACGTCTTTTCACTAACCAGTCATCCAAATTTTTAATATATGCTAAATCTATTCCTCTCCCACCACCTTGATATGCAAAACTTGCATCGTCAAATCGATCACATATCACACACTGACCAACCTCTAAAGCCGGCTTAATCACCGTTGCTATATGTTGTGCTCGACTTGCAAACATAAGTAAAAGCTCGGTTTCAGGCAGCATAGTTTCTTCGCTAGGCGTTAGCAATATTTTTCGAATTTGCTCAGCAATGCCGGTGCCGCCTGGTTCGCGTGTGGCGATAAAAGGAATTTGCTGTTTTGAAAAATAATCTTTAATAAAGTTTACGGCGGTTGATTTACCGACACCTTCTATACCTTCGATGGTAATAAAAATACCCTGCTGCATGGTTTTATATCCTATTTTAAAACATAACCTCTGTCATGCCAGCATGCTTTTAGCTCATAGGCGTCAACTTAAGCAAATCTGTCATTCCCGCGAAGGCGGGAATCCATTCAAATGGATCCCCGCCTTCGCGGGAATGACAAACTTCCGCGTTTCGCTTTGTTAAGTTGACGCCTATGAGCTAAAAGCATGCTGGCATGACAATTAAAAGTTTTTTACAAGATAATGCCTAATCAAATTTTCATTAAAAAAACCAATTATTATTTTATTGGTATTATTTGTATTTGCTTCAACCACCGCTAGCTGATGTTCGATATAGGTATCTGAAAATTGATGAGACCCATCGCCACGCGCAACATAATACAAATAAGAAGTATTTTCAGGATGCAATGCTGCCGTAATAGAACTCAAACTAGGCATGGCAATAGGTGAAGGCGGCAAACCTTTATGTACATAAGTATTATAAGGTGTATTTTCTTGTAAATCTTCTTTACGAATTTTACCTGTATAACGTAAACCCATGCCGTAGATTACCGTGGGATCAACCTGCAACAACATGTCTTTTCGTAATCGATTAATTAAAACACCAGCAATCATTGATCGTTCATTGTTTAAGTAAGCTTCTTTTTCAATGAGCGAAGCTATAATAAGCGCTTCCCCAGGATTTTTATAAGGAAGATTCACTGAGCGCGATGTCCAAGAAGCGTATAGTTTTGTTTGCATGGCCTGGAAAGCACGCTTAAGCACAACCGTGTCCATAGTACCAGGTGCAAAATAATAGGTATCGGGATAAAACTGACCCTCAGGTAAAACTCCAGGTTGACCTAGATATGTCATGACTTCTTGATCTGTCATTTGCTCTAGAGAATGTCGCAAACTATTTTCTTTGGAAAACGCATGCCTTACATCTTTAAAATTCCAACCAGGAATAATGGTAAAGGCATGATAAACTAAACCCGTAGCATTCACCATTTGCTGTAACATGCTAGAAGGTGTTGAACCTTTGGGAAATAAATATTCACCCGCTTTTAATTTTGGTGCGTCTCCTCGATATCGCATTAATAACAGCATATAACGCGGATAATGAACAACACCCTTGAATGAAAGATCATTGATGACGGCCTTCAGAGAAGTGCCTGGTTCCACTATATATTTATAACCTTGTTGCTCATTTATAAGCGGTGTATAAAGAAATTTAACCCACGTAACAACAAATACTAAACATAGTATAAAAAATGTTATGGAAATAGATTTCGTTATACTTCGTCTAGTCATGTTCCTTTATCCGACTAAACAACAAACTACCATTTGTTCCGCCGAATCCAAATGAATTAGATAATGCAGTATTGATAAGCATTTGCTGTGGTTTATATGGAACAAAGTTTAAATCACAACCATCGCTAGGATTATCAAGATTAATAGTAGGTGGTGCTATTTGATCTCGAATGGCTAAAATACTAAAGATAGCTTCAACAGCGCCAGCCGCGCCTAATAAGTGACCTACCATAGACTTGGTCGAACTCACTGCTAATTTATAAGCGTGATCACCAAAGCTACGTTTGATAGCTAAAACTTCTAACTCATCTCCAACAGGAGTGGATGTACCATGTGCATTAATGTAATCGACATCTTGAGGTTTCATTCCTGCATCTTTTAATGCGTTATCCATGGCTTTTGCTGCGCCTAAACCTTCCATATGAGGTGTTGTAATATGAGATGCATCTGCACTCATACCAAAACCTACTACTTCAGCATACATTTTGGCACCGCGTTTTTTAGCGTGCTCATAATTTTCAAGCACAATAACACCGGCACCATCACCTAATACAAAACCATCTCTATCTTTATCCCACGGACGACTCGCTTTTTCTGGGGCATCATTGCGTGTAGAGAGAGCTCGCATTGCAGCAAATCCACCAATGCCTAATTTAGTCGTTGCCATTTCTGAACCACCAGCGAGCATTACATCTGCTTCACCGCAAGCAATCGAGCGTGCTGCTAAACCAATATTGTGTGTACCTGTGGTACATGCTGTGACAACAGCAATATTAGGCCCTCTTAAACCATACATAATAGAGACATTCCCTGCGATCATGTTGATGATGGCAGATGGAATAAAAAAGGGTGAAATTTTACGTGGACCACCTTCGATCAAGGTCGAATGTGCTTTTTCAATTATAGGTAAGCCGCCAATACCTGAACCAATTGCGACACCTATACGATCCGCGTTATCTTCCGTGACCTCAATACCTGAATCTTTAAATGCTTGAACAGCAGCGGCAATTCCATACTGTATGAACATATCACGTTTACGAGCATCTTTTTCTGTCATATAAGGCAGAGGGTCAAAATTTTTGACCGTAGCACAAATACGCGCACTCAGATCCGATGCATCAAAATGCTCGACCAAACGTACACCGCTTTCCCCGGCTAAAATAGCTTTCCAGGTATCTTCTACGGTGAGTCCAACTGGCGTAACCATGCCTAGGCCTGTCACAACCACACGCTGCTTATTCAATGTGAGCTCCTGTGTTATAACACTATTTTCAGCTATTCCCACTAACCGAGCCGCGACCGTCAGGGAGTGATCACAGCTCTGGTTGATTCGCATTCTCTAAGAGCTGTGATCACTCCCTGACGGTCGCGGCTCGGTTAGCGGGAGTAGCTGATTATTTTTTTAACATTATTCTTTGCTATGTGCGCCCATATGGGAGTTAATATAATCGATAGCTTGTTGAATAGTTGTTATTTTTTCAGCATCTTCATCAGGAATTTCTGTTTCAAATTCTTCTTCTAATGCCATCACTAACTCAACGGTATCCAAAGAATCTGCGCCTAAATCATCAACAAAAGAGGAATCATTAGCGACTTCTTCTTCCTTAACACCTAATTGTTCAACAACGATTTTTTTAACACGCGCTTCAATACTACTCATAACACCTATTTCCCCTTATTAATAATAGAATTACAACACTTCGTGCGTTGTAGTTTATTTAAAAACATAAAACTTGCAAGTTGAATTTTATACTTAATTATGACAGCGCTAAGTATACTAAAAAAACCGGCTAAGGCATATACATTCCGCCATTAATGTGTAATGTTTGACCAGTTATATAGCTCGCGGCCGCTGATGCTAAAAATACCACCGCAGCTGAAATATCATTCACATTACCCAAACGTTGAATAGGAATACGTGCTAACAATGCTTTTTGCTGCTCTTCCGGCAAGCTACGCGTCATATCAGTATCAATAAAACCAGGCGCCACAACATTCACCGTAATATCCCTAGAACCGACTTCTTGCGCTAAGGATTTCGTAAACCCAATAAGCCCCGCTTTAGCGGCAGAATAATTCACTTGACCTGGATTACCTGTACTTCCAACGACTGAGCTGATATTAATAATTCTTCCGAAACGGGCTTTTAACATATCTCTCAAACAGATTTTTGTAATCCGAAAAATCGAATTTAAATTAGTTTCAATCACCGAATCCCATTCTTCATCTTTCATCCGCAACATTAAATTATCCCTAGTCACGGCTGCATTATTGATTAATATCGAAGGCATTGCATATTGTTCTTTGATTTTTGTAAATAATGCATCGATAGATTCTTGATGAGCGACATTTAATACCATGCCAGAACCCTGAATATTTGCAGCTTTGAAGCTTTCCGTAATTTTTTCAGCACCCTGGTCTGTCGTCGCAGTACCAATCACTGTGACACCTTCTCTTCCTAGCGCAAGAGCAATTGCATGACCTATTCCTCGACTTGCGCCTGTGACCAGCGCAATTTTATCTTTATGTGGTAATGACATACTACTCTCCTTTTAATAGAATTTGTAAACTATTCAAATCTGTTGTTTGAGTTAACTCGATGTCAGGCGTAATTCTTTTTATTAGCCCTGTTAATACCTTACCTGGACCACATTCAATCATTGAATTGATACCTATTGTTTCAAATTTCTTAATAATTTCAACCCATCGCACAGGATGATAAAGCTGTCTAATCAAACCATCGCGTATAGCTTCAGGTGTTTCATAAGGCAGAACATCCACATTGTTGATCACAGGAATAAGAGGTTGTTTTATCGAAAGTGATTTTAAAAATTGTTCTAATTTTTGAGAGGCAGGCTTCATTAATTCACAATGCGAAGGAACACTTACAGGAAGGCATTTTGCTAATCGAGCACCTTTCTCTTTTGCGAGGACAATAGCACGCTCTACTGCAACTTTAGTTCCTGCTATAACAACCTGACCCGTACTATTATAATTTGCAGGAGCTAAAACTTCATTCTCCAACACAGATTGTTCACACAACTCACGAACGACAGTATCATCTAAACCAATAATTGCAGCTAGCGCACCTTCACCCAAAGGGACAGCTTCTTGCATATATTCACCGCGTGCTGCGACTAAAGTGATACCATCACGAAAAGATAATGATTCTGCACAAACTAAAGCGGTATATTCACCTAAACTATGACCAGCGAGTATGACGGGTTGAATCGTCGAATGATTTTTTAGAATACGCCAAATAGCGTAAGATGCTGCAAGCAAAGCAGGTTGTGTATGTACCGTACGATCAAGTATTTCAGTAGGTCCTTCTTGTACCAATTGCCACAAATCATAATCTAAAACAGTCGAAGCTTCGTCAAATGTGGTTTTAACTTCTGAATATTCTTTAGCGATATCAGCTAACATACCTACAGCTTGAGAACCTTGCCCAGGAAAAACAAAGCCAATTTTTTTTGTCATGATGGAATCCTAATATTTAATTAAGGCAGAACCCCAAGCTAAACCTCCGCCAAATCCTTCGAGCAATAATAAATCGCCTCGCTTAATTTGCCCATTTCGTATGGTTTTATCAAGCGCTAGAGGGATAGAAGCACTTGAGGTATTACCTTGTTCATCTAGAGTCAGTGCAACTCTATCCATAGGTAATGCTAATTTTTTTGCCATGGCTTCTATAATTCGAATATTTGCTTGATGGGGTACCAACCAATCAACATCTGATTTTTGCAATTGATTTGCAACCAAGGTTTCATCAAATAATTTACCTAAAATATTAACGGCCAATTTAAATAATTGATTACCTTTCATTTGTATAAACAAAGCTTCTTCCACATCTAAAGGTTTACCAATATTGACGTTGAGTGATAATACATCTTTATGTACACCATCTGCATGTAAATGCGTTGATAGTATGCCAGGCTCTGAGTTTGCTCCCAAAATAACCGCACCCGCACCATCACCAAATAAGATACAAGTCGTTCTATCATTCCAATCTACAACTTTGGACATGACTTCACTACCAATCACCAAAGCGTATTTTACCGTACCCGATTTTATATATTGATCAGCAATGCTAATAGCATACATAAAGCCTGCACATGCAGTCGAATTCAGATCAAACGCCGGACATCCTGCCACCCCCAATCGTTCCTGCAACATACATGCAGTGCTCGGAAACATTTTTTCAGGGGTTGTCGTTGCAATAATAATCATGCCAATATCTGAAGGTGCTATCCCTGCTGCGGCCATGGCTTCAAGCGAAGCTTTTTCTGCCATATAAAGCGCAGTTTCATGTTTAGCTGAAATATGACGTTTATGAATACCTGTACGTTCGACAATCCAATCATTTGATGTTTCGACTAATTTTTCTAAATCAAAATTCGTAAGAATTTTTTCAGGTAAATATGAGCCAGTGCCAATTATTTTTGAATATTTCATGATAGACCTATGCATTTTAAGAACTTATTCGCTAAAGTTCACTGATTGTCGTTAGAATCAGGCGAAGATTTTAATGCCTTCTCCACTTCGGCACTAATGCGTTGCGGAATATTTTTTTCAACTTGTATCACGGCTTCTTCGATCGCATGTGCAAAAGCTTGAATTTTCGCACCACCATGACTTTTGATAACAATACCCTGCAAGCCAATAAAACTTGCGCCATTATAACGATCAGGATCGATGCGTTTGATTAAAGATTTTAAAACAGGTAATGAAATAAGTGCGGCTATTTTGGAAAAAATACTATTGGTAAATGCTTCTTTGATTAATTTTCCTATGAGTTTAGCAACACCTTCGCTGGTTTTTAACGCGACATTGCCCACAAAACCATCACAAACTACAACGTCAATATCGCCCTGGTAAATCTGATCGCCTTCAATATAACCCGTATAGTTAATCACATTCGCATGGGATAACCATTGAGCAGCTGCTTTTACGAGTTCATTACCTTTAATATCTTCTTCACCAATATTTAATAAACCAACTTTAGGTGATGCAATATTATCGAGAGCTGATGTCACAACAGAACCCATCACAGCGAATTGAAATAAATGCTCTGCAGTGGAATCCACATTCGCACCTAAATCGAGCATGCGCATGTTTTTATTGCCTTTGAATGTAGGAAAAGTTGATATAATGGCAGGCCTATCGATGCCCGGCAATGTTTTCAAGACAAAACGTGCCGTAGCCATTAAAGCCCCCGTATTACCTGCGCTTACGCATGCATTGGCTTTCTTTTCTTTAACTAAATTGATGGCAACACGCATAGATGAATCTTTTTTTGTACGCAGAGCGACTGCGGGCGATTCATCCATTGCGACTGTTTGTGTAGCATTTTGAATAGTAAGCCTAGACTCATGGAGAGCATTCTTAGCTTTTAATTCATGCTTTATAGCATCTTCATGTCCAACCAAAATCAAATGAAGCGAATTAAATTTGATTAGCGCCTGCAATGCAGCAGGCACAATCACGGAAGGACCATGATCGCCCCCCATCGCATCAATCGCAATGATTATGGTTTCCAAGTGAATTACTCTTCGCCACTTTCTTCTTCAATAACAGCGCGAGTCTCTATGACTTGACGACCTTTATAATAACCGTCTGGACTGACATGATGACGACGGTGTGTTTCACCCGTTGCGGCATCTACAGATAACGCGGACGCTGAAAGTGCATGATGTGCACGACGCATGTTCCTTCTGGAACGAGATTTTCGACTTTTTGCTACAGCCATTGTTGCTCCTCACTACTTATCTAAATTGCGCTTCACGCGCAACAATTCTATCACCTTAAATGGGTTCTCTGACGCGGTTTCAACTTTTTCGGTTGATCCCACAGCAAGAGGTAATATTATCTTGCAGTTTTCTATATTATGCATGGGCACTATTGGCAAGCTAAGTATAAGCTCGTCCTCTATAACATCTTGAATAATGAGCGAATTGTCTTTAACAACTACCGCATCATAGTTCTTTGGAAGTTCATCAATGGCTTCTTCCGTAGTCACTAATCCTAGTAATAAATCACCAGAAACTTCATTCTCAAATGTTTCCATGCATCGCTGACATTGCAGCACTAAATGTGCACTATAATCTCCTCGCATAAAACGAGTCCCTTGTTCGTCCACTCCAAAAGCTACATTGACCTTAGCTTGACCTTCATCGCTACCTAAACTAGGACAAAGCCTTGTCATATCCTTAATTGGTATGATCCCTTTTAGACTTATTTCATTTTCAGCAAACCTAAATGGATCGACCTTCTGAGGCAACGGATTTTCTTTAGACATGATATTTATCACACCTGGGTTATTCGTTTTGTCATTTTATCATACATTAAGACACAAGAAGTATGACGCGCGATTTTATGCTGATAATTCAGTTTATTCAAGTGCTTTTAAACAAGCTTGTAAATCATCATCCAGCGGTGCTGTGATTTGAATGTGCTTCCCCGAAGATGGCAGCGTAAATTCAATAAAATAGGCATGTAAAAACAAGCGCTTAAGTCCAAGCTGATGCATTTGCTTGTTAAATTCTTTATCACCATACTTTTCATCACCTGCCACCTGATGTCCACGAAATTGGGCATGGACGCGAATTTGATGCGTACGGCCGGTTTCCAATAAAGCCTCCATTAAAGTTGAGTATTTATAACGCACAAGCGGTGTAAATATAGTGACAGAAGGTTTGCCTTCATCGTGTACACGCACGATTCGCTCGCCACTGCTTAGTTGATTTTTAAGTAATGAGGCTTCAACGCGTAAAGCAGACTGTTTCCAGTGCCCTTTGGTCAAAGTATGATATATTTTTTTTACCTGACCTTCTCGCAACAAAGTATGTAACTCACGCAATGTACTACGTTTTTTTGCAAGAATCAAGCAACCTGAAGTATCTCTATCAAGTCTATGGACGAGCTCTAGTTTTGGATGTATCGTACGTAAGGCTTCAACTACACCAAGCTTTATACCACTTCCACCATGCACAGAAATACCGGCAGGTTTATTAATGATAATAATATTATCATCTTGATATAGTATGCGAGCTGATAAAAAAGTGACCAGTTGCTTGCTTGGTGCTGGAGGTGTATTTCTATCCTCCAATTGCATAGGAGGGATGCGCACCTCGTCCCCCTCCTGTAAACGATACGTTTGTTTAATTCGTTTTTTATTAACCCTAACCTCACCTTTGCGTAATATTTTGTAAATATGGGTTTTTGGTACACCTTTTAAACGATTAATAAGAAAATTATCAATACGTTGCGTTGCAAAATCAGAAATAATTGTTATATATTCAACGGCGGATTTGGCCATAAAAACTCTTTAATAAGACAAAAGCGTATTTTGTGGCCATGTCTAATAAATTTCAATAGAAATATGGCAGCCCAGACATTCTTAACCCATCTCGTTGATACACTTTGAAAAAAATGGTATATTCAAAATGCCAAAAAAGGCAAAATATCTAATTAATTGTATTCGCACCGTATTTTGCCAGTGGATATGTTATAGATCCCGCTGTTTGTATATCACAGCATTTATGATTGATCTTTAATCCCATTTTGGTTATTAATCAAAGACTCGCGAATACCATACAGTAATTATAGGAAAACACTGCGCTCCACATTTCGATGATACGCGCTTTATTAATGGCATGTTGCCAAGGTTTTTTAAATAGGATAAACATTATTCTCTTTATGATGAGAATAATAAACGAACAGGTGAGTTTAGCCCAGTTACTTAAGTCAATCTGGAAATATTTTGATACAGATGAACGTTTTTTGTTCCGATAATCAACTATAAACCATGAATATTTCTCAGGATTGAATCATGGCGATAAATACTACCTGATGATGAAAATGACCAAATAAGCAACAACTTTAACAATGCGTATTACGATAACGACGAGCGCCTAGATAAATAAGGCAGCTATGAAAAGAATGTTAATTAATGCAACTCACAAAGAAGAAGAGTTGCGAATCGCGCTTGCGAACGGACAACAACTTTATGATCTCATCATTGAATCCTCCGCTCGTGAACAAAAGCAATCAAATATATACAAAGGCAAAATCACACGCATAGAAAAAAGCTTAGAAGCAGCTTTTGTCGATTATGGCGAAGGTCGTCACGGCTTTTTACCCTTCAAAGAAGTGGCACGTTCTTGTTTCAAAAGCAGTTATCATGAAACAGGTCGTCGCCCAACAATAGACGAAGTTTTAGAAGAAGGCCAAGAAATTATAGTTCAAGTCGATAAAGAAGAACGCGGCTCAAAGGGCGCGGCTTTAACGACTTTTATCTCTTTACCTGGTTCCTATTTAGTATTAATGCCAAATAATCCACGCGCGGGTGGAATTTCTCGACGCATTGAAGGCGATGAGCGTTCAGAGTTACGTGAAAATTTATCTGCATTACAATTACCGGAAGGTATGGGCGTTATTGTTAGAACCGCTGGAAGTGGTCGCAGCCAAGATGAGCTGCAATGGGATTTATCTATTCTACTAAGACATTGGGCTGCCATCGAAAATGTTGCGCAGCAACATCCAGCACCTTTCCTTATCTATCAAGAAAGCAACGCTGTTATTCGAGCAGTTCGCGATTATTTACGCAAAGATATTGACGAAGTTTTAATTGATGAACCAACGATCTATGAAGAAGTCGCAAAACACATACGTCTCATCAGACCCGACTTTATTCATCGAGTAAAACTATATAAAGATCCAACACCGCTCTTTACTCGTTTTCAAATTGAAAGCCAAATAGAATCGGCGTTCTTACGTGAAGTGCGACTACCTTCGGGCGGATCGATTGTGATTGATCATACTGAAGCACTTGTTTCTATCGATATCAATTCCGCACGTTCAACGAAAGGCGTCGACATCGAAGAAACCGCACTCACTACTAATCTTGAAGCTGCGGACGAAATCGCACGTCAAATACGTTTACGTGACTCTGGTGGTTTAATAGTTATCGATTTTATTGACATGACACCGATTCGCAATCAACGCGAAGTTGAAGAACGCATCAAAAAAGCCCTTTCTATGGACAGAGCAAGAGTTCAGGTTGGTCGTATTTCTCGATTCGGTTTACTTGAAATGTCGCGACAACGGCTGAGACCTTCTTTAGGTGAGTCCAGCCATATAAGTTGTCCGCGTTGCTTAGGCCAAGGAACCATACGTGGTATAGAATCACTTGCGTTATCGATTATTCGAATTATTGAAGAACATACACTAAAAGAAAATACCGCTGAAGTAAGAGCTATTTTACCTGTCGAAATTGCATCATTTTTATTGAATGAAAAGCGTCAGGCCATTATCGATATTGAAAAACGACAAAATATTAAAGTCATTATCGTGCCTAACCCACATATGACAACACCTCATTATGAAGTGGAACGTATACGTTTATCGGATATTTCTGAAAAAGATGAGAAAATAGCAAGCTATCAAATGTTGATCACACCTGAAGCTGAACCAACACCAACAACAACAGCTGGACAACGTGCCCATCAAGAGCCCGCTATTAAAAGCATGAGCATGGATCAACCTACTCTGCCTTTAGCAACATCCGCTACTGAAAAATCTGAAGGTTTATTAAAAAGAGTATTAAATTACTTATTTGAGAAAAAGACTAAAACACCCTCAGAAATTCGCGCTCAATATAGTGAGAAACGCAAACAAGGACCTTCTCACACACAACATCATCGTAACAGACAATCACGTCCCTATCATAGGTCTAGAAACAATAAGCGACCTTCACATCGTCATGATCAGGATACAAGGCACAAACCATCACGTCCTCATCATCACGCAGATCGTAGTGAATCATCACATGATGGACATGAAGCTCACTCACATAAAGCAACACATCAACACCAGCAACATCATCACCAACATGCTGCTGAAGCAACACAAAAAGCTTTAGTCAAACAAACGGATCTAGCTACAGTGACTAGTTTGCCTATGAAAGAGCTTCCACCTATTGTTAAGGAAATCACCAAACCAATAATGGTTGATACGGCGGAAGTAAGTAACACTATACGTCCATCAGAAACCCCTGTCCTTGAAATGACGGGTGAACAAGCTACGAGCGGGAATCCTACCGAGAGAAAACCCCATCGTCATCATGGAAAACATAGACGCAACAAACGGTTTTCAAAACACAGACATCCGCACAATAAGCGCAGATCTTCTAATGGTAATGAATTCCAACAACGCTCATCCATGGAAGGTGAGGATGCTTATAGTACATCGGCTAAAAAAGATGATGTTATAAAAGAATAATTGTCATTCCCGCGCAGGCGGGAACCCATCCAAATGGATTCCCGCCTGCGCGGGAATGACACTCTATTCATCCCCACTTAGTCTTCTTGCTCTATTTTCCAACATGACTGGAATATCATCAATCACCGGATAAGCGACTCTATCGAATCGACAGATCAATTCCTGGTTCTCACTATCAAACAATAACTCACCCTTACAGATAGGACATGCTAAAATTTCGAGTAAACTTTTATCCATAGTATTTTGCCTTTATTAATTGTTAGAATATATTTTACACAACAATTCTGTTTGCTATTATAAGATAAAAAAGATAAATTTGTTATCATACCCCCTTAAACTGGAGTGAGGCAATGCGGATACTTTTGGTCGAAGATGACGAACTCCTAGGTGATGGTTTAAGAACTGGTTTAATACAATACGGCTACACGGTTGACTGGCTAAAAGATGGTCTCGCAGCGGATCAAGCATTAAGAACCGAAAATTTTGACGTTGTTGTACTTGATCTAGGTTTACCTAAACTTACTGGCATCACCGTATTACAACAATTGCGATCTCGCGGCCAAACCACCCCTGTTCTTATTTTAACCGCGCGTGAATCCATAGAAGATAGAGTAAAAGGTTTAGATAGTGGCGCTGATGATTATCTTACTAAACCTTTTGATTTAGATGAATTATGTGCACGTATGCGTGCTCTGCAACGCCGATCCACAACTCGTGCTGAGCCCACATTAACTCATGAAAATATTGTACTCGATCCAGCCGCTCACTCTGTCAAATTAAACGGTGAATTAGTAAATGTTTCACGCAGAGAATTTGCTCTACTCCAAAAACTTCTTGAAAATGCAGGACGAGTCTTATCACGTGAACATCTTGCACAATCACTTTATGGTTGGGGCGAAGATGTTGATAGTAATGCACTAGAAGTTCATATACACAATTTGCGCAAAAAATTTGGACAAGATTTTATTCACACGATCAGAGGCATTGGCTATATGATTGATAAGAGTAAAGATGAAAAATGATTCGTTCAATACGTCGTTTTTTATTTATCAGCCTATTTTTAAGCATCACTGTAGCTTCATCCATTACAGCGATAGGTAACTATTTGCTTGATAAACAAATTATCAAACCTTATCTTGATGGTGAATTAATTAAAATTCATATGGTCATAGAAAAGCTTAATCAACTTTCTCACATAGATGCTTATACGCGAACTAAATTGATTACCTATTTAAAAACGACAAGTCATCCTAATTTTATGTTCCAAATATGGAATAAAGACGGAAAATTAACTTTTCATTCCGATAATAGCTCGTCTATTTCACTCAACAATTTATCGCAAGGGTTTAGTGATGTCCTTATTGGTGATAAAGAATGGCGAGTTTATGCAAATATGGATAAAAGTGGTAAATATAAAATTATTGTAGCCGAAATATATGAAACACGTAACGTATTAACTGATCTTATTACCCGAAATAATGGCTACATATTATTAGTGACGTTTCCTTTGTTTGCTATTTTAATCTGGGTGATTGTAGGCTTAGCACTGCGATCTCTTACGCGCGTTACGAACGAAATATCAAATCGCGCATCTAACTATCTTGAGCCCGTCACCACGAGCAATTTACCTATCGAAATCAAACCTCTTGTGACCGAATTAAATCATTTATTTACTCGTCTTAAACTTGCATTTGATAGAAACAAACGTTTTGCAGGCGACGCCGCGCATGAATTACATACACCACTTGCCGCTTTAAAAACTCAAGCTCAAGTTGCACTTAAAGCAGATAATAATGCAGATAGAGCGGATGCTTTATTAAAAGTTACCCAAGGTGTAGATCGTAGCTCACATGTTGTTACACAGCTACTCATCTTAAGTCGACTCAATCAAGAAGATACGTTAAATGACTGGCATGAACTTGATTTATATAAATTAGCCAAAGAAATATTAACTTATATTGTCCCAGCTGCACTTGAAAAAAACATTGATATTGAACTTATGGCACCACCTCCTATCACAACCATGCATGGTAATGAAACGACGCTTGGCATACTTATTCGAAATATTGTCGATAATGCTATTCGTTATACCCCGCCACATGGTGAAATTAAAGTGGCTATATTAAATCAAAATAATGAGGTCATACTCCGTGTCACCGACACAGGTCAAGGTATACCTATAGAGTTACGTGAAAGAGTATTTGAACGATTTTACCGAATATTAGGTACTAAAGCAGCTGGCAGCGGCTTGGGGCTTGCTATTGTAAGTCAAATTGCTGAACTGCATCATGCTCGCATAAGTTTACATACACCACCGAATAGCATAGGCTTACAATTTGATGTCTGTTTTCCGACTATAAAAGCCCTAATATAAAGATTCATATCATGCATATATTTGAAAAACTTAAACCTCATACGACAATCATCACTCCGAATCGTCGTCTTACGGCAAGCTTATTGGCGAGCTATCAAACTTATCAATTAGATAATGATAAGTTATGTTGGCCTACTTTAGATATTTTACCTTATCAAAGCTGGATACAACGCATGTGGGATATCATATCGATAACTCATATGAACATTTCTCATACTATTTTATCTAATCATCAAGAACAAATCATTTGGGAAAAAATTCTGCATGAATCACCGAATAATGACTCATTATTACAACTTGCTGCAACCGCAGAACTTGCTAAATCTGCGTGGGGAACTTTGAAGCAATGGCAAGTTGACATAAAACATCCCATGCTAGACATGACAGAAGATAGTCGCGCATTTCAAGAATGGGCTTTAACATTTCAAAAATACTGTGCTGACAATAACTGGGTTGATTTTAATAACCTGGTTTCTAAAATTATTGAACATATAAAAAATAAACTTATCACACTACCCGATCAAATAATTGTTGCGGGATTCACAGAATTATCACCTATTCAACAAACTTTATTTAAAACATGTGAAACAGTAGGTACTAACATAAATATAGTAGATAATCTATATTCGAATCATTGTTCGTTAGGTTCATATTGTAGTTTATCAGACTATGAAACTGAATTAATGACTATGGCTAGATGGGCCAAATATCTTTTAGATCATCATGATTCTCCTTCAAGACTAAAAATCGGCTGTATTATTCCAAATTTAGAAGATAATCGTGATCGAGTCGTGCAGATATTTTCTGATGTCATCTCAGATGAAAATTTTAATATATCTGCAGGCAAAAGCTTAGCGACTTATCCTATTATTTATGCTGCACTACAAATTTTTCAACTAAGCCATGAAACTATTTCAATAGAAAAATTGGGATATTTACTTCGCACCCCATTTTTGGGGGAAGCTGAAAAAGAACTCACCAAAAGAGCCGCATTT
>Ga0207073_1092_pt1 | contig 18727 bp, 17 predicted proteins | sample Alteio_BWMinHeat_65_FD_153575 | JGI IMG/M metagenome (GOLD analysis project Ga0207073, IMG submission 153575) | Enriched cells from forest soil in Barre Woods Harvard Forest LTER site, Petersham, Massachusetts, United States -... | ecosystem: Environmental > Terrestrial > Soil > Temperate forest >...
TAGATTTATTTGCCGGACAGCAAAAACGGAAAGAACTATTATAGCTTCTAAGTGTGACATTCAATATGCATTTCATAGTCCTCGGTATCTATATTGATGAACAATCTCATGCATTCTTAGATTCGAATAGATATTATCCCGCCGGAAGAAATATTGAGAATGAAGGTCTTAAAATTTTTCTAGTATTTAACAAACAAAAAGAACTACAAGCGATTAAGATTACTAATACTGAACGAGGTCATGAAACTTTATTGTATTCAGCAAACGGCCTTGTTTCACAAGGAAATATCATCAAAAAAATAAGAGAAGAACAAGAAATTGCAGCTAAACAAGAAGCTAAAGAAGCAGAAGAATTAAGAAAAAATCTAGAAGCTGAGGCAAGGCAGGCAGAAGTGAAACGTTTTGATTTCAGATAAAATTCAATGACTGAAGAGGGGTCGACACCTGCTAAAATCCGATGGTAGACCCCTTTGATCTTCAAAAATCGTCTCATCGACATGACGGCCCCTTTATCTGTTTCTTTGTACCATAAAATAGTACTATATCAATTAGTTAAATAAGTGGCGGATCTCCTAAGCCGATAGAAATTTGATCACCAAGGTTGGAAGACTAACCATTTGATAGTATGATACCTAGTTTTTAGACGTATCATTATGACCAAGTCATCACTTATTATTGCTACTCGAGAAAGCCCGCTTGCGCTTTGGCAGGCTTCGTTCGTTAAAATGCAATTAGAAAAATACCATCCTCATCTTGTTGTTAGCCTTTTAGGAATAACAACGACTGCAGATAAGATGCTCGAAACTCCATTGCTTCAAATCGGTGGTAAAGGCTTATTTGTCAAAGAATTAGAAGAAGCCTTGTTAGACGGTAGAGCGGATATTGCGGTACATTCGATGAAAGACGTGCCAATGGAATTGCCTGATGGATTGTCATTGCCAGTAATGTGTGAACGTGAAGACCCTAGAGACAGCTTTGTTTCATTGCGGTTTGATACCTTAGAAGATTTACCACCTAAGGCGCTACTTGGCACATCAAGTTTGCGTCGTCAAAGTCAATTAGCATCATTACGTCCGGATATTGAAATGAAATATATGCGTGGAAATGTGAATACACGCATCGCACATTTAGAGCGTAGTGATTTTGCTGCCATTATATTAGCAGCGGCTGGTTTAAAGCGTTTAAATTTACAACATTATATTCGTTCCTATTTGAGTTTAGAGCAATCGCTACCAGCAGCGGGTCAAGGTGTATTAGGTATAGAATGCCGATCGGAAGATAGGGAAACACAAAACCTTATTGCAAACCTTAATCATATCGAAAGTCAATTATGTGTCACCGCAGAACGTGCGTTATGTCAACGTTTAGGGGGTGGATGCCACGTACCTGTTGCTGCATTTGCCGAAATGGTGGATAACAAGATATTTTTGCGCGGTCTTGTGGCAAATCCTCGCGGTACACTTATATTGCGCGCGGAACATACAGATACCAAAGAAAATGCCGTTCAATTGGGTAAAAAAGTTGCGGATGATTTAATCGCGCAGGGTGCGTTGGATATTTTAGCATCGTTAGGTAAAGCATGAAATTAAATGGATTGAAAGTGTTAGTCACAAGGCCTAAACCTCAGGGAGAAGAGCTTTGCGATAAAATTATGGAACAAGGCGGCCAGGCTATTTATTTTCCTGTGGTTGAAATTCTTCCTGTTCAGAATAGTAATAAATTTAAACAAGATATTGCCAAATTAGATCAGTATGATTTTGTGTTCTTTGTGAGTTGGCATGCCGTTAATCAAAGTATCGCTACTATTCATGCGTTATGGCCAATATTTCCTTCGCATGTCCAAGTGATAGCCATAGGCAAAAATACAGCAGATGCATTAATTCATAGGAATATACCTATGCACTATTACCCAAAGGATTGGAATAGTGAAGCTTTGTTAGGATATCCACCACTTATGCAGGTGCAAGGAAAAAAATGTGCCATTATTCGGGGTGAAACAGGTCGTAACGCTCTCGCAGATGGGCTAACTCATCGTGGCGCAGAGGTGGATAATATGATAGCGTATCGTCGCGTCTTGTCAAAAGTCGATGTGCAGCCCTATAAAAGCTTAATAGATGCGCATGAAATAGATATGATCATTTGTACTTCAAATGAAATATTACAACATCTAACCAGTTTGTTGGCCGTGCAATCAGTGCCTTTGATGGTGATTAGTGAGCGTATGCTTGGTTTCGCGAAAAAACTCGGTTTTAAACATCTTTATTTAGCAAACAATGCAAGCCATGATGCTATTATATCGGAACTTGTTAAGCGGAAGGATCAATTATGTCAAATGAAGAAGATAAAAACATAACGACCGATCAGGTCCCATCTAAAACGGTATCAAAGTCTATGTTATTTAAAACATTAGCTTGTTTCATACTGGTTGCGATTATCGCGATTATTGGTTATGTGGTTTATTTTCGGTATATCGATGTTATGCTTGAATCTTCCGTAAAAGAAGATCAACAAATCCAACAGATGCAAACTGCTGTGACAGGTTTAGAAAATATAACTCAAACACAGCAAAAATCTTTGCAAAGCTTAACAGAAGATTTAAATCAGTTAAAACAAAGCACGGCGGCGTCCGAGCAAAATCCCTCAAATAATAAAGATAAGTGGTTAGCAGAAGAAGCGCGTTATTTAGTAAAGCTTGCGGATATTAATTTACAATTTAGACAAAGTGTTTCGGAAGCCTTAACTTTGCTTAAACTTGCTGATTCAGAGATTCGTAATGCTACAAATCCAGCTTTTGTCGAAGTACGTAAAGCGCTGGCTGCTGATATGATGGACTTGCAGAGTGTACAAGAAGTTGATAAAACCGGTATTTATATGCATTTGCTCGCATTAAATAACAAATTAGAATCGCTGCCATTGATGAATAAGCCTTCCGCTGAATCAGAGATAAAACAAACCTCCATACCTTCCGAGAATTTATCATGGTGGCGAAAAGGATTAAATAAAAGTTTCGAAAGTTTGCGTAGTCTTGTTGTGGTGCGATATAACGCATCTGGCAAAATGGCATTAGTTCCACCTGAACTACAAGCTTATCTTTATCAAAATTGGCATCTTGCTTTAACACAAACTATGACAGCCCTTTTGCAAGGTGAAAACAATATTTATCGTGCCAGCTTGCAGCAACTTATCACATCGATAAATGAATATGCGATGCCCGATACTCCAGTGGTGAACGCATTTTTAGCAGAATTAAGTCAATTGAAGGCAATCGATATTCATCCGGCTACTCCTAAGATTTCACGTTCATTGCAGGCAGTTGAAGCATTGACAGTATCATAAAAGAGGATTTTTATGTGGCGTTTTATTTGGCTATTGATTATTTTAATCGCATCGGTTTGGTTAGGTTTGCAAATTGCAAAAGATCCAGGATTGGCATTTTTTTCTTATAAAGAATGGTCTGTTGAAATGCCTTTATGGTTTGCAACGGTCTTATTTATTGCGATTTTACTTATTATGCACTTCATCACTAAATTTATAGACAACATGAGTGGCTTGGTTTATCGCTTTAAAAGTTGGTTACAATGGCGACGTAAACATAATGCTTATAGCAAAACGAATCGTGGCTTAATGGAATTAATCGAAGGTCGCTATAAAAATGCTGAACATGACCTGTTAGAAGGCTTGTCGCAATCAGATGCTGCTCTAGTCAATTATCTTGCTTTAGCAAAAGCGGCTCATGAGCAAGGGGCATTTGATAGACGCGATACTTATTTACGAAAAGCGCATGCATCAGCGCCCGACGCAGATATTGTGATTGGTTTAACGCAAGCAAAATTACAAATAAATCAAGGTCAGTTGGAACAAGCGCTTGCCACACTTAAACATTTAAAGTCTTTGGCACCAAAACATGCGCTAGTTTTAAAATTATTAGAGCGTGTATATATCCATTTAGGTGATTGGCAGTCGTTATTAGAATTAATACCTAGCTTGTATAAAGCGTCCGTCATTGACCGCGAACAATCCATCATGCTTGAAAAGAAAACGTATGAAGAAATATTAAAATCAGCCAATCATAAAGAAGCAGGTTTAAATGATTTGCATGCTTTATGGGCGAGCGTGCCACGTAAATTTCAAAAAGATCCTGGTGTATTAGCTTGTTATGTTAAACAATTATTAAATTATCCTGATGATGGGCAAGAAATCGAATATTTGATTTATAAAACGCTTAAAAAATCCTGGGATAAATCTCTCGCTAAGCTTTATGGATTAGTTAAAACTACAGATCCTAAAAAACAATTGGCTCATGCAGAAAAGTTATTAAAAGAATATCCGAATGAAGCTGTATTATTATTATCATTAGGACGCATCTGTGTACGCAGTCAATTATGGGGCAAGGCCAGAAGTTATTTTCAAGAAAGCTTAAATTTGGAAGCGAATGCAGAAACCTTTATTGAATATGGTAAATTGCTAGAGTATTTAGGTGATTCCACTGCTGCGATGGAAAGTTACAGGGATGGGCTAAGAATGTTTGATGAGAAACCATGACCATTCCCCCGTGGTTTTAATCAACTTTATCGTATTATTATATTTCAATTCATCCAGATGGCTATTGGGTGTTAAGAGATGAGTTATTCCTAAGGATGTAAAATCAAAATGTTCGGCATCTATTTGGATGAGGACTTGATCCGGCCAGGGCGTTGTTATTATTACTGCAGGGGAAGACTTTATAAATTTCACGGGTTGAAAAGAAAGATGTTGATATCGATTTACAATAGCATTTGATTGAATATCTATATTGAATTTTTTCCAAAAAGTTTTTTGAGGGTAAAAAAATGTTCCATTGATGGTAGCTATGCCTGATGAAACAAGAGCATTTGCCTTATATGTGTCATCGAATACAAGCACTTTCATCGGATGGTTATTCATAAGATTGACGTCATTGGGTGCGTATATTAATGGATGAAAACGTAATGTTGTAACTAAACAAAGTAAAATGCTGGTGAATATAAATGTTTTTTTGCAGCTAAGTATCAGAGAAAAACTAGATATATAGGTTATGATAATAACAAAAATATATTTTTGAAAATTCAATTTTATGATTATGTCGGGTGAAAAATTTAATAGAATTTTTCCAATAAAAATTGTCCAAATTGCTGCAGTAACATGCGCGAGTAATAGTTTACGACGATTTATGATAGGTTTTTCACCCGACAATATTAGACCGCAGAGTATGATATAAGCAAGTCCCAGAGCAAGATCTAATCTTGGTATAGTGACTCTTCCCCAAAAACTTAATTTCGCGATAAGTGGTGTGATGCCATGAAACATAAAATAAAAACAAAAAAATACAAATAGAGTTATTGCAATAATCATACGATCAAGTTGCTTTGATTCTTTGATTTTAAAACATAAGGCAAAAATAAGTGGTAAAAAAAGGAAATAAAATGAAGAGATTTCACTTTGATTTGTGCTTGATCCTTTGATTTTAGATAAAGAAGCAATATTGGTATAGCCTCGCAAGAGAGAAGAGATCGATTGATTTCCTCCTGTGAGCAAAGTTCGTTGGCCGGGATAAATCGTATTTGAAATGACTTCAATGGCTGTTTTTGCATCGTGCCACCAAAAGCCTAGAATCATACAGCTGACTATGCCCGCAAAGCCTATGGCAAGTATTTTGTGAGCATTTAACCGAATTTTTGTCTTGGCTAAAAATCCAATCGTGATACATACAAATAAAAAACTTAAGGATATTTGCCAGGGTGGATATAATATCAGTACAAACCCAGCAATAGATAGGCCGAGCAAAAATCCAAAAAAATAGACAAGTAATTTATGATTTGTTTTTAATAGGGAAGCAAAACAGCAAAATCCCAAGGTAGGAAAAAAAATGCAATATGCAGGCCAATAAGACCAAGCTACTACATAGGCTGATGTGCAAAATAATACAGATAATGAAAGACCAAGAAAATTTCTTCCTGGGAATAGTATATTGAACAACCACCACAGTGAAAATAAGCTACCAAAAATCGGAAACCACCAATACCAAGCAAGCGCTCTTTTAAGATCAAAAAGAAAAAATCCCCAGGTGGCGGGTTTCGCAAGAGCGCTAAGATGTTTCACAGGAACGCCTGTCATGCCAACAATAAGCATGTTTTCGCCTTCTATTCCCACATGTTCATTGATGATAGGAAATGCAGGTTTATGATTATATTGACCTATCGCCATGGGGGTAAAAACTCCCCATTCATCACTGCGAATAGGTTTAGGAGAAAAGGCAATATTTTTTATTTCAACTTCGGATAGAAAATCATTATATAACAATTGAATAGATGAGCCAGTGATACCTAGTGAAATTAAACCAAAATACAAAATTAAGATGAAAGCAATAATGATTTGCACGAAAAATTTATGTTGTGTTAATAATGCATGTTGATTTCGCATGTTATTTCTATACGCATTGCCGCTTGGCGATAACATACATGATATCAGACGGTAAGAATTTTAACATAGGTAAAATACTCATGATAAAAAGATAAAATCCAATACGTAAAATCGGATGGTAATTACCAGTATATGTGATTCGTGAATAAAGTCCTTTTAATCGTATAGAAGGTAATTTTTTAACTTCACTCGTGCAAGTAAAACCATGAATTTGTAATAATTCAATAATATTTTTAGGATTAAAGTAATGTAAATGTGGAGAAGGTAAGGATTTTTGCCACATGCGTTCAAACGCTTTTACAAATCCTAATACAGAGAATATTTTAGATAACCGATAAAAAAAACCATGGCTGTTTGGAAGGTTTAAAACAAGTAAACCGTCTTTATTTAAATGTTGAAAACAATTATGCAAACACTCTTCGATGTTTTGAATATGTTCAATCACATCATTAAATACGATAATATCAAAATAGTCATCTTTTTGAAGGCCATGAGGAAAATAACCGCAGCGCACGGGAAGATTGTATTCGAAATGTTTTTTTACCAGAGCCTTGTCGGGTTCTATGCCTAACACACAAAAATCCTTTTTTGCCGTCTCAAGAAACCATCCATGGGCGCTACCAACCTCTAATAAACTACCTCCATGAGGTTTTAGTCGTTTGATTTGTTTTAAAAGTGTTTTAAAATTATTTATGCGTAATGTACGCAAACCGTTTTGTCTTGTATCTTCATGGATTAAAGCATGTTTTTCATAAATATTGATTGCAGGTTGAAGATCTGCTTTTTCATAATGACATTGCGAACATTTGAAGTGCCATGATTGTCGAGTTTGTGATAGTGCACTTCCACATACGCAACAAATTTTAACAGGATGTATTTTCATAGTTTATGGTCTTTCATAAATATATGTAATGGTATAGTGGATGAAGCGCGCGAATCATGACCTAAAAAAGAGAGAATAAGTTGCAGACCAATGATAATAGGTAATGCAGCCAACATTACTGTTCCAGGTGATGAAATAATTCCTGCAGTTGAATAAGTTATCCATTTATAACATCCAAATACCATGCCAAAAAGTACCATGATGATTCCTAAAGGAAGTTCGATGGATGCAATTGACATATTTCGTAAGTAATAATTATAGAATATTCTTTTCCAAAAATTTTTATGATGTTTATATAAAAATTCAATAATAAGCTTGGATATATGCATATTACTTTTTTCGTCAGCATATCTTGCTTGCATGGGAACATCCATGACAATCGCGCGCAATGTATTGAGTCGAAATAAGATATCACTTTCAAAAAAATAGCGTTTACTAATTTTTTCAAAAGGCAAGCGTTTTGCAACGCTTGCATGAATAGCCGTATAGCCATTTGTAGGATCAAATATCTCCCAATATCCAGATGAAAGTTTGTTCATGAATGAAAGCACGGTATTACCAAGGAGACGAAGGATGGGCATCCCATGAGTATTAGAAAGATCATAAAATCGATTGCCTTTGGTATAGTCAGCTAATCCTGCAACGATGGGCATAATTAAGCGAGATAATTGTCGACCATCCATCTGATCATCGCCGTCAATTTTTACTATGATATCCATATTATCGTTAATGGCAGCTTTGTAGCCAGTCATCACTGCGCCGCCAACACCTTGGTTTACTTCGTGTTTAAGCACAGTAATGCGTTTATCTTTACAAGTATTTTCAATAAAAGATCCCGAATTTTCAGGACAATGATCATCCACAATATAAATCGCATGGACTTCCGGTCCTATTTTACTAATAACATGATGCAGATGTTTAGTGACCTTGTAGCATGGTATGACGACAGCAATTTTATAGTTTGGTTTGTCCATGTGTGTCATCCATTTTAGTTACCGATCACTGGTTACCGATTTATTATACTTGGCTTTGGCTATTATTAAAATGTCCAAAGTCGAGTATAATGCTATCTTTAATAGCATCGGATATTTTTGTGAAACCAGCTTCATACAATATTATCTTCGCCGGTACGCCGCAGTTTTCAGTTCCTGCCTTGAGGGCGCTCATTCAATCATCCCATAAAGTGGTTGCTGTTTATACACAACCAGATAGACCTTCTGGTCGTGGTCGAAAACTAACCGCAAGTCCTGTGAAAGAGCACGCACTCCAATATGATTTACCCATTTACCAACCGCAAAATTTGAAAAATCCTGAAGAACAACAAAGACTTGTCGATCTTAAGGCCGATCTTATGGTGGTAGTGGCTTATGGTTTGATTTTGCCAAAAGTTGTATTGCAAGGGCCCCGTTTAGGTTGCATAAATATTCATGCCTCATTATTACCGCGTTGGCGAGGAGCTGCGCCTATTCAGCGTGCTGTTGTGGAGGGTGATACAGAGACGGGTATTACCATTATGCAAATGGATGAGGGCTTAGATACTGGTGCAATGCTTTATAAAGTCCATTGCCCCATTGAGCAAAATGATACCAGCGAAATGCTGCATCTCCGTTTAGCAGGGATGGGAGCAGAAGCTTTATTGCATACTTTATCGCATTTAACTTCCATCAAGCCAGAGTCACAAGATCATCGTCTTGCCACGTATGCTCATAAAATAACCAAAGAAGAAGCTGAAATCGATTGGAGCTCTTCTGCGGATACGATTGCCAAAAAAATTCGTGGTTTCAATCCTTGGCCCATTATGTATACGCGTTCAGGCGAAGTGGTCATACGCATTTGGCAGGCGAGTGTGATCGAAGTGCTTGATGTAGGGGCTGAACCTGGTGAAATTATCTCATCAGAAAGTCATGGCATAGATGTTGCCACAGGGAAAAATATATTACGTCTTGAAAAATTACAATTGCCGGGCGGTCGTGTTTTATCCGTATCAGATATTATTCATGCAAAGCATGCTGAATTAGCTGCTGGAAAAAAATTAGGTAAATAATGAATATCAGAGCTCTTGCCGCAAAAATTATTCATAAAGTCCTGGTTCATGGATGCTCTTTGACAGATGCACTTTCTGATGGGCTAACACAATGTCGCGATGGAAGAGATCAGGCTTTAGTGCAAGCATTGTGTTTTGGTGTATGCCGTCGCTTTTTTTATCTGAATGATATACTTCAAACTTTGCTTGAAAAACCGCTTAAGGAAAAAGACCAAGATATTTTTGCTTTATTATTAATAGGATTGTTTCAATTAAGTGATATGCGCGTGAAGCCACATGCGGCCGTTGCAGAAACAGTTGCAGCAGCAGATGTATTTAAAAAATCTTGGGCAAAAAATTTAATCAATGCGGTACTACGAAATTATCAACGTAAAGAAGATGAGCTTAAACTTAAATTAAGTAAAGAAGCTTATTATGATCATCCCACCTGGATCATGGAAAAATTAAAACAGGATTGGCCTAATGATTGGAAAGCCATCTTAGCAGCTAACAATCAGCATCCACCTTTTTCATTGCGTGTCAATCAAAAGCATATGTCAAGAGAAGCCTATCTTGCCATGTTGGTGGAAAAAAACATCATAGCTCATGCCATTCCAGAAACCTTATCTGGAATAACCTTTGAGCAAGCGCTTGATGTTTCGAGTGTGCCTGGTTTCACGAAAGGTGGTGTTTCTGTGCAAGATGGTGCAGCACAGCTTGCGGCTTATTTGCTTAAACTTGAACCTGGGCAGCGTGTATTAGATGCGTGTTGTGCCCCTGGCGGAAAAACAGCACATATACTTGAATTGCAACCCGATATAGAATTAATTGCAGTAGATAGTCATGCAGAACGTTTGAAGTCTGTTCATGAGAATATGCATCGTTTAGGTTTATCTGCAAAAATAGTATGTGCAGACGTGACTAAGATGGATGATTGGTGGGATGGCCGCTTATTCGATCGTATTTTATTAGATGCACCTTGTTCAGCGAGTGGCGTGATTCGTCGTCATCCTGATATTAAATTATTGCGTCGTGAAGAAGATGTCAAAGCATTAGGTCCATTGCAAAAATTATTACTGAATAGTTTGTGGAATGTACTGAAACCTGGCGGTTTATTGGTGTATGCAACATGCTCCGTTTTTTTAGAAGAAAATGTAGAAGTATTGTCAGCATTTCTTCATGAGCATGCGGATGCGAAGGAAGAAAAAATTCAAGCAGCCTTTGGAAAAGACTGCAGTGTAGGTAAACAGATTTTACCAGGAATGTTAGGTATGGACGGTTTTTATTATGGTTGCTTAAGAAAAAAGGTGAAATTATGCGTATAGAATATGACGTAAAACTAGACTTTAAAGATGTGTTAATCCGACCCAAGCGTAGCGTATTGACTTCGCGTGCTGAGGTTTCGTTATTACGCGAATTTAAATTTAAACATGCGGGTGTAAAATGGGAAGGCGTTCCTATTATTGCTGCAAATATGGATCACACAGGTACATTTAACATGGCTAAAGCCTTATCCGAGCATCAATTGTTAACGGCTATGGATAAATTTGTATCGAAAGAAGAATGGCAAAATTTTGCGGTATCTCACGAAGATGTGATTCCTTCCTGTTTTGTTTCGATAGGCACCTCAGATCATGATTTTGAAAGATTGCAACAAGTGCTTAAAGTTACAAATGTTTCTATGATTTGCTTAGATGTTGCTAATGGTTACACAGAACGTTTTGTGGATACCTTAAAACGCATTCGTGATACTTATCCTGACAAAGTTTTGATGGCAGGAAATGTCGTCACCGGTGAAATGGTCGAAGAATTAATTTTATCCGGTGCGGATATTGTAAAAATTGGCATAGGTCCAGGATCCGTTTGCACTACACGTGAAAAAACAGGTGTAGGTTATCCGCAATTATCAGCCATTATTGAATGTGCGGATGCCGGTCATGGTTTAGGTGGACATGTTTGCGCAGATGGTGGTTGTACTTCACCAGGTGATGTTGCTAAAGCGTTTGCAGCAGGCGCTGATTTTGTGATGTTAGGTGGTATGCTTTCTGGGCATGATGAATGCTTGGGTGAAGTGATTGAAGAAAATGGCCGACGTTTTAAACGTTTTTATGGCATGAGTTCAGCAGAAGCGATGGAAAAATATTTTGGTAGTGTCGCGGAATATCGTGCAAGCGAAGGTCGCTCAGCGGATGTGCCTTATCGCGGGCCTGTAAATAATACTGTACTAGATATTTTAGGCGGTATTCGGTCTACTTGTACTTATGTGGGCGCGCATCGCTTAAAAGAATTATCAAAGCGCACTACCTTTATTCGTGTATCACAGCAGTTGAATGAAGTATTTGCATCATATACCAAAAAATAATTTTTGATGTGAAACCGAGCCGCGACCGAAAGACAAGTGATCACTTTCGCGACATTGATCACTCGCCTTTCGGTCGCGGCTCGGTTGTTTTGTTGATTATATTCTTATACTATTTCGTAAAATAATTAAAACGAAGGAGTCAATATGTTAAAAAAATTATCTATTATTGCATTGTTTCTTTTAAGTACAAATCTAATTTATGCTTTACCTTATATTGGATTATCTTCCGGTGTGCTGGTCAATACGAGCGATGATTTTGAAATATATGACCATGGTATATATTCTCGCCAACCGATAAATTATCGTGAAGTGCCATTAACTTTGTTTGCAGGCTATGGTGTTGATTTGCGTAGTGCATTTTATCTAGGGGGTGAAATATTTGTAACACCCATGCTCGCGAAATTAAATAGTAGTTCATATGGAAGAGGTTACCTGAATATGACCTATAATTACGGCATAAGTTTTACTCCAGGGATACAGGTGAGTGAGCACACATTGGCTTATATTCGTTTAGGTTGGATAGGTGCGCATTTCCAAAGTTTAGATAATAATGTCAATGGCGGACAATTTGGTGTGGGATTAAGATCGAGCATCACACAACATTTGGATTTACGTGCAGAATATAGCATATCGAGTTATTTTGTGAATGGTAATGATGAGGTTATTGTGAATCCTTTTCGTGTATCGCCTATCATTGATTCAGATCAATTTAGTTTTGGGTTGGTTTATCGGTTTTAAACCGAGCCGCGACCGTCAGGGAGTGTTCATTCTGACGGTCGCGACTCCGTTTATGTGCGAGCTTATAAATCGCCGTATAGAGCTCTTCTATTCTGATCTATCATCATTTCTCTTCGAGGCCCATCATTATTTTTTAAACAGCTTTCGATTTTTTTGACACTAAAAATACTGCAATCCATTAAGCATGCCGCAGGAGTAAGTGCAATAGCTGCTGCCGGTGGTGAGCTACTACATAATAACCAAGCAGCACAATAAGTTATTGGAAATATCCCACACGATGTACCGGTAGCTATGATACAAAATAGACCTCCATCATTATCACTAATACAATCATTGAAACTTTTGTTTATTTCATTTCTACAGGATAAAGCTGCTTGCCACATATTTGTTGTTATTGGGCAGCAATCATCATTTTTATCATTTCCTGTTTGCATAGTTTATTCCTTTTAAAAAATGCATTTATAACTTGTTTATAGCAAAATAACAATCTCATCTAGATAAGGCTTGTGTAGTAAATCTAGTTTCTATACCATCTTTTTAATCTACATATGGAGGATTGAACTTGTGAAAGCCATAAAAATAACAGCAATATGTATCGTTACAACTCTAAGTGGCACAGCTTTTGCAGACATTCCAGTAGCAAGAGGGAGTTATGCAGATATTAACGTAGGTTATAGCCGAATCGTGGATTCAGATGTGATGAATAACGTTTCAGGTTTAGGGCTTAATGTTAATTTGGGTTATAAGTTTATGCCTTTTTTCGCTGCTGAAATTGGTTATACCACTTATGGCGCTTCAAAGAGTAGTTTTACCGGCGCAAATGCATTTGATGCTGCCATTAAAGGTATATTGCCTTTTCAGGAAGTGGGCATAGAACTTTTTGCTAAGCTGGGCCCTACTTATGTGAATAATAGTAAAGTTCCTCATGGCGTTTCCCCAAATGCTACTAATGTGTATTACGCCTTGGGTGGTGCATATGCAATGAATTCAAATATGTTGATTGCTTTGCAGTGGTCACAAGCTGCGGGTAATAGCAATACGGGTAACTTTCAATTGTTGTCGATTGGTGCGAGTTATATATTTTAACTTCCCATCTCAAAAGGAATTGTTATGACAAAAACAAGAGATGTGTCAGCCTTGCAAGAAGAAGCCAACGAACTTTTATATCAATCTTCTGATTTAACGGCAAATGAATGTCATCATTTATTAGTTTTATGGGATCAATTACCTCAAGCAGCGTTAACAAATTTTATTTATAAAAATGAAGCTCTTCTTTTATCTAAATTAGCTGGCGGTGCTAAGGTATCTTTAGAAGGCAAGTTTACGCCATGGAATAAAGAAGATATGGATGCTTATTATATTATGCATCCTTCTGATGATGCGACGAATATTAATTTATATGAACGACGAAAAATACTAAAAGAGGGTTTTCCATTAACGATGCATGATGATCTGCAATTATCACGTATGCAAGATCTTGATTCAGAAAGTGCTAGAGTATTTAAACAACTTGAACTTTTAGCGCATGCTCGTGCCATCATCGATCCAAAACGATCATACGAACAACATTATATTAATTATTTAGCTGCTTTGCTAATGAACTATCGTGTTGAATTAAAATCGGCATGTGCGGCTCAAAAAGCGGCGGTTGAACCATTTAAGTATATACTAGCTGTAGAGCCTGTCATAGGAGGGTTTGCTTTTCCACGTGAGTCATTTAGTTATCATGTTCTTCAATATAGACCTGATATCACTACCAAGATTGATTGGATAGGTCGTTATATTGCAGAATATGCGAATCGTATTATTAGCGCACAACAAACGAATGCATACTCAGAGGATCTTAAAATAATTTTTAAGCAGTTAGGTGAATTGAAACAGGAAGTTTTCCCGTGGCTTTCTGTTATGGCTTGCGATCAGGTATTCAAATTATACAGAGCACAAGAGCCAAAACATGTTAAACAAAAAAATATTAATCAATATATAGATAATTTTGTGGCGTTTCATGCTTTATTTAACGAAGGCTCCAGTGCAGAGTTTCAGCTCAAAACATTGGGAACTAATTTTGCGAGGGTTATCAAACAATTTTTGCAAAATGAGCTTGCTATAGCAGAAGGTGTTTGTTTAAAAAGCCTTGATAAGACGCACATAAACATAAAGCATTATCTAAAACAATCGCAAGTGTCTCCTCGTGTTATGCTTGAAATTCGTGAGTGCTTAAGTTACGCAAAAACTCCCGCAGCTGCATTGCTTGTTTATTTAATGATGGAGCGCATTCAACGTGATCCAGCTAAATATAAAGAAGCTTATCATTATATTCCAAACTTTAATCGAGATGACAATAATCCTGCTATAAAAGTTGCGATGTTAAAACAACATTCATTTAATCAAGCAGTGACAGTGGCGTTAGAGTCAGGATTTCTACCTCCAACTGCTTCTCTTTTTTATGCCATGTTGGAAGGTAATCCTGAGCATTGCAAAAAAATGATGAGTGATCTTGCAGAAAAACATCCAGATGTTTTGCATGAAACTTTACTGCATATTTTTTCAGATGATACCTATGAAGATGATCATGTGAAACTTCTTGAGAGCAGTATTCATCCCAATGTGGATCACGCGCATTATCCTCTATTTGCTTTAAGACGAGCGTATGAACAGAAAAATTTATCTGATGATGAAGCATGTCAACTTTGGGTGCAATTTATCAATAGTGGAATAATGATAGAGACGGAATTTTTTTCTAAAGAATTGAATCAACAACTGTTTGCTAAATTAGAACCTGTTTGCAAACATCTGATTCATGCATCCGTATTATCTCTTCCTAATATGAAAGTACTTGCAAGTGCTCTAGCATTTTATCGTGCTACCCAGTTAAAAATGGAATTCTATAAACCTTGCGTTATTAAAATACCTTTTTTTAGTTCTGCTTCAGATGTTTATTATCATCAGCAATCCGATTGGGCTGAAAAATGCTTGTCGGATTTATTAACGCAAGTGGCTTATCCTAACGGCGCAACTCAAATAAATTTCGATAATATTATTCGATTTTTAGGGGTAGATTTTCATTACAGAACAGGACAAGCCATTTCTTTAGAGGATTTAGACGAACAGATTATTCAAGAAAGAGATCATTTTTTTGCATTAAATCAACATATAAATGCGGAACTTTTTTATAAATTTAGTCATGTGTTTTTTCAATTGCACCAAAAAAATAAATCGGCTGATGATACACCAGTCTATGCAGAAACATTAATGCGTGAATTTCCTAGCTTATGCGTTGTTTTATTATACGTGTTGCAAATACCAAATTATGTGGCTATACCAGATTGTTTCTCTATTTCTTTGCGATCTTGTATAAAAGGAGCAATGCTCGAATCACAGGTGAAGCAGCAATCCTTGGAGCAATTACGACTATTAACTCCTCATTTTTCCATGGGAGCAGAAAATACTTTTTCACTTAATGCAGATATTTTTCGTTTTCTAAAGCAATTATATATGGCTTATTGCAAACAATGTGTTGAAAAAAATTATGCGGGTGATTGGGCTGATATACTACTACGACAAAATTGTAAAAAATCACTTCAACCGCAGATGGAATCGATTCATGCTTTATTGAAAACGATGAAAAAAGAATTAGAGTTACATCATAAAAAAGTATTACAAGCCACAGGATGGTTTAATATCGGTTATAATATAGAAGAAAGTCAGACGCAATTAGATCATTTTAAAAAAATATACAATGAAATGACAAAAAATGATTTTAGTGATTTGACAACTTGTCGCAAAGTATTACAACAGGTCACGAAAGCTGTCACAAATAATTATTTTAAACGTTCGTTATGGGTAGGTAGTTTTTATCATAACTATCTTGTGCAATTAAAAATGGCATTATTAAATTTAGAAAGCAAGATTATCGCATTCATTCAAGTTGAACCATCTGCACATAACCAGCTGAAAATGAACATGCTGGGGTCAAAATATTCTTTATACACGAAACGAAACTCTGATAAAAAAGATGATGAACACAAACATTTATCTTACACCCCATGAGCTGTGTCATTCCCGCGTAGGCGGGAACCCATTCGGATGGATTCCCGCCTACGCGGGAATGACACGAGTTAACCATTCCGAAATATCACGCACTTCTTCCCCGCATACTGAATGTTCCATCGCATATTCTTTCCATGTAACAGGATAACCCGCTTTAGTAAGTGCGTCGCATGTCATTTGTCCAAGCAAGCAGGGTACAACAACATCTTGGCTGCCATGCGCAATAAATATGGGTAATGATTTATGACCAGGCATTTGATCTGCATTCGGTAAAAAACCTGATAAAGCAATGACTCCACCCAAAGGTTCCGGATAACTTAATCCCGTGCTTAAAGCTATCACAGCGCCTTGCGAAAACCCTGCTAACACTATGTTTTTGATAGGAATTCCCAAGTTTTTCTCATGTTCAATTAAGTCACGAACCATCTTAATTGATGCGGCTATTCCTTCTTCATCGATACGTTGATTAATATTCATAGAATAAATATCAAACCAAGCGCGCATAGCGAAACCATTATTGATGGTAACGGGCCTAATAGGCGCGTGGGGGAAAATAAAGCGCAATGGTAAGGATATTGGAAGTTTGAGTTCAGGCACTATAGGCTCAAAATCATTCCCATCAGCGCCCAGTCCATGGAGCCAGATCACGCTGCCTTTGGCGGGTAATGCTGGTGCGAGCTCTATGTTATTGATATTATTGGTTTTTTGATAAGTTATCATAAGATATATTCCGAAAATACCGAGCCGCGACCGTAAGGGAGTGATCACTTCCGCGACAGTGATCACTCCCTTACGGTCGCGGCTCGGTTATTTATTAATAGTTTTTGAACTATTGCTCAATTGGGTCAACCATAGTAATCTTTTGTAACGATTATGCAAGTAGTAATCAAATCCGTTATACTAACTAAAGCCAAGGTCGGCAATGTAGCATAATTAGGTGTGTTTAAATATTGAGAGGAATTGAAAATCATGAAACGTACATACAAATCTATGATGGGTGTGACTTTATTAGAAATCATGTTAGTGCTTGCGATTGCGGCCTTAGTTATTGTGATGTCTATTCGGTTTTATCAATCAGCATCATCGAGTCAAAAAGTCAATGCTATGATTAGCTTGATAAATGGTATAACAGCGGCTGGTGAAAATTATTTTAACGCCAATAGTAGTACTTATGATGGTTTGAATAACGCCGGTATAGCGCCTTATATGCCAAACAATACTGTGCCTAATACTCCTTGGGGCGGTGCGATAACTGTAACAGGCACTGGGAGTGTATTAACTATTGCACCTGCGGGTATACCTGCTAATGATTGCACCGTCATAATGCAATTTTTGACAACAAACAATAAATTTGGCGGAACGTGTACTTCTATTACCTATACACAATAGATGAAGGATAAAAGCCCCGCAATAAGTGCGGGGCTCGCTTAGTTAATATTAATACCTGTATTGCTCTGGCTTATAAGGCCCATCGACAGAAAGATGCAAATATTTCGCTTGTTCTTCAGTTAAACGAGTAAGTTTCACACCTAATTTTTCGATATGTAAGCGCGCAACCATTTCATCTAATTGTTTAGGTAGTATATGAACACCAATAGGATATTTGTCATTGTGTTGCCATAACTCTATTTGTGCTAATACTTGATTAGTAAATGAAGTAGACATGACAAAACTTGGATGGCCTGTCGCACAACCTAGATTCACTAAACGTCCTTCTGCTAATAGAATAATACGTTTATTATTCGGAAGAATAATATGATCCACTTGTGGTTTGATGTTTTCCCAAGTGTATTTGCGTAACGATGCCACATCAATTTCAGAATCAAAGTGACCAATATTACAAACAATGGCTTGGTCTTGCATTTTTAATACATGAGCTTCAGTGATGACGTGGAAATTACCTGTAGCAGTCACGAAAATATTTGCAAGCGATGCAGCATCATCCATGGTGACTACTCGATAACCTTCCATCGAAGCTTGTAGCGCGCAAATCGGATCAATTTCAGTGATCCAAACGGTAGCACCGAGGGAGCGTAACGATTGAGCGCAGCCTTTTCCCACATCACCGTATCCGCAAACTACAGCAATTTTGCCTGCAATCATGACATCGGTAGCGCGTTTGATACCATCGATAAGGGATTCGCGGCATCCATATAAATTATCAAATTTGGATTTGGTGACAGAATCGTTAACATTAATCGCTGGAACTTTCAGTGTGCCAGCTTTAAACATT
>Ga0207073_1090_pt2 | contig 18695 bp, 23 predicted proteins | sample Alteio_BWMinHeat_65_FD_153575 | JGI IMG/M metagenome (GOLD analysis project Ga0207073, IMG submission 153575) | Enriched cells from forest soil in Barre Woods Harvard Forest LTER site, Petersham, Massachusetts, United States -... | ecosystem: Environmental > Terrestrial > Soil > Temperate forest >...
TCTTGAACTAAACTCAAAAATGCTAATTGAATTATTTAAAGGGGTAAAAGATGCAAGAACCCGACAAATGGGACTTGAGATGATGCTAGGTCGTTTTAGAGTGTTGGTAGACAAAAGCCATTCCAGGTCTTTTCTTAGACAGTTCTAAGGCTAAAACAACAAAAAACTGTATATTCAGTTGATACAAAAATCTGTAAAAAATATGTAATATTTGAAATAAAGAATAAAATTATTAATTTTGAAAGTGACCTTCACGCATAATTGTATGCTGTATCATAGTACAAAACAAGCAAATTTGTCATGTAAATCAATATAGGTAGCGATTCTCATACTGAAATAGTTGACAAAAGCCGAATATGAAAAATTATTAAAAAACATTCAGGATAAAGTATCTCAAACAAAGACTGGTTCTACATCAAGATTTGAACTTCCCAAAGTCGATATCATGTGGCAGGGAAATAGAACATTTTTCAGAAACTTTTCAGAATTTCCAAAGATACTAAGAAGAGATCCAGAAAAACTTCTTCAATATCTCTCAAAGGAGTTTGCAACTCCTGCACAATTTGGAGGCGACAAAGCAGTCTTTGTTGGCAAAAAAGATCCTCATGAATTTTCAGCTCTTTTGAATAGATATCTTAAGGAATATGTGGAATGCCCTACATGTAAAAGTCCTGATACCAGAGTCGAAAAAGAAAACAGGGTGACCCTTCTCAAATGTGAAGCATGTGGAGCCAGGTCTCCTCTAAAGGGTCAATATGCGTAAATGAATTTTGCCGTTAAACAAGTGAATCAACAGCGTAATAGGATGTTGAATATCTGTGACGCTGAATTGGTTGGCAAAACCATCAAGCAAGCTGATCTAGAGATAAAAATCACCAAGAGTTACTATGGAGACCAGGTGGTTGATGAAAAAGAGGCAGAATCTCTTCTTCGAACCGCTTCCATAATCAATATGGCTGGTAAAAAAACAATTGATCTTTCAATAAAAATAGGAGTCGGAACTGCAAAAGGAGTAAAAGAAATTGATGGAATTCCTTTTCTTATCGTTTTCAAATTTTGAAAATACAACGATTATATACATACTGAACACATTGTTGTCTGAGAATTTTGGGTAAGCGAAAAGTACTAAACGAAAGTGAATTAAAGGAAATGCAGTTGCCTGGAGAAGGCGAAATGTTAGGACGAGTTGTAAAACTTTTGGGTAGTGATCACATACTTGTAAGATGTACTGATGATAAGACAAGAATGGGTAGAATTAGAGGAAAATTAAAAAGAAAAATCTGGATAAGAGATAATGATGTTGTAACAATCGCTCCATGGGATTTTAGATCAGATGACCGTGGAGATATCACTTGGAGATATACGCTCTCACAAGTTGAAATGTTGAAACAAAAGGGACTGTTACCACAAGATTTCTAACAGCAATCAATTTTACAAGGTTCGTATTACAAGCTGTATTGTCATTAGGAGTAATCTAAAATGAATGAAAGTTCTACGGATGAACTCAACGATGAGGTCATAGAAGAAAATGATCTGGATTTATCAGAAATAACAGATGAATCTGAAGATTCCATCAATGACGAATCAGAAGATTATACTACTGAAGAATCTAATTTCGAACTCCGGGGCAAATTGGCAAAAAAGATGAACATTAAGCTTGCCGGAAAAGCAAGAGAACAAAAAACCGAGAAAGATGTATTTGATAAAAATAAAGTGCTTGAGGCGGTCTTTGATAAATCAACCGTGATGATCCTCTCACGGATGATAAATAATGGCATTATTTCATATGTTAATGGTGCAGTTGGTGCAGGAAAAGAATCACAAATGTATTGGGGTGTTGATCCTTCAGGTCAAGACCTTGCCGTAAAAATTTATCTTGTAACTACATCGAACTTTAAGAAGCGTTACCCTTACCTTATAGGCGATCCAAGATTTACCCGAATAAAAAGAGGTACTAGATCTCTTGTAGAGTTATGGGCAAAAAAAGAATTTCGTAATCTAAGCAAGTCTTTTAACTGTGAAATTCCATGTCCAGAACCAATAACCGTGGTGAAAAATATTCTACTAATGAAATTTGTGGGAACTAATGGTGTCCCGTCTCCCACATTGGTTGAATCTGAAGTAAATTACGCTGATTATGAAAAATCAATAGAGATCATTTCAGATCTATATCAAAAAGCAGAACTTGTCCATGCTGATCTTTCAGAATATAATATTTTCAAGACAGAAAATGGACCGGTAGTTTTTGATTTTGGCTCTGCGGTAGATATAAGGCATCCTAAAACAAAAGAATTTCTTGAAAGAGATATTAGTAATATTACTAGATTCTTTGTTAAGAGAGGACTAACGGTGGACAATCCAATTGATGTGTTTAAGAGGGTTACAAAATGATCTTTGAAAAAATTATACTAATTCCAGTTGATCGTGTGGGAGTATTGATTGGCAAATCAGGAAAGATAAAAGCCAAAATAGAAAAAATTTGCTCCGTCTCACTGTCAATTGACGGTCAAACAGGCGAGACAGTCATAAAGGGAGTGGGCGACGTTGAAAATATAATGCCATTTAAGGCTGAAGAAATTGTTATGGCTATAGGTCGTGGATTCTCGGCAGAGAATGCACTGCGTCTTGTCCAGGAAGAGACTTTGTTACACATTATGGATTTACGTCAATTTGTTGGCAGGTCATCTGCCCAAATTGAGAGGATAAAGAGCAGAATAATAGGGGAAGGCGGTCGTGTTAGAAAAAACATTGAGGATCTAAGCGGCGCAAAGGTATCTGTCTATGGCAGAACTGTTGCCATAATTGGAGATGGAACCCAGCTAAAGTCTGCCGTAAATGCAATAACGTCTATTTCAAGTGGTAGTACTCATGGAAAGGTCTACAATGATCTTCAAGAATCAAGAAGAAGACAAAAATTAGAAAGACTTCAACTTTGGGAGGGTGGAAATATCCTTGAGTAAAGAAGTTTTCAGCCAGATATCTCCAAGTGAGTTCTTTTACAGGAACAGAGACCTTGCAGGATTTAGTAATCCGACCAGATCACTTTACACTTCAGTTAGGGAATTTGTAGAAAACGCACTTGATGCATGTGATCAAAAGAAAATACTTCCTGATATTCATCTTTCAATAAAGGCCGTGGATCCTGAGAAAGCGGATCCAAAACATTACATCCTGACAGTAAAAGACAACGGACCTGGAATTGATTCTGAGCACATTCCACTTGCTTTTGGTACCGTTCTTTATGGTTCTAAATTTGGTCTCAAGCAAGCTAGGGGAATGTTTGGTCTTGGTGCAACCATGGCAATATTGTATGGTCAAATCACTACAAACAAACCAGTCACTGTAAAGAGCTGCGCAGATGGTAAAACAATTGATGAATTTGTAATGTTACTTGATATTCAGAAAAATAAACCAGTCATCCAAAAACATACGACAAAGGAAGGATCAAAAACAGGTCTTGCAGTAAGTATTGTTCTTGAAGGAGATTACTCCAAGGCAGGATCAAAAATCCGAGATTATGTGTATCAGACTTCACTTATCACACCTTATGCAACAATAACATTTGAAGATCCAAGTGGAGAAAAATTCCATTATGCAAGAATTGTAAAAGACATGCCACGTCCACCGACCGTAATCAAACCTCACCCACATGGCATTGATGTTGAAACCATTAGACGCATGATAACTGACACACATTATCAGATTCCAACTATCGATAACAAGATGATTGATAAAGTCAAAAAAGAATTGAGCCTGAAAAAAAATCTCACTCCAAAAGAGATTCTGGAACGTGCACAGAAGCGTTGGTCTGACATATCAAGACCCGTAAGAACCGTGATCTCAGTCATGTCATTTCTAAATATTGATTTTGAGGGACTCAAAAAAATCAGAATTGATGATATTGACATTGCAAACAAGACCATTACATATTGGGACTTTGGTGAATCTCAGACTCATGCAGTAGAATTGGACTCAGAAAGTCCCTATTACAAGCAGCTTGCAAGCACTGTTCAAGGGGATACTCTTCTCACATTTCTAACAAAGAGATTCCAAAGGGTTGGACCAACTACCGCTGAAAAATTCTGTGAGTTTGCCAAATTCAAGCCAGACAAGAGAATAGGCAGCATGACAAACGAGGAATTGGTAAAACTAGCCGACGCGCTTCAAAAATTTGAGGAGTTTCTTGCACCCGATCCTAGTTGCCTGGCACCCTTGGGAGAAGAACCACTCTCAAAAGGAATTATGAAGTTTTTCAATCCAGAGTTTGCAGCTGTCTGGCAACGCAATGCATCTGCATATTCTGGATTTCCATTTGTAGTTGAAATGGGAATTGCTTATGGTGGTGATATTCCTCCAAGCGGCCTCAAGGTTTACCGTTTTGCAAATCGTATACCGCTCTTGTATGATGAAGGTAGTGACGTAGTACTCAAAATAGTTAACGAGACTGAATGGGCCAGATACAAAATAAAAGGAGATCCGCCTCTTGTTGTTGTGTCACACATCTGTTCTACAAGAATTCCATACAAAACAGTAGGAAAAGAAAATGTGGCAGATAGGCCTGAACTTGAAAGAGAACTAAAGAACGCATTACAATATTTGGCAAGAAAATTGGCTGTTCACATGTCAAGACAGGGAGCAGCTGACATGGCAAAAAAGAGAGCAAATCTTTATTCAAAATATGTACCACTCATTGCACAATTTGCTACTGAACTTGCTGGCAAGAAAAAAGAACCAAATTATAACCAACTAATAAGGATGGGAAGTGAGATTGAAGAACAAGTCTAATGCAAAAACCGCAGAGACAAGAAAGAAAAGATTACTGTCATTACTTGAACAACAAGGTATTAGCATCTATGATCATCTTGACAAAGGAAAATTTCCGCAGTTTGTAATACCAAGTAGATCTGTTAGCAACATCGTTTATGATAAAAAAATAAGACAATACATCTTGGGTAGTGCAAGTGCTGTACGAAGTTCAAGAAACATGTCACAATTGCGTTCCTATACACAGCTTGCCTGGCTTGCTTTTTTTGTAAACAGGCTTGTACGTGAGGGAAAATCATCCACATTAAGAGACATTTACTATTCATCACAGGCGTTTAGCATTGATTTTGAGGATCAGCCAGAATCTGATAATATTATTGTGGACCTAGAGGCAGTGCTCACAAGCCCACGTGAAGAATTTCACATATTTCCTGAAGAAAGAAGTAGTGTCTTTGGAGACCTGACAATTGAATACACTGTTCCGGGATATGAAGGAAAGAGAATGAATCTGTCGGACCATCCTGATGGATATTTGATAGGTCCAAGTTTGAGTAGTGCAGAACTTGTTGATACTAGTGCAGAACTTGTTATTGCAATAGAAAAGGGTGGTCTTTTTACAAGATTTGTTGAAGAAAAAGTCCACAAAAAATTCAAAGCTATAATTGTTGATACTGCAGGCCAAGCCCCACGTTCGACAAGAAATCTTTTGAGAAGACTAAATTCCGAAATGGGGTTACCTGTTGTGATATTAGCAGACGGTGATGTGTATGGTGAACACATTGCAATGGTCATAAAATCTGGTTCTGCAAACGCTGCTCACTTGAGAGAACTGACCGTACCTGATGCCAAGTGGCTAGGTGTTTGGGCAACAGATATTGAAAAATACAAACTCCCAACAATTCCAATGACAGAATCTGACATAAAGAGAATCTACGATCTTCAAAAAGATCCTAGATATCAAGAAGGAAACTGGAAAAAACAACTCGAAGTATTTCTCAAATTGAAAAGAAAAGCAGAACTTGAGGCGTTCTCAAAGTATGGTCTTACTAATATTACAGACAAGTATCTTCCAGCAAAGCTAGAAGAATCAAAGAGTTTCTAATTTTTTAATTCTTAAGGTAAGAACACCGTTTCTATACTTGAAATCATGAATTCCCATATCTGGTGTTGTTTCGATTGGCACCTCTTTTGAAAAATGTGCTGAGCCTCGTACGTATAGAATTCCATCAATCAGTCTTACTGTAACCTGGTCTTCTGGACCTGGTACCTCGGCTACAAATATTGTCTCTTTTTCACCCTTGATGAGGTCGTAGACCCAGTTCTTTGTGTCTGCTTCTTTTGGCGTATATTGTGGAGTGCTACTTTCTACTGTCATCTTCTTTAGTACCTTGACCCAATAGATCATAATCACTGCAGCAATTCCAATCAGTATGAAACTGACGTATCCTTGTGATGATCTCAATGATAGCATGTAAACAACGCCCAGAAACAGCAAGACCATTAAGGGAATTATAAAATCAAGTGATTTGTCATTAGAGTATCTGCTTTTGTAGCTTGCCAAAGATATTCTGTTTGATTTAACTATGCTCCAAATATAAACACTCGTAGAATTTTAATCAAAATCAAATGTGTAACTATTTTGTAACTATACAAAAGAAACTACTTTTGAGTCTCAGGTAGTTTCCCATCTTTTGAACAGGTTATGCTCAATTCCGAATTGATCCAGGCATTTTCCTACAACATGATTCAAAATGTCATCAATGTTTTTTGGTCTATTGTAAAAGCCCGGCATGGCAGGCAACATGACAACTCCAATTCTAGAAAGCTTGAGCATGTTTTCAAGATGTATGCTAGTAAGTGGAGTCTCTCTTGGAACCAGAACCAATTTGCGAGACTCTTTCATTGTAACACCAGCTGCTCGAGCCACCAGAGTTTCTTCATATCCGTTAGCAATACTTGAAAGCGTTTTCATGGTGCAAGGAATTACTATCATGCCATCTGTCTTGTGTGTTCCACTTGAAACGCTTGCTGCCATGTTTGAATCATCAGAATAATGGTCTACCAGTGATTTTACATATTTTAAATCATAATCAGTTTCTAATGCTAAACATTTCTTTGCCCACTCTGTCATGATTAAATGGACATCGACCTTGCATTGTTTGAGAACTTCTAGCATTCTTACACCATATAGAATTCCTGAACTTCCAGTTAATCCTATGATTAATCTCATGAGAAGATTGACCGCGTTCCATATTTAATTTCAACTATGGTTTAGCATGTTTATTTATGGCATTACAAGTCTCAATGTTTATGAGTGTCAATATTGATACCGTTGAAGAAAATATTGTTTCAGAACTTAGACTGTCTGTGATGCAATCCAAAGTTTACGTCTTGGTAGTTAAGACAGGCAAAATGTCTGCTCATGATATAGCAAAGACTCTGGGTATATCTGAAGATGAGGCACATCAAGTGGCAACAAGTCTTATCCAAAATGGAGGATTTATTGATATTACAAAGACAGAGTTTGAGTCGATGCATCCAAGATTTGCGGTTGTCAATATGTACAGAAGAATGTGTGAACGGGAAAATATTCCATTTAAGAAGAATCTTTTGGTAGATAACATTTCAATTATTTTAGAAAAACCGTATGATGATGCAAGAACTAAATATAACCAATAATGGAGGAGGAAACATGTCTCTAGACGAAGAGTCTTCTTGTAATCATGAAATAGTATACTTTGGAGTTACAAATGTAAACTATGAAAGAAGAACTATAGGTTCAGTTGATACATGGAGATGCGTCAAGTGCAAGAAAATTTTCTGTGAAGAAAAGCAACTTGGAATTGAAAGTATAGTAGACTATGTTGGCATGCCAAAAATATCTGCAGATCAAAAATGGGCTGTACTATTATGTAATCTTAAAAAACACAAGGACAAGTGGAAACTAGTCAAGATAAAAAAAGATGATGAAATTCAACATGAATGTATTGATGAAAAAGTAGTAAAACTCAAGGTAAAAGACTTTAAGATTGAAGATGATAAGCACTGGAACTTTCTTATCGAAAACTCCATTAACAAAGCAGTAGAGATCTAAATCTTAGATGGACATTCAAGTTCATATTAATAATGTACGCGGCAGTCAAATAGCTGCCAAGATAACTGGCACTTTTACTATTGATAGTCATCCATTCAAGTTTACTGCAATAGCTTTTGGCAGAATTGGTGGACATAACATAGGTGCCAAGATCTCAAAGACTGTTGAAAAAAGTCTTGTAAAACTTGGCTATGATGTAGATGACGTGATAAACGAACTACAGCAAAGGCTGGTTCGTGGTGATATCACTCTTCCAGAAGGACTTACAAAAGACTCGTTTGCAGACGGCTAGAACTGTGCTTCTTCAAATGCCTTGTGACACAAGCAACCGCGTTGTTGTGGTATGGAATCAAAAAGCAATGAAAGTATGTTCTTTGTAGTTCCTACATTTTTAGAAAGAGTTTCTAGAACTTCTTTTGCAGTAACAGGCTTGTCTGCCCATACATCATAATCTGTTACTGTTGAAATTGATACATAGCACATCTGAGCCTCTCTTGCAAGTTGACATTCTGGAACTAGTGTCATTCCAATAATATCTGCACCAATAACATTTTTGTAAAATTTGGACTCGGCTCTTGTTGAAAATCTTGGTCCCTCAATGCAGATGTATGTTGCATCCTTGTGTATGTGCAAATTCATTTTTTTTGCTACATCTGAGACAACATTTTGAAGCTCAGGACAAAATGGATCTGCTACAGATATGTGAATGACTTTACTTTCTTCATAAAGCGTATACTTTCTTGATTTAGTAAAATCTATGAATTGGGATGGAAGTACAACATCTCCTGGTTTTAATTCCTCCTTTAAGCTTCCAACTGCAGATGGTGCAATAATTCTTTTAATTCCCATCTCTTTGAATGCCCAGATATTTGCTCTAAAATTTATCAAATGAGGTGGAATTGTATGTTTTTTACCATGCCTTGGCATGAATGCAACTTTTCTTCCCTTGTACATTCCAACTGTTATAGAATCTGAAGTTTTGCCAAATGGGGTATCTATTGTAACCTCTTTACTCTCTGTGAGAAGACCTGAATCATATATTCCAGTTCCGCCAAAAATTCCTATCTCTGCTTGCTCGGTCAATATTTCACCAATGAATTGTATTTGTAACCCTTGATTGCTTTTGATCCCTTTAGATCAGTTAATTCTACAATGAAAGCAAAACCTGATACCTTGCCTCCTATCTTTTCAACTAATTTTACTGCAGCCTTTGCAGTGCCTCCTGTTGCAAGCAAATCATCACAGATGTACACCTTCTGACCTTTCTTTACTGCGTTAACTTGTATCTCCATTGTTGCAGAGCCATATTCAATATTGTATGATACTTTTTGAGTTGGACCTGGTAATTTTCCTTGTTTTCTAATCATGATCATGCCCTTGTTGTATTTGAGGGCCATTGCGCAAGCCAGAGGGAAACCTCTTGACTCTATTCCTGCAAAAACATCTACATCGTTTGGATGAATTATTTTTGTAAATTCATCTATGACAAGAGATAAAGCTGATGGATCTCTTAAGAGCGGACTGATATCTCTGAATAATATTCCTTTTTTTGGAAAGTCTGGTATCTCAGCTATCTTGTCTTTTAGGTTCACAAATCGTTGACAAGTAGTGGATATAAAAAATATTACTAATTGGATTTTTTATTGAATTGTTATACTGATTACCGCTTTGCCTGTGATAGAAGATGCCTGAACTGTGTATTGGCCTGGATTTACGTTGCGTGGAACTTGCCAAGCTGTATCAAAGTCACCTCTGTTTGTTGCTGAGGTTGGTAAAGTATCGATAACTGTGCTGTTGCTATTGATGGTAATCTTCACTGATGCAGTAATGCCGGCATCAGTTCCTGAGACTTCTACAATATCTCCTCTTGTGTATACACCTGAGGCTCTATCTAGGTGAACTGTGATTGCCTGTTTGGATGATTTTACAATTAATGGTACTGATGAGTGGTTTACTCCACTGGTACCGTCAAGTTTCCATGTTCCTGGAACTGCAACAGATGGTATGGTAAAGTCAAACGAAGAAAAGTGACCCGTCTTATCTGAGAATGTTTGTACTGATTTTACTATTTGTCCATTTGGATCAGTCAAGGAAATTTGGAGGAGACTGTTTGCATTAGCAGTTCCAATAATTATGATGTTGTCTCCTGGTAGGTATGAATCCTTGACTGTGTTAAGTGAGATTTTTCCTGTGCTTGTTGAAAGTCCTACTGCAAATGATTTTTCAACTTTTTCTTCTGCATGTGATACTACGGCAGAATAAATTCCTGGAGTGTATGATGTCAAATTAAAGGAATAGGATGCTTGTCCATCTGATCCTAGATTGATAATATCTGCAAACTTTTGTTTGTCAGATGGATCTACTATGATCAAGTTGATAGTTGAAGCTGACGGACCTGTGACACTAACAACAGGCTTGTCTGTATTTTGATAGCTGAGTTTGTCTAGTGTTGCTGTTATGGGTGGGGATGGATCTTCGCCTACTCCAAAGAATACCACTACAAGATCATTACCCTGTGTTATGTCTGCAGCGTATGTTCCTTTCATGGCTGAATCTTCTAGTTGGTATGACATGGAGACTGTACCATTAGATGTTACATTTGCATCCTTTGCATAGACCTGGTGATTGGTGGGGTCCATGATGACAAAATGTACAATTTGATTTGAAATTGAAGTGCCGTTTATGGAAATTGTCTGTCCAGGCTCATATCTTGTTGCAGATGGTGCAACTGAGACATTGTGAGTTGTAACAACGCTATATTGCTTGGTTACCTGAGTTTTTCCATCAGAAGCTGTAACTGTATACTTGCCAAAGTCTCTATCAATTGGTACTACATCGCTCATTGAATATTTTCCATCCTTGTCTGCTTGTACTGTAGAAGTTGTTATTGGATTTCCTTTTGAATCAAGAAGAGTTATGGTTACAGTATTTTCAGGAGTAGCCATACCTGAAATTGTTTTTGTATCTCCTCTATGGTATATGGGGTCAACATTTAGTGTGAGCATAATGTATTGCTGCATGTCAATATGGCCTTTTTGTTGTGGCTTGATATTTGTAGAAAATGATTTTTCATTACCTTGTTGATCCTTTAGAACAAAGTTAACACTTCCAGATTGTTCTGATGCTGGCAAGACTACGGTTGTTACAAAATTTCCTTTATCATTAGATGAAAATGTGTCTATTTTGTCATTACCTACATACAGATCAAGACTTGCTAGTGCTGAAAAGCTCAAACCAACTACACGGATGTGCGAACCTGGTGATGGAGTTGCAGGAATTATTCTAAATGTTGATGTATCCAGTACGCCTCGTGGAGCTTGAGTTGTCTGAGTACTACCTGGTTTGCTGCCACCATTATTATCATTGTTAGGTGTCTGCGTGTTATCCCCAGGACTGGTAGTAGATTGTTGAACTCCGATATCTCCTGACTCTCTATCTAAATTGTTTGCATCTGATGTCTTCCAGGATAAGGTTGGTGCTTGCTGATCAGTTGTTATTTCAAATGATGTTGTCTTTCCTGGTGCAAGTGGTTCTATTGCACTAAATGCCAATGTAGTTTGCGAAGTCTTCATACCTGCCCAACCATTTTGAATTTTAAATGATTTGAAAGTTCCACCATTGTTTATCTGTAAAATAAATGAAACAATATTTGCAGTATTACTTGCGCTATTGCTAACTGAAATCACAGTTGTACCTGATGTGTTTGTAGCAGTTACAGTTACAAATCCTGGAGCTGCATAAGCAGAGTGTCCAGAATATGTTGTAAATATGCTACCGACAAGTAGGGCAATAATAATGACTGATTTTAATAACACGTTACTCATCCACTTCCAAACCTTTCTCTCAATTAAATCTTAATAAGAAATTCTACTTTTACTATCTTGTATTCCAGTATAATTTATGAGTAAAGTACAAATGCTGATATTTTTTGTCTCATCTATTGCCGGCTGCAGATGACTGAATCCCTAGATTCTGATTTTGTCTTATTCTCTCAGCAATCAATCTGTATAATGACCTGAACTGGTCCTTTGTCTTGTCTGATAAAAAGTCCGTCTCACCTAACACTATTTTTTCACAAATGTATCTGCAAATGTCCTCTCTATCGAATTTTTCCCAACCCAAGTGCTGATTTTCTTTCCAAATCTCATTTAGGTTGTCTATTATGCTCTTTTTGCCCTTGCTTAACACTTGGTCTTTGGTAAGTGTTACGTATCCCTCTTTTCGTAGTCTGACTTCATAAGTCTGGTTTACTGCATAAAGATAATCGTCATCCATCAAGAGATCTTCTATGAAAAGTTTGGGCTGACCTGATAACTCAAAGAAGACCATCTGTACTGACTTGAATTCATTGGACTGTAACTCTGAGGCAATCTTTCTTGATTCCTCGGTGTTGTCCAATAAAATAAAAGTGTCATATCCGTGATTTTTGTAAAATATTGCAAGTGACATGACTGAATTTTTGTTGTATGCTGCAACTATGTTAAGTGGATTCATGGAAAGGTTTGGATCTTTTAGGAATCTATCAAATGCATTAAGGTACATGCAATCAGACATGGTTTCAACTATTATTACAGGTCTTGAGTTAAAGCCGATCTGTTTGTCCACTATTGATTCTACAAGGCCTCTTGATAGACCATATAGTATTGGAATGAGGGTTTGATCATCTGCATTCCAGTAATCGTAATAGATCTTACTTAGGTGTCTTCTCTTGTCAAGTTCTACCACTAGCAGATTTCCTTGCGTATAATCAAATATCATAAATGGCGAGTGGGTTGCATACAGTATCTGGTTGGAACCTGCAAGACCCTTTAGTAGATCTGAAATTCCTCTTTGCTGTGCAGGGTGCAAGTTTCTTGCTGGTTCGTCAAGTAACAATATTGCTTCTTTTAATTCTGCTTTTTGTGTTTCTGCTGCAAAGTTTACAATAAATGAAAAAGTCCACTTGAATCCTTCTGCTCTTCTATTGAGTAATCCTGTATTTGTAACAGTACCGTCTCTGTGTACATCTGATATTACAACACTCAAAACATTTCCTGGATTCCATCTCAGCTCTACATGAATGGGGTCTCCCTTCCATGCAGGGTTGAGTCTCTCACTGAGTCTTCTACTAGAAGTGTGCAGTAATTTTATCAATCTTGATGGACTGTTCTGAGCCTCTTCAAGTTTCTGGGCATCAAGCTCTGCCAAATAAAATAAATTATTTACTGTTTCTGCCTTGTCAAATTCTTCGACATACTCTAATCCTTTTGCCCTGATTCCTTTTGTCTCTCTAATAAATTCCTCAAGATCAATATTTCCAAGTATTTTCTTATAGTCTGAAAAGTACACAAATCTGGGATGTAGCTTGTCTTCAATGAAATTATCCAGTGCGGAGCGTTCGTTTGTTCCTATTAGCATGTTGTCAAATATGCTTTCTAGATCTTGGTAGATGTTTTTCCATTCTGAAATTATCTGTGGCTCTTGTGATGCAAGTAGGTATATGTTATTGTTAAATTCGGCCATCATGTCCATGAATACTTCACGAGTTCGTGGTGGAGGTGCACTTAGAAACTTGGTATCAACCCTGATTCGTATGGGGTTTGGCATGGCTTCCACAAAAGACTTGATTCTATCTACAAAGTTTTCCCAAGAGTTGAGTCTCTTGCTTGCTTCTCCGCTGATTTTTACTTCTCCAAAATCATATTGTACTCTTGGATGCTTGTTTGTTCTGTAGATCTTCATTGTCCTTATGTCTTGAAGATTTGGAAATTTTTCTCGAATTAACGCAGTTTCTTTCTCATTTAGTACAAAGTCTCCTTCAGCTAATTTTATCTCTGATTTTAATTCCTCTGTCATTTCATCACACAAATCCAGATCAGAAAGTTTTGTATCCTTGTTAAGTAATGTAAGGGCCTCCAAAATTGTAGTCTTGCCACTTTCGTTTCGTCCTACAAATGCTGCAAGATCACCTACTTTGATTTCGCCAGAATCATGAATGCAACGATAACCTTGAACTCTAAATTTTCTAAGTCGCATCTAGCGGCTATTGGCTTGGCTGTGATTTAACTTATTCGTCAAATTTGTTACTTGGAACTTTTTCGACCAAATAGATATATGGGAACTAGAGCGGTTATACTATAATTGGCAGTAAAAAAAATTGCTTATCTTGTTTTTGTCTTTCCTGTTATTGTGTCACTGATTTTTGGAGGATATGTGTTGTCAGATGTTTTGGGACAACCTGATAGACAACTAAACATGTGGCAATTCAAGTTTGAACCACACACTGGACAACAAGAAGGAGATAAGCAAATCAGATTGCTGAACCTTGTCAGTAATTATACAATATCAACACCAATGAACTTTGGCGTAATGGTAAACAACACTTCATTTGATTGCGGTGACTTGTACTTGACAATATACGATCCAAGCACATCTCCAAAACAGGTAGTTGTTCAACATGCCTACTTTACACAGTGTTTTGCACAAACCAACTCTAATCTTCCAATCCAAGATACATTTTCGCCTGTAATTGACAAAGCAGGAATATACCAGATTGTGGCAGAAATGAAGGACAAGACTAATCAAAATAGCATTAGTGTATCGGCCAACTTTAGGGTACAATAAGAAAATAGTATGTTATTATATTGCAGACGCGTTTGTACTAATGAGGAGTAGCGTTCTAGTTATTATTGATTAATCATGGCCAAAAAAGAAAAAAAACCAACCAAAAAAGCTGAAGAGAAAAAAGAAGTAACCAAGGCAGAAAAAAAGAAGGAATCACCTAAACTTGTCAAGAAAACAGAATCTGACAAACTAGATAAGAAAAAGTCTAAAGAAGGCAAGAAAAAGGATGCTGAACTCTCAGAGGAAGAACTAGAGGCAATTGATGAAAAAGAGATAGAGAACTTCCAGATTGAGGGACTTGACATGGAAAAATTAAAAACAACTGTTTTGGGCTTGGTGGCAAAACGTGGTGACAATGGCATGTTTCAAAGTGAGCTCTGGAAGAAACTCAAACTCTCAAGCAGAGATGGTTCAAGACTCGCACTAAAGCTTGAAAGACAACATCTTGTGAAAAGAGAAAAAATTCTTGAAAATGGACGTTGGACTTACAAGTTAAAGATTGCACATGTTCCTGTAACAACACAATCAATAGAATCTGCTCCTTGTCTGATTTGTCCTGTGGAATCAAAGTGTACACTTGAAGGAGAGATTAGTCCTAGGACTTGTCCTTTGATTGAACAATGGGTCTTAACTGAACTTTCTACAAAGAAGGCAAAGAAATGAAATTAATCGATGCAAGGCGTGACTTGTATAGACGATTAGCACACAAGGAAGGTTATCGAAGTAGAGCCGCATACAAACTAAAAGAACTAAACACATCTTACAGAATAATAGGTCCTGGATTTTTTGTCTTGGATCTTGGTTGTGCTCCAGGGGGATGGAGCCAGGTTGCACATGAACTTTCTGGAAACAAGGGGCAAGTTATGGGAATTGACAAAGCATTTGTTGAAGAAATTCCTGATGTTAATTTCATTAGGGGAGACATTGAGGATGAATCTGTCATAGAACAAATTTTTGAATATTTTGGAGGTAAGGTAAATGCTGTAATCTGTGATCTTTCACCAACAGTTACTGGAATGTGGGATGTAGACCATTCAAGACAAATCTCACTAAATTATGCTGCAAGTAAGATAATGGATCAAGTGTTGGCAAAAAAAGGCAATGCACTCTTCAAAGTCTTTGATGGGCAATATTCAATTGAATTTCGAGACTATATCAGAAAGAAATTTGCCAAAGTGCAATTAAGAAAACCCCAAGCAAGCAGAAAGTCAAGCAGTGAACTATACTACATCTGTTTGGGATATCTTGGAAATTAAACTAGAGATAATATTTCATCTATAGTAGCATCTGTCTTGAATCCAGTTGGATTCATGCTTGTTTTTGTGGCACTGTGCCCAATTCCTTTGATCTTTTCTATTATATTTGCAAGAGATGGTGGTGCTGATTGTTTTCTGTGTGCAATTTCATCTAGTGTGAAATAGGCAGGTGGCATGTCTATCTCTCCTTGGCATTTTTCAAGAAATGTTATGCAGGACTTGTCAACTACCAAGTTCTTCTCTTCTGATATCATGGAATCGACAAAGTCCTTGTCATACATGCTCTCTGTCCACAATGGACCTGCAAGTTTTGCCTTTGAATTGCAAATATTGCATGTGTATTCTACCTCATGCACAACTTTTCTGTTTCCACAATTGTCACAATGTAAAATGTAGCCCATACAATTTTTGGTGTTTGTTTTAACTAGTATCTTGGTATAGGCCTTGTAGTAATGCATGCTGTGCTGGACAAATAATGGTACTATCATGATATCTAGTCTCCCTGCAACAATATTCATGCACCCAAGAATTAATCTCAGCGCAATCTCGTTTCCATATGTTGTTCTAACTGGAGTTCCATAATACTTGCGTTGACATGCCTCTGGAAATATTCCATGCAAAACAGTCATGTCAGTAGCTGTCACTGACAAGAGTCCTCCATGAAAAGTGGCCCTTATTGCACAATCAAGATAACGAGAAGGTGCCCCAAATGGATCTACATCTACGATGGCACCGCGTCCATCTCTTGTTGAATGAAGACTCAGAAACCTACATGCTTCATTTTCGGAAAACTCACATTTTGTAACTTGGTTTAATTCTGCAATGCTTTTTCCAATCTCAAGTGCCTGTGGGTTGACATCGTTTGCAACAACTTTTTCCAGTCTTGGCAATGTTTGAAATATACAAACCAAATCGTTTTGGGTTTACATCACACGAGTCAACATATGAAGAACCTGCCTCCAGTTTTTTTATCACTTTGGCCATATAGTTTGCCTCAAGTTGGTTTAGCAAATTTTTACTTACGCTCTTATCGATTATTTTAGGAGAAATCTTTGCAACAGAATATCCATCCACAATGGATAAAATTTGTTCGTATAGTCTCTCCCTTGATTGTGGGCTGAGTTGTTTTGAATCTTTTACACCAATCTTAACGAGTTGTTTTATCTTGTTTTTTTCAATCGATATTCCAGCAATAACAAGTGGACCTAAGACTGAACCCCTACCTGCATCATCCACTCCACAGACTAGCATTTGAGTTGTTCTTGTGTTAGATGTATTAAATCATTTTTAGGAGATCAATTCATGATATCATTTCATGAAAATAGATGAAAAGAAACCTCAGACACATGAAAAGTCGCCATACTTTCCTTCTAGACCAGCTGCTCTTGCTATGCCAGCATTTGATTGGTCATTTTCTAGCATAAGGTGACATATTCCATTTTTGTCAGAGTTGTCACGAAGATTGCTGGTAAATGCAATTGCTGCATTCACAGACGAATCAGACGGATGGGATTTCTCAAATAGAGTATGACCAACCGCTTCTGGTACGGCTATCATCAAGATAACCAGAATAGCAAATTTGTTGATTGATTTTTTATTCATGATGTATACATGTGACCTATCCCCATATTCAGGCCGGAAGAGATTTTCTTTGAAAATTTCCACTTTGGAAGTAAATAATACTAGGTTATCACGTATCTAGCATCTTAATTTCCAATTCGGAAATTAATATTAATAACAGGTTCCAATGTATCACATGCTCGATGAAATAGACAAGGTCATACTTTCACACCTAGGAAGAAATGCAAGGGTTTCATCACAGGAAATATCCAATACACTTCAAGGCATGGGCTTTACAATTACCGATAGAGCAGTAAGACAAAGACTTGCAAGGCTTGAGAAAAACAAAGCCATTTTGGGATATTCTGCCATTTTGAATCCAAGTCTAGTATCAGAAAAAGTAAACAGAACAATACTTATCAAATTCAAATTTTCAAAAAATATTTCAGAGGGAATTGACAGGTTAACAAGATACCTAAACGAGTCACCTTTTTGCATTTATTCAGCAAGAATGAGTGGTGATTTTGACTGGGCTTGTCACTTTGTCTTTGCTTCAATAGAGAAATATGATCTTGATACAAACAATTTTCTAAACAGATCTTCAGATGTGATTTCAGATCTTCGTTCCTATGAATCAAAGGCAACAAAGTCTTCGCCTTATGTTTTATTTGACGAATATGCCACTAATGAAAAAAAGTTACAAGTGTATACAATATTAAATTCCATAAAAAAACATGACAACCTAAATGATCGACTCCAGTCAATAGTTGAAAGTCTTGTAAAATATTTTAATGCCAAGTTTTCAAGAATCTGGTTTTATGACAAAAAATCAAAAACATTAATTCTAAAATACAGTGCAGGCAAGTACAAAAACATAGACGGTGAATTCTCCAGAATACCACTCAATTCACTAAAAATTGGTTCTATTGCAAAGACAAAGAAGCCTGTGGTTTCAAATGACGTTGTCCATGACCCAAGGATAAAGCACCATGAATGGGCAAAAAAAGAGAAACTCAAGTCTTTTGCAGGATACCCAATATTGTACAAGGGAGAGGTTGTGGCTGTTCTAGCCATTTTCAGTGAAAAATCCCTCTCACCGAGTGATTTTGAGATTTTAGGCATATTCTCAGATCAGCTCTCAAAAGAGCTTTCAGGCTTTTTTGAGGCAAAAGATTTCCTGCTCATTTAGAAGAAAAACCAGTCATTTCATGGGATACAAGAGTATCCAACAGATACATTTCAATTTATTAAATCATTTTAGACAAGAAAATTCATTGGAGTCTGAGCTTGCAGAGATAGTAGAGGGAACCACAAGACTTCTAGTACCAAAGGAATCATTATCAGAAAAAGTTCCGCCAAAAGAACCAGCGTTTTTCAATCCAAGGGCAAGAGTTAGTAGAGATTTTTCCATAATAGCA
>Ga0207073_1093_pt1 | contig 18675 bp, 19 predicted proteins | sample Alteio_BWMinHeat_65_FD_153575 | JGI IMG/M metagenome (GOLD analysis project Ga0207073, IMG submission 153575) | Enriched cells from forest soil in Barre Woods Harvard Forest LTER site, Petersham, Massachusetts, United States -... | ecosystem: Environmental > Terrestrial > Soil > Temperate forest >...
TGAGATTTTATCTTGCACTGATAACTCCTTACAGCCAAGATGATCTTAATTTTGACTGGGAAGAATTTGCATCAAGGATAAATTCTGAACTGATTGGCAACATTGGAAACTTTGTCAACCGTGCACTAGGGTTTACGCAAAAAAGCATGGAAGGAGTTGTGCCAAATACAATCGAGTTTGATGCAAGCGACACTGAAGCGCAAGATAAGATCAAGAATTTTTCAGGCGAGCTAACACAATTAATGCAAGACAACAGCCTTGACAAGGCACTGAAAAAAATTATCGAGTTTTCTGCACACTTTAACCAGTATTTCCAGAAAAAGGAACCATGGAAGGGTGGGCCTGGCTCTGCAAACTGTGTGTATATCTCAGTCAATGCAGTACGCAGTCTTGCAATAGCACTTTACCCATTCTTGCCTGAATCATCCCAGAGAATATGGGAACAGATTGGTGCAAGTGGTCATGTATCTGAACAACAATGGAGTTCTATGTCTGAACTGAAAATACCTCAAGGTCATAAAATTGGCATCTCTTCACCATTGTTTAAAAAAATAGAATCTGCTGATATCGAGCTACACAAGGCAAGACTAGGCAAGTAATGAATCTAGACTGGATATCAAAAGACGGCAAGCTCTTACTTGGGGCGCGAATTGTCAGGACATTCTCGTATGGATTTCTTAGCGTAATTTTAGCAATCTATCTTAAACTCATAGGCTTTAGCGATATTGCAATTGGCCTTGTACTTACTGCCACACTTGTAAATAGTGTATTTTTCAACCTGTTTTCTAGTGCGTATGCTGATAAGATTGGCAGAAAAAATACTCTGATACTGTTTGCGGTACTGATGATTGTATCATCTGTAATATTTTTTGTAACAGACAATTATGTTGCACTTGTCATTGCAGCACTTGTTGGAACAATAAACGTGACAGGATCTGAGGTCGGGGCATTTTTGTCATTAGAGCAAGCCCTCCTGCCACAAACTGTAAAAACTGTCCAAAAAAGAAATTCAATATTTGCAATCTATAATGCAGTTGGAACATTTGCCATGTCTGCTGGAGTGTTGCTGTCAGGACTTCCGTCTGTATTACAAAATTATGGCCTTGATAAAATCAGTGCAATAAAATCATTATTTTTAATTTATGCAGCATGTGCGGTTGCAGTCCTTGCAATCTATTTGGCACTGTCAAAAAATATTGAAGTAAAAGACAATGCTCCAAAATCTGGACTATCTCTAAAACACATCTCTCCCAAATCACGCGGAATAATTGCAAAAATGTCCACGCTTTTTGCAGTGGACTCGTTTGGTGGAGGGTTTGTGATACAAAGCATTGTCTCGTTTTGGTTTTACACAAGATTTGGCGCAGACCTGACTTCGTTGTCTTACATATTTGCAATCGCAGGAGTACTTACTGCCATATCATACATGGCCTCTACCAAGATTGCCTCAAAAATTGGACTGGTAAATACAATGGTCTTTACCCATATTCCATCAAACATACTGATGATACTTCTTGCGTTTGCTCCATCTTTTTCAATTGCAATATCGCTGTTTTTTGCAAGGATGAGCCTGTCTCAAATGGATGTGCCAACTAGGCAGTCATATCTTATGGGAGTAGTAGGTGAGAACGAGCGAATTCCTGCTGCAGTCTTTACAAACACTTCACGAAACATATCCCAGGCAGTCAGTCCATCCCTTTCAGGAATTATCATATCAACACTTTCTCTTTCTGCACCTTTTGTAGTTGGGGGAGTCTTGAAGATTGTATATGATGTTGGAATATTTTTTAGTTTTAGAAAAATAAAACCGCCTGAAGAACTATGATTTTTCTAGAAACGCTAGAATTCCAGTATAGTCTGTATTCCCAAAACCCTTTTTGATTGCTTTTTTGTATATCTTATTTGCAAGCCCTGACATGGGCATGTTTGCGCCAAACTTTTTTGCAGTCTGGCTTATTTCATCAAGATCCTTTTGCATCATTTTAAGAAAAAAGCTTGGCTCAAAGTCGCCTTTTACCATCTTGGGTCCCTTGTTTACACTCATTCCTGTCTTAAAGTACGTCGAGTTTAGTACATCAAGAAATGTCATTGGGTCTAGTCCTGATTTTTTTGCAAGTATGATTCCCTCTGATAATGATAGTGCAAGAATTGCTATTTGCGAATTCATTGCAAGCTTCATTGCATGACCTGAACCATTTTTTCCAAGATGAAATGTTTTCTCTCCAATTGTATCAAGGACCGGTTTGCATTTTTGGTATGTCTCCATCTTACCACCTACCATTACTATCATTTGTCCCCTTTCTGCCAAGCTTGGGCCTCCCATTACAGGAGTGTCAATCATTAAAATTTTCTTGTCTGCAAATTTCTTGGCAATCTTTCTTGATGATATTGGGCTGATTGTACTCATGTCGGCAACTATGAGCCCTTTGTGTTTTCCATGGATTATGCCGTTTTTGCCAAATGCCATTTTTTCTATGACTGGCGCATCTTTTAGTATTGTAATTATAACATCACACTTTTGTGCAAGTGATTTTGGCGAGTCCTCAACTATGACTCCTGATTTTCTCAAGAGTTCTGCCTTTCTTTTTGTCCTGTTGTATGCATGCACTTTGTACCCTGATGAGGCCAAGCGTCTTGCAATCGCACCCCCAAGGAGGCCTGTACCGATAATCCCAACAATCAACACTAGGTAGTTTTTCTCTTGGTATTTTTTTCTATTGGATGCTACACTGTAAGGGACTTGAATCTTGGGTCACTAGATATAAAATCAAAATCCTTGTCCATTGCAGCCTTTTTTGCATATTGCTCATCAAGTATGATTGCTTTTTCAAGTAGTGCCAAGGACTGGTCGATATCCTTTTGCAAGGACTTGGTGCATGCCTTGTGGTATAGCACACTTGCGTTCTCTGGTGCATTTGATAATATTTTGTCATAGCATGTAATTGCCTGGTCGTACCTTCCAAGATAGTGTAATGCAAGTCCCTTGTTGAGAAGACATACGACATGCTCTGGGTTGTTTGATAAAATTTTATCATAGCATGTAATTGCCTTGTCATATTTTCCAAGTTTTCCTAATACATTCCCCATGTTTGCAAGTGCGTTGACATGGCCTGGCTCTACTTCCAAGACTTTGTCAAAATAAAACATGGCATCACGTGGGTTGCCCCTTTTTGCATGGGACAGTCCTATATTGTACAAGTATTCGATATTTGCATCCTCGTCATCTGATGAAAAATTAACAAATCCACTCAAGTGATAATTTCTTGAAAAATCTTTTAGATAAACCCTGTTTTTGTATGATTGAAAAAAACGCAAGTGATATCTTTATGGTATAAAATAATGCAGTGTGGATAAAGTCAGAGCGTGTCCCATATGCCCGGGTTGCGGTTCAAAAAAGTTTGACAGGGTACAATCTGAGGAAACAATTGTCAAATGTACCTCCTGTGGAAAAGAGATTACCCTCTGAGCCTGTCTTTGGTATGTCCGTGCTCATTTTTGGAGCAGTTGTAAGTTTTTATTTCCATGATTTCCAGTGTCATTCATGGCTAAAAGTTGGAAAGATGCAGATGTTAATTTAGATCTAATTAAAAATCAGACAATAGCAGTGCTTGGCTATGGCATACAGGGCCATGCACAGGCAAATAATCTCAAGGATTCAGGTCTCAAGGTTATAGTCGGCTTGCAAGAATCTGGTCCAAGCTGGAAAAAGGCACAGCAAGACGGTCACCAAGTGATGTCAATTGCAGATGCTTGCAAAAAAGCAGACATTATTCATGTATTAATTCCAGACATGGTCCAGGCCAAAGTATACAAGGAATCAATTGGACCAAACCTGACTGCAGGTAAAGCACTTTCATTTTCACATGCAGCTGCAATCCACTGGAACTGGATATCTGCTCCAAAGGATGTTGATGTAATCATGATTGCACCAAAGGGTCCAGGATCCAAAGTGCGTGAAACATACCAGCAGGGATTTGGAACTCCATCAATTGTTGCAGTCTACCAAGACTATACAAAGAAAGCATGGGATAGAACACTTGGAATTGCAAAGGGACTTGGAAGTACACGAGCTGGTGTAATTGAAACTACATTCAAAGAAGAAGTTGAGACTGACTGGTTTGGAGAACAAGTAGACCTCTGTGGCGGTTCTGCATCAATGGTGATGAATGCATTTGAAACTCTAGTTGAAGCAGGTTACCAGCCAGAGATTGCATACTTTGAGGTTTTACATGAATTGAAACTAATTGTTGACATGATACAGCGATACGGAATTGCTGGCATGTATCGTAGAGTAAGTGAGACTGCACGATATGGTGGACTGACAAGAGGTCCAATGGTTATGGATAAAGACGTAAAAGAAAAAATGAAAAAGGCATTAAAGATGATACAGGATGGAACATTCAACAACGAATGGATTTCTGATTATCAGAAAAATGGCAAGAACTCATTTGATAGATTCATGAACGAGATAACTGCACATCAGATAGAAAAAGTCGGAAAAGAGATGCGAAAGATGATGTGGCCTGGCTCTACTGAATAGATTATTTTTTTGCCTTTGAAAGATTAGCCTGGATAAAATCAATTATTGCTGAAAGCGGAGTTCCAGGACCAAAGTTTCCTAACACTCCTGATTTTTCAAGATCTGGCTTGTCATCTTCTGGTATGACTCCTCCTCCAATTACTAGAACATCGTTTATCCCTTTTGCCTTGATTGCTTTTGCAACTCGTGGAAATAGTGTAAGATGTGCGCCATTTAGAAGGCTTAGTGCCACTACGTCAATGTCTTCATCTTCTACTATCTGGGCTATTCTCTCAGGTGTTGCAAATAGTCCTGAATAGATGACTTCCATTCCTGCGTCTCTAAATGCCCTGCACAAGACAAGTGCTCCCCTGTCATGGCCATCAAGGCCTAGTTTTGAAACGAGGATCCTTATTCTCTTTGCTTGTGCCTTCTGCGACATACATCATTCAGGTAAATTTTCTGTTTTAAAAGCTTTATTTGAAAATCGGCCAAATCTGGGGTTTTGATTATACCAGTCCAACAAGAAGATTTATTGTGGATTATTTGCGTGACCTCTCTATGGATATCGTATCTGAACTCAAAAAAGGGAACAGAAGAGCCATTGCACGCGCCATTTCTATTGTAGAAAATAATGAAAAAGATGCTAAACTCATCATAAAAAAGATCTTTAAAAATTCTGGCAAGGCCATGAAAATTGGAATAACAGGACCTGCAGGGGCTGGAAAAAGCACCCTGATAAACAGGACAAGCCTTGAGCTCAACAAACTAGGCTACAAGACTGCAGTTCTTGCAATCGATCCGACTAGCCACATCACAGGCGGTGCAATACTTGGGGATAGAGTAAGGATGACAGAATCAACTGATTCTGGTACATACATTCGAAGCATGGCATCAAGGGGTGCAACAGGTGCCATATCGACATCATTACGAAACAGCATCCGAATTTTAGAGTATGCGGGGTTTAATCCTATAATAATTGAAAGTGTGGGTGCAGGACAAACCGAAGTTGATATTGAAAAAGTTGTAGACTTGACAGTTGTTGTCTTTAATCCTCATACTGGTGATAGTATCCAGACAATCAAGGCAGGCCTGACCGAAATCGGTGATGTATACCTGATAAACAAGAGTGACCTGCCTGGCGCGCGTCAACTCTTTGATTCTGTACGAGACTTTATTGGCATGTCAGAGAAGAACCCTGATGTCATGATGGTGTCTGCAAAATCAAACAAGGGTGTAACTGATTTTGCAAAAAAACTAGAAGATCTCATGAAATTGCGACAAAAGACCAAGGTTGCTGAAGAGGCATCAAGATTGGACTCTGAGCTACGAGATATTGTTTTAAATAATGTTAAAAATAAAGTTACAACGATGCTTGATTCTAGCAAGTCATATGCAGCTTATCTTAAAAAAGTCCAGGCAAGAAAAATTGATCCATTCGAAGCCGCAGACAAGATATCAAAGGGGCTAGTGTGACATGGTGGTAAAATCTGTCAAGACTGATTCTAATATTGCAGTAAAACGTTTCTACGATTCAAAGGTAAAGCCAAAAAGCAAGACAGAGGAACCCGGAAAATATCCTTACACTAGGGGAATACATCCTGGAATGTACCGCGACAGACTCTGGACAATGAGACAGTATACTGGTTTTGGAACTGCAGAGCAGACAAATAAGAGATTCAAGTATTTGCTAGAGCGAGGCCAGACAGGTCTTTCAATGGCGTTTGACTTGCCAACCCAGATTGGTTATGATGCAGACGACCCACATGCAGAAGGTGAGGTGGGCAAAGTCGGTGTTTCCATTACTTCACTTAAAGACATGATGAAATGCTTTGACGGAATTCCACTTGACAAAGTCAGTACATCAATGACAATTAATTCTACGGCGTCAACATTGCTTGCATTATACATTGCAACAGGGGCAAAGCAAGGAGTAGACAGCAAGCAACTACGTGGAACAACACAAAATGATATCCTAAAAGAATACATTGCAAGAAACACGTACATCTATCCACCGCGTCCATCGATGAGACTAATTGGTGACATGATTGAATATTGTTCAAAAAAAGTTCCTCAATGGTATCCAATATCAATATCAGGGTACCACATGAGGGAAGCAGGATGCAATGCAGTACAAGAAGTTGCATTCACACTTGCAAATGCAATTGAATACATTGAAACATGTGTCGACAGGGGATTGAAAATTGATAGTTTTGCACCAAGGTTGTCATTCTTTTTCTGTTGCACTAGTGAATTTTTAGAAGAGATTGCAAAGTTCCGTGCTGCAAGAAGAATTTACGCCAAGATACTAAAAGACAGATTCCATGCAAAAGACAAACGATCTATACAACTAAAGTTCCACGTACAAACAAGTGGAGAATCACTTACTGCACAACAGCCTGACAATAATATCGTCCGTGTTGCGGTGCAATCAATGGCTGCAGTTCTTGGAGGATGCCAGTCACTTCATACTAATTCTAAAGACGAAGCGCTTGCGTTACCAACAGAGGCTGCAGTAAAGATTGCCTTGCGAACCCAGCAGATTGTAGGCCATGAGAGTGGAATCACAAAGACAGTTGACCCACTTGCAGGCTCGTACTATATGGAAAATCTAACTGATCAAATAGAAGCAGAGGCAAACAAGTATCTCAAAAAGATAGACAGGATGGGCGGCTCACTTGTTGGAATAGAGCGGGGATTTTTCCAGTCAGAAATTAGACAAAATGCATATCGATTAAAGAAGGAAATTGACGGAGGAGACCGAGTCATAGTTGGTGTCAATAAATTCACTGATACAACAAAGGAAAAGCCAGACATTATGAAAATTGATGACAGTATCCAAACACAACAGATGGCACAACTAAAAGAGCTCCGCAGTACACGTGATAATACAAAGACAAGCCATGCACTAGAAAAAATGAAGAGTGCTGCAGAAAAGAATGAGAACCTCATGCCGTTTATCTTGGATGCTGTAAACAATTATGCAACACTTGGAGAGATTAGCAATACATTCCGTGAAGTCTTTGGAATTTACCAGCCAAAGGAGACATTCTAGGATGCGACTAGACCATGTTGCAATTGCAGTAAATAATTTGGATGATGCAATAAAACAGTACAAAGAAGCCCTAGGGGTAAAAGAAGTTGAAATTGAAAATGTTGAATCAGAAGGAGTCCGAGTTGCAATATTGCATTTGAATAATTCAAGAATTGAACTAATGGAGGCCACAAAAGATACTAGCCCAATCAAAAAGTTCTTGGCAACAAAAGGCGAGGGGCTACACCATATCGCACTTGAAACAGAAGGAATTGAAAAAGAAGTAGACCGGATGAAAGTATGTGGAATACAATTTCTTGGAGAAATCAGACCTGGCTCACGTGGAACCAAAATAATATTCATGCATCCAAAATCATTGCACGGTGTGCTTGCAGAGCTATGCTCTCATCCAAAATCCTGAATTTTCTAATATTTACTAATTGATACTAATGATCTAAACTTGGTTATGTTGTGTTTTGATTATTTTGTATTGTAAAATGGCGTCTCTATATTGTTAATTATTTTATATTATATTAATAATAATTATTAAAAATTGGCAAAAATATAGCACCAAATTAATAACATGGTAACAAAAAATGGAAACAGATCTAAAAATGGCACATCATCACATGGAAGAAAAACTCGGTGCGGTATTTTTTATCGCAATAGGGATTTTTGTCTTGGAGCTTGTAGGTGGATTACTAAGTCATAGTCTAGCACTTCTTTCAGATTCTTTTCATATCATGCTTGATTTTGTTGCAGTCGGAGTATCAATTTTTGCATTCAGAATTGCAAGAAAGCCACATTCTTTGCAATTATCATTTGGTTTTCACAGGGCCGAAATTATTGCAGCCTTTATCAATGGTATATTGCTTGTTGCAGTATCTATTCTGATCTTCTATGAAGTGTACAATAGATTCTTCAATCCATCACCGGTAAATTCACTTCTTGTCATAATTTTTGCAACTGTTGGTCTTGGTGCAAATGTAGTCATGGCACATATGCTACACAAAGATAGCAAATCAAATCTTAATGTAAAAGGATCATACACTCATGTAATTGGGGATCTTGTATCCACTGTTGGTGTAATAGCTGGAGGGGTGGTAATGTATTTTATACCAAATCCAGCTATAGATCTTCTCATAAGCATTGGTATTGGTGGTATGATAATTCGTTCAGGCATAATCTTGTGCAGGGAATGTCTCCATATTTTCATGGAGGGAACTCCAAGAGAAATAAAGATAAATGAAATCTTGGAAGAGTTGGGATCACTTGATGAGGTAATTGAGGTACATGATTTACATGTCTGGTCTATTACTTCAAACATGCTTGCAATGTCTGTTCACATAAAAATAAAAGACGAGTTTGCAAATAAGAGAAAGACGCTTCTTGATAAAATAAATAAAACAATGGATGAAAAATTTGGAATAGATCATTGTACCATACAGATAGAAGACGAACATGATTTGATAAATCCCCACAAGTAGGGTGGAAGAAATGTACCGGTTACAAATCTGCGAAAGGTAATTGATACAAATACTATGATTAATCTACAAGCTTTAGTGTATCTGACGCAGTAATTATTCCGACAATCTTGCTTTGCTTTGACACCAGGACACACTTTGAGTATCGAATCAAAGATACTAGCGTCTTGACTGGAGTGTTATAGTCTACAATTGGGGGCCTTGCATCCATTATCTCTGATATTTTTATTCTCTTTCGCTCAGTCTCGTCGCTGTCCAAGATATGTTTTACAATGCCGTCCTCTGTTATGACACCTACAACTTCGGTACCCTCAAAGATTGGCATTTGGCTGATTGACAACTCTTGCATCTTTTTTATTGCATCTTGCAGTGAATCATGGGACTTTAGCTTGGCAATCTCTTTACTGCAAATGTCCCCAGCCTTTGTAGATGACTGGCTATCTAGTGACCACAATACTTCGAATATTTTTCTTGCAGTGCCATAACTTGGCTGGCATCTTCCTGATTCGATTTGGTTTATCATCGAGGTGCTTACCCCTGTAAGTGATGCAAGTTTTTGCTGGGTAAGGCCTATTTTTACCCGTGCTTGTTTTATTGATTCTAGCCTTGGAAGCATTATGCGAAATAAAGGTCTGATTCAATATTTCAAGCCTTGCTATGTTTTTGGTATGATTTGAAAAATTAAGAAGGGCTACTTCAAGCCCGCCTTTCGCGCAAATTTTGCTATCACAAAGATAACAAGCGCGATTATGAGAAAATCAATCACAACTCCGACAAAGTCTCCTATTCCAAAACTCATTCCGTTTCCTACTGGTATGGTGAAAACTGCCTTCCTCCAGTCTCCTCCCTCTATGAACGCACTAGGAATTGGCATGATGAGATCTTGTACAAGGGCTGTTACAACTCTGCCAATTACAGTTCCCATTATGAAACCGATGGCAAGACCCAAGACTCCTGCTTTTCCAATGAATTCCTTGAATTCTGCAATGACGCCTTTTGGTGCAGGCGCTGGGGGTGTAACTTTTGGTGTAACTGCTTCTCTGATTTTCTTTAGCTCTTCAAGTATGTCGTTTTCTACAGTCATGTAATTCAAACCCCTCTGTGGGTTATATCATCTGTGCAAAAACTATATCATGACAACATTATTTTCTGACAAAAGCCAATGCAAATTCTTCTATTGCCTTTTCCCAGTTCTTTGCTTTTACTATACCACTTGCAACAAGTATTCCTTTTGCACCAAGCTCAAGTGCCCTTGACACGTCTCCGCCTGAAACAATTCCTGCACCGCATAACAACTGGGTCGAGTTGTTTGCTTTTTTTACTGCCTTGACTGACTCTGTTATGATTTCTGGTTTTTCTTTTGATACTGCCTTTCCACTACCAATCAATTCAGGTGGCTCTATTGCGATGTAATCAGGGTTGAGTTGTGCATACATCCATGCTTCACTTACATCCTGGACGCAGACAACTGATATCATTTGTAAATCTCTGAGCCTTCTTACCAAATCTTCAATCTCATTTGATGGTATCCTATGCTCGCTGTGGTTTATCAGAGCGCCTGCGACTCTAGATTTTTTTACAATCTCTGGGATGACATAGCCTGTTGTACTGCCTACTTTGGAATTGTCAAGATGTTGTGCAAATACATCTGAAGAAGACCTTGCCACTTCTGCCAGTAAATGTTGGGGAGGACAGACTATGATTTTCAGTTTGTGTTTTTTTGCAATCTTTGCTGCGCTTTTTGCCAAACGTGCTGACTTGGTGCCAGAAATTTCGTCATAGTTTTTAAAATTAATAATAAACAAATTGCTATTCAAAAAATCTTGCACTTGCCCATATATCAAGAGATCTTAGAAAATTCTTATACTGATTGTAAATTAATTAATTTATGGCTCTATCTGAAAACGTACTTGGTCTACTAAACCAAATTGCATCAATTGATTGCAAGGGGGCACTTGACAGTACACAGGATGAGCTCATCCGGGATACATTTCAAAAAATTCTCTCAACTGGAAATGTCTATAAAATCGACGAGATTGAAAAGTGGCTAGAATCTACTGTAGCAAACCCTACTGTCTCTGAGCGAATCCTAAATGTGGCACACTATCAAAAGGCAAAATATGATGCTAAAAATCCATTAAAAATGGCTCATGATGATAGTTGTGGTTGCGGCGGAGATTGTTAATTACTTTTTAATTCCAAGTGTTCTGTTCTTTAGTCTGAGGTAAACGTTGTGGCATTTACGACATCTTGATGCACTGATTGGGTTTTTTGCACCACATGAAAAACAGACTTTAAAGTGAAGTCTAGCCTTTTGTGCTATTGATTTTTTCAGTGGATCTGTGATTGGCATTTTCTATTTCTCCAATTTCCTGCTATTTGATTCTACCTTTTCCAAGCTTTCCTGCAAGAAGCATAGGAACTTCGGCTGGTCTTTTGGCAACTGGTACGTTTGCTTTGGCATACATGGATACTTTTGATTCTGCAGAGCCATAATTTCCATATACTATTGCTCCTGCATGACCCATTCTCTTTTCTTTTGGAGCAGCTCTGCCTGCAATGTATGCCACGACTGGCTTGTCAAATTTAGTGTCAATGATATGCTGTGCAAGCATCTCTTCGGCATCCCCTCCGATTTCGCCTACTACTACAATGCCGTCAATGTTTGCACCGTTTCTTATTGTGTCAAATGCTTGGATTAGTGGTGCGCCGTTGATTGGGTCTCCCCCAATTCCAAAGCATATGCTCTGGCCAAAGTTTGCAACTGATAGATTATGTGATACTTCGTACATCAAAGTCCCACTTCGTGATATTACTGCAATTCTTCCTTCCTTGAATGGTGATGCTGGCATGATTCCAATCTTGATTATTCCTGGAATGATAATTCCTGGGGTGTTTGGACCTACAACGATTGCATCCTTTTTCTTTGCCAGATCAACTATTGTCAAGGCATCTTTTACTGGAACATGTTCTGGTATTGCAATTAGTAATTTGATTCCAGATTCTAGGGCTTCGACTGCTGCTGATAAAAAGAACTTTGCTGGAACAAATATTATTGAAATCTTGGCACCTGTTGCGCTTACTGCTTCGTTCATTGTCTCATAGATTGGAACTCCTTCATGTTTTTGTCCTCCCTTTCCAGGTGTAACACCTGCTACAACATTTGTACCATATGCTAACATCTGCTGTGTATGGAATGCACCAAACTTGCCAGTGATTCCTTGAACTATGACAGGCTTCTTTTTGTAATCCTTGTCGCCTTCTTTGCCGATTAATAATTCGAAAAGATCAACCATTTTTATTCATCTCAATTACTGCTGCATTTATTGCTTCTTCAATGGTGTCAAACATCTTTGTTCTTGAACCCTTGAGCATTTCTTTTGACTTGTCAGCTTCTGCACCTGACATTCTTGCAAATACTGGGAGATCAATTATTTTATCATCATATGCTTTGATAAATGCTGTTGCAACTGTTGTGGTCTTGACAATTCCACCGTAGAGATTTACTAGTATTCCTCTTACTTTTTTCATCTTGCTAATCAAAGTGAGTGCTTCATACACTGTCTCAGTTGTTGCACCGCCACCTACGTCCAAAAAGCATGCGGGCTTGCCACCATTATCTGATAGCATGTCCAGAGTTGACATGACCAAGCCTGCACCGTTTCCTACTACTGCAATGTTTCCATCAAGTTCAACAAGTGAAAATCCGCTCTTTTCTGCTCGCTCTTCAAGCTCTGAGACTTCTTGGAATTTACGCAATTCGTCATGTCTGAACATTGCATTGTCATCTATGATGACTTTGCCATCAAGTGCCACAACTGAATCATCACCTAAAACTGCAAGTGGATTAATCTCTGCAAGCTCTGCTTCTTTTTCTATTGTAATCTTTGCTAACTTTTGTAAAATATCAATAAACTGGGTTAATGGTTTGTCTTTTAGTCCCATCTGTTTTCCTACTTCTTCTGCAGTCTTTGCATCGACATTGCCAAGTCCTACCTCGTGTATGATTTGGTTCTTGACTGATTCTATCTCAACACCACCTTCACCTGATGCAATGATGGTGTAGCATCTTTTGCCCCTGTTCAAAAACAATGAAAGATAAAGTTCTTTTTTGATATCAGCCATTTTTTCAAGTAAGATTGCTTTTGTCTTTTCTCCCTTGACAACTTTTTGCATGATATCTGGATATTTTAGTTCAAACTCGTCTGCGTTTTGACATTTTTGGATTGCACCTGCCTTTCCTCTTCCTCCGACTGCCATCTGTGCTTTTATGACAAATGGAAATCCCAGTACTGCTGCATCCTTTCTGCCTTGTTCAATATCTACTGATGTCAATCCCTTTGGAATTGGAATTCCGTATTCTGCAAACAATGACTTTGCTTGATACTCTAGTAGACGCATTGTGATTTTTCATTTTTATGGTCTTTATAATCTGTTTGATGTCTTGTTATTCCATAACGCGTGGATCAAAAATGTTGTTGGGATCTAAAATCACATCTGGTGCTATTTGTGCATGGTATTTTGATCACAAGTCTTGAAATGATTACTTGGAGAATGCTCTGATTACTGCATGTGGATTTTTGCATAATACAATTATACTCGTATGCTGATTTCAACTAAGGTTTCATAATGTTTTACATTATGATATGAAAAGTGTTTTGGGGTCGGTACCGAGTGTCAAATGACACCCTCTTGCCTGGTCCGGCCACCAAAACTATGAATATTTTTCATGGTGGTATTTTTAAGCCTCATTATCATAAAACTAAAATTTTATGATATACTGGTTATCCTAACTGAATTGTTCTTCTAGGGTATCAACACACTGGAGGAAAAGATCCTTGCTTTTTCGCATGAGCCAGTTTGGAAACTCATCTAGTGAGAAGACAAACTGTTGCTGGAAACTTGGCACTACGCCCCCTCCTGATGTGATGACCTGTACTATGATGTACCCTTCAGTGATGGTACAAACGGTCTCTTGGTATGCCTCTTCCTCCTCTTCTAGTGTATTTCGGTATAATACAAGTGGGGTCTTGGTCTTTGTAACATGTGAGGATGCCTTTTTTAATAAAACTGCAAAGTGTGAGATGAGCCAGCCATCTAGGGTTATCTGCTTTGGCATGGGATATTGTGTATTTTTTTATTATTTAATGCAATGGATGAAGCGCTACTCAACTGAGATTCGAATCTTTTGACCATCTAGATCCTCATCTTTGTAATTTTTGGCCTTGTCGTCAAACTCTATTTTTTTTACTCTCACTAGATATGCAAGATCTGATTGTTTTTCTTTTGCCATCTCAAGTGACTCATCGTCAAGGCCCAAAATGTATGCTGCATCTAAAATATCAGTAGGGGTGTATCCTCTTTCTTTTCGTAGCACTTGCAGTCTTCTTGCAATGTCTCTTATCAGTCCCTTTGCTAACATTTCACGGTTTCTTGTTGTGCTGATAAATACAATAAGTGAATCACGGTTGGCCATTGCATAGCCTTCCTTTTCAGAATATCCAACTATGAAATCTTCTTTTGATAGTTCGATCTTGTTGTCTCCCAGATCAAATGTGTATGCTCCATTTTTCAAAAGGCTGTCTACTATTGCACTTGGGTTTGTCTGAGAAAACTTTTCCAACAGTCTTCCCATGTCTTGTTTTGCCTTGGGTCCTATTTTTTTTCTTTCAAGTTCTACTTTGGGAATTATTGGAATTTCTTTTTGCAATAGATTTGACACTTGTTCTAATCCTTCTGATTTTGGCAGTTCTATGATGTTGTATTTTTCTACGTTAAGTTGAGAGAGCAACAACTCTGAAAGTGATTCTACCTTTGTCTTTTGACCTGGCCCTACACAAATTATTGCCTTGTCAAGAGGCCATCTCCTCTTGAGTTTACCTTTCATTCTTGCTGCTGAAGATACTGATACTGTTTCTTTCATCAGGTCAAAGGCCTCCTCGACTTTATCATTTGTAAGTGATTCTTGCGATACTGGAAAGTCTTCAAGAAGTATGTTCTTTTTTGTAGCAAACATGGTGCCATACAGGTACTGGGTTGTAAATGGACAAATTGGATGGAGAAGTATGTCTAGGGTTTGTAAAATCTCTGCAAGTGTTGCGTATATTGCAAATCTTCGCTCCTTTTGGGAATCGTCATCTGCCCATAATTCTTCACGAGTGATTGGGATGTATACTTGACTTACGGAATTTATCAGATAGTCGTCTATTGCTCTTGCAGCTTCATGGAATCTGCACTTGTCTTGCGATTCTGTAACTGAAGAAATTAATTTCTGAAGTTTTGACAAGACCCAGATTTCTGATTCCTTTAGGAGGTTCTTGTCCTTTGCCCATTGTATGTTGTGAGTTTTATCATACTTGTCATATTCGCTATTTTGCTTAAAGTACAAGTGAAGATGATACAGAGTACTTAGTATCTGGTATGGTCTTGACACTAGTTCATCTGTGCTAAAATTAATTGGCTCAATTGGACTTGATTTCCACATAAAGTATAGTCTGATTAAATCAACAGAATATTTTCCAAGCAATTCGCTTGCATCCATTACATTTCCTTTGCTCTTGCTCATCTTGTTTCCATTTTTGTCAAGCACATGGCCCTGGAACAAAAATGACTTGAATGGTGCAATTGGTGCATTGTTGAAAATTACATTTTCTATTAGTAGTGTATATGCCCACCCTCTTGTCTGGTCTATTCCCTCTGTTAGAAAGAGTGCTGGGATGAGTTCCTTGTATTCTGGATCAGAAAGTGAAGCATATGGTGCGGCTCCACTGTTGTGCCATGTATCCAAAACAAATTGTTCCCTTTCCATTTTGTTTCCACACTTTTCACACTTGATTGATACGTTGTCTATCCATGGTCTGTGTAGCTCAAAATTTGGTCCGTCTGGAAGGTCTGATGCTGATTTTACTATCTCGTCTCTTGAAAAAAACCACTTGCTGTGGCTACAGTTTTTGCATTTCCACATCGGTAGTGGGCAGCCCCAGATACGTTCTCTTGAGATGCACCATGGGTGTTTGTCCTTGATTATTTCTAAAAACCTGTTTCGTGGTGGCTCAAAAAAGTACTCGACACTTTCTGCTGCCTTTACTGCCTTGTCTCCAAGTCTATCAAGAAAATAGAAAAATCCTCTTCTTGCAAGCCAGAGAAGTTTGTGCTGTGATCTCCAGCACAATGGATACTGGTGTTTTATCTTGCCGATTTTTACTAGCGCACCTTTTTCTCTGAGTGAATTTATTATTTTTTCATCAGAGTCTCTTACAAATAATCCTGCATACACTCCGGCTTCACTTGTAAACTTGGCCTCATCATTTATTGGATTGAAAATTGGTATTGACCTTTTTGACGCAATCTCAAAATCCTCTTCTCCGTTTGCTGGAGACAAGTGTACCAAACCACTGCCTGTTTGAATATCAACAAAACTTTCTGCAACTGCGGTATGAAACTTGGGGTTTTTTGAAAATTCTTCCAGTCCGGGAATTTCATTTAGCAGCGGGTGGATGTATTTTTTTCCTTCAAGCTCAGACCCTTTGACGGTTTTTGTAACTGCATAATCTTCAATCTTTGCATCTTTCATGAATTCCTCTAATCTTTTTTCTCCTACAAGCCATGTTTCATTTCCAACTTTTACATGGACATAATTTTCATCTGGGTTTAGGCCTACCATTGTATCGGTAACCAGTGTAAACGGCATTGTTGTCCAAACAATCAGGTAAAGATCTTCGTCTTGTAACTTGACTTTATAGTAAAGAGATGGGTCAACTACGGTATCATATCCTTGGTTTACCTCTGCATGACTCAACGATGTCTGGCAACTTGGACAATAGGCCACTACCTTGTATGATTCTGATAAAATTCCAATCTCTTGGGCCTTTTTCAAATACTGCCATTCGCGCTCGATGTATTCGTCCTTGTATGTCCAGTATGCCTTTTGTTGGTTAAATGACATGCCCAAAAGTTTGTCAAGTTCAACCCATTTTTCATTAAATCGATAAACAATTTTTTTACATTCAGCAACTATTTTTTCAATTCCTACTGATTCTATGACTTGGGACTTGCCACCTGAAATTCCTAGTTCTTTTTCGGCTTGTAACTCGACAGGAAGTCCCTGGGTATCCCAACCTGCATTAAAAGTTACCTTGTATCCTCGCAACGTCATGTATCTGTACCATAAATCCTTCATTATTCTTCCACGAAGATGTCCTGCATGTGGAGTTCCGTTCATTGTGGGAGGTCCTTCTATGAATGCAATTTTTTTTGTCTTGTTTTGTGATTCAAAAATTAATTTCTCTAGATCTAGTTCTGATATCTGGCTCTTTACTTCGTCCTCTATCTTTTTTGGATCAAAATCCGTTGATAACTGCATTCAAGGATGACATGAACTACATCATATTATAAAGGTACAATATTTGTTGAAAATATAAAAATAAAAATGATTTAGCTGTATCTTGACATCTACTGAGTCGTGCTGGAAAATGCCGCTGGCATGTATCCAATTTTGACTGCATTGAGTACTACTACTTGTGATGATGATAGATTTCTATCCCATGCTCTTACTATCAAGTGAGTTGTATCCATTGGTTTTTGTGCAACTATCTTGAATGTAACATACATGAAGTTTGTATCAGAGGTAGTTTGTGCAGTTACGCTCTTGAATGCTCCATTTGGATCTGCTACAGATACGCCGGTTGTTTTATCGAATTCAATCCTTGTATTGCTCTGATATGATTGTGGATCGTTACCATGTAGGTTCATGAAAACTATCACATGCTGGATGTTCTGTGAACCATCGTGGTGGTATATCTTAAGAGTAATCGTTGAAGGATTACCTATGTAGAGTTTCTGAGTTGCGATTGATTGTGAAAACTTGGAGATATCGATTGTCTTACCATTGATTTTAAGACCATCTGAATATTGTACAAGTTTTCCTCCACCGAATTCAGGACCATACGATACACCGTGTCCATTAATTGCATAAGCTGGTGTACTTGACACCAATACTATGGCAATTAGAGCAAACAGGGTTGTAGCGATTAACGCTTTGACTGTTGGACTAGTCATGTTGTGATCACTCGAATAGGTATGCTATATAGCTTTATGTGCTCTATGAATTCAAAACGTGTTTTATGTAGTCTATGAAGTCATGCTGATTTTAGAATCTACCTTGATGTGGATTCGCTCACCACTGTGAACATGGTCATTGTAAATCATCCTAGTCTTGATTCCTTTCTTGTTAAGATATCCTTCAAGCAATAGTGCCCATGGAATAGAATGACCGCTGTTAAGCTTGGATTCTATCACAAAGTGATTTGCGTTTGGTTCATAACGAAGATGGCCAGAACATGTTATGTCAAGTGTAGAATCTACAAGTGATATTATTTCATCAAGTGTCTTTGATTCAAGATCAATACCGTTTTTGTTCAAAAAATTCAAAATGTCTACTGCTTTATTTTTTGAGTTTATCATGGAATTCAAAACATAGCCTAACCCGTTTTGTGTTATTACTTGGATTGCCTTTAGTGCTTCTTGGGCATCACTTTTTGTCATGTCGCCCAAATTGCTTATCTTGATTCCATTTTTCCATATTTGATCAAATGACTTGACTTGATTTGTTCCAAGTACGTCATTTGAGTGAAATATTG
>Ga0207073_1095_pt1 | contig 18560 bp, 17 predicted proteins | sample Alteio_BWMinHeat_65_FD_153575 | JGI IMG/M metagenome (GOLD analysis project Ga0207073, IMG submission 153575) | Enriched cells from forest soil in Barre Woods Harvard Forest LTER site, Petersham, Massachusetts, United States -... | ecosystem: Environmental > Terrestrial > Soil > Temperate forest >...
GCAAATGCTGGAACAGTATCATCTGAAAGAATGAGGGGACTATTTGACAATACATACAATATTATCACAATTGAAAAAGGCAAAATCAAAGTAGACCTGAAAATTGTAGGCGGAGAGAAAATTCATCTCAAAGATCTTGTAGAAAACTACAAACGATTTGGCGAAGAATAGAAAAATTCATTCCCGCTCTGGTTCCAAAGTTATAATAACAGTTTAAATTTCAGCAACATCTATGCGGGGGTCGCCTAGCCTGGTAGGGCGTGGGATTGCTAATCCCATGTCCGTAAGGACCCGTGGGTTCGAATCCCACTCCCCGCGCTTTCTGCGATCTACGCTTAAACTTAATAAACCGAATTTCGCGAATTTATTCAATGGTAAGGAGAAAAACAGTTAAACCAAGATCAAGCGGTCCAAAAAACGTTACAACTGGCCTTTGCCCTAAATGCGGTACAATAGGAAAAATTTTGATAATAGGATTGATTGGAAGCGAGAAAGGAAAATGCCAATCATGCAACGGCGAATTCACACTATAGAAAATACTGACAAAACCCTCAACAAAATAAACCATAAATTTTTAAGATCACATCCAGTGAAGATTAAGTATGGCAGGCGAAGACGAGTCCATTTATGAAAGAGTAGCTAGACTTGAAGATGAAGTTGCCAGCTTGAGACATGAGATAGATGTTCTCAAAGGAACAATGCGAAACAAAATTGTACGATACGAACACAAACTAATTAAAAAAGGAAAAGACGTACAATCAATTATTGACTAGATTTTTCTTTAATGCTTTTTATCATCTCTAAGATATCATCAACATCATCTGCTTCTGGTGCCATCTCTAAATACTTGTTAAGGGATACTAGCGCAAGATCATTTTGAAGTAATCTTGTTTGGATGATTCCCTTATCTCTTATTTCTTCTGGCGAGTTTGAGTCAAGGCCCAGTATCATGTTTATGCAATGCATTGCTTTTTCATAACTAAAAGACTCGGTGTAGGAACTCTTTAGATTTCTTAAAATTCTGATCAGTATTTTTTCTGGCTCGATATCGTTTAGATATTCTGGTTCAAACTCTACTCCTTCACCATATGTTGCATCAAGTATATCCTGGAGATCTTCTATATCTAACAGGCTGCCTCTGTTGAAGGGATCTAAAATAAGCTCCTCTGAATATTTTACAAGAAAGTGGCCTGGGAACCCTACCGGACGAAGCTCAAGGCCTATAGCTTTTGCAACTTCGATGTAAATAATGGATAATGTAATTGGTATTCCACTGCGTTTATCCATCACAACATTTAGAAAATTGTTTCTTGGGTTGTAATAGTCATCACTGTCTCCCTGAAATTCCAAAATGTCAAACATGTATTCATTTAGCATGGACACAAGGTAGATTGGATTTTTAACATCAGATACATGGTCACGCAATCCTTGATCAAATGATCTTAATTTCTGGACATATTCTGTGATGTCAAGATTGGGAAATTCTAGTATTTGGGATAGTTTTAGGCATTTTTCAACTAATGTGTATTGTGAATTTTTTGCATAAGAGATCCACTCTGCTGCAAATGGATCAAATTCGCTCATTTTCGATTTAGATAACTTTCTGGATTTTTGAGTTCACGAGTTGTGGGAGGATTTGCAATTAGAGTTTTGTACGTGTCTTTGCCTAACTTTGCAAAGACATGTTCTGTAAAGTCGGTTCCCATACTCTTTCTGACCTGATATGATGAGATGTCGCTGTTTGCAAATGTAACTAGGTAATTCTGAAAATCTTTATCCTCTTTTAGAATATTTTTTACCGCAAATTGTGCCATTCCTTCCATTGTTGTAAATGATGCATGGTGTGCCTGTATTGGTTTTAGCCATCTCTGGTAGATATCAAGAAGTTGTGGAATCATTTCTAAAATTTTAGGATCCACTGTTACCTTGGTAAATGTCATCACATCTGGACCAAGAACTTGAACTATGAAATTATCTGGATTTAGTATGAAAAACAGATTTGCTCTTTTTGCAATTGGATATTCATCTGGAACTTCTGGCATCTGCAGATAGTTGTAAAGATTCTTTATTGCGGTATCATCAAGGCTCAAGATTATTTTTGCAAGCTCTTCATTGATTGCATTTACTTCAGATACTGCAGCTTTGTTTATGTTGTACAAATTGTTCTGTATGGAGTGAATGTGTTCCTCCAAGATGGTCATCTTCAAGGCTCCCATATATCCAGAGTTTACCTGATCAAATCTTGATTCATAGGGTTCTCCCTGTTTGTATAGTATTATCTGTGGATAACTGGATAAAATGAACTTGTTTAGGTATATTGCAGACTCGTAAAAGTCACCATATGTGGTAGATATCTGTGAGATGTACCCCTTTGCATAGGTCGAATAAACTAGATATCTAAAAGTCTGTTTTTCTGCAAGTTCTGCTATTTTTTGAACATCTTCATGTGCAATTGCAGTAAAAAGTTCGTCTACAAATCCTGCAGATTCTTCTGTAGGATACACCTTACGTCCTTTCAATTTTTTAAATTCTACAAGTTCTGGAAATTCAACTCTTGTTTGTGATACTGGAATTCCAGTAAACTCTGTTATTTTTTTTGACATGTCTGAAAATAGTCTGTTGCAGATTGGCTCAATATCTTCAAATTTTATTTTTGAAGCAAATGCTTGTTCGGCCTTTGTTTTTGAACCTGTTATTTCCTTTTCCTCGTTTAGCTCAACTGAGAGCTGATCCAAAAGGGCATATGCAAACTCTTCAAACTCTGTCATTATGGAATTGGACTAGGCATGCCAATTTAACATTAACCTTAGATCTATTGGTGTGTTTTAGGTTGTACTTGATTTACAAAAAAGATGTCTTTATGGGAAATTCTATGTTATTTTGATCCAGTCATGTTTGTATTTGTTTGATTTGGCATTACTGCTGGACTTGAATGGGACCACATCATCTTCATTTGATTTGCAATTGAATTTACAACTATTTGATGCATGATGATGTTTCCATACTGTGCACCGGTAGCTTTACCTGGACCTTGTCGCTGTGATGACATGACAGCTGATGACCATTTGGCAGTTTCTCCAGGTTGACAAACATGATTACCACAAACTCTACTTGGATCCAAGCTTGCTGTAGTGCGACTGAAATCTCCTGTACCTCTAGTCAAAGCACTAGCCTCTTGGGTTACTGTCATTGATATTGCAAGAGAAAATAGGACTGCAAAAACTAGAATCTTTTTAGACATTTTGAGTATTTGCAGAGTCTGAGAATAAAAGGTATTCGCCTTTTTTATTAAAAAAGGGTATACCGGGGGTGGGTTTCGAACCCACGACCTCCAGATTATGAGTATTACCCTTGATGTGGACTGGCACTCTAGGCCAGGCTGAGCTACCCCGGCATAATTAACGCCTAAATTCTTGATGCAATTAAATGTAGCTTGCTTAAACTTGCGCAATCTGTTTCCAGTTGGTATCTACTTTTGATACCCATTGGAATTTCTTTTGTAATGCAGATGTGTAAAGTTTTTCCCATTCTAGTCCTACTGCATCAGACCAAGCTTTGACCACTCTTGGGTCAATGTAATTTCGAAGTGATGTTCCCAAATTATAATCTCGGGTTTTTTCAGTTAATTCTAGTGTGAGTTTTAATTTTTCTTCGCGTTGTTTTAGTTTATCAGATTGTTTCTCTGTCTTGGGTTTTGTCTCCTTTAATTTCTTTATTGCCTCACGTTTTTTCTCTAAAGTCTCATCAAAGTTCTTGGGAATTGTTCTTTTGTGATTGCATGTTACGGCAGCTTCTAGGTTTGCTAATTTGGCGTGGTATATCTTGATGTTTTCTGATTTTGATTTGAGATTGTCAACTTTTTTGAGATAATTTGTAACAACTTGTGTTGCAAGATATGTTCTGAATACCTTTGCAGTAAGTCCCTTTACTATTCCTCCAAGAAATTCATTTACATGTCTTGATGTAATTCCATCAAATATCAACTCGTCTTTTTTCTTTTTCTCTGTTAGCTTTTTGAGATTCTCATAAAACATCTTGTCCTGCTCTGACACTGGAAGTGGCTTTTGCCATCTTACACTGTCTTTTCCTAAAAAGTCAAATTCTATAATGCCGGGTTTTAGATTGATGTGTTCTACCCTTAATGTGGTAGCACCTACTGTATCTGCCTCATCTGGATCCTTTTCATCCCCGACTCTCATTGCAGTCTTGTAAATTAGATAACACACAGTAGCAACACTTCTTACCTTCTCATCGCTGTCTGACATTTTCTTGATAACCATGCCTAACACCTTGTCTATTTCTGCAGCCAGTTTTGTTGCCTTGTCATACTTCATCTTGTCACGTTCTTGCTTGAGATCTGATGTATCAGAAAGCCACACATACTTTCTTTTATCGGTAAGTACATCTACCCAACTTGCAAGCCACATAAAATCAGACTCGTGAATTATCTTGCCCCAATTACCTGCTGGTACCTTGGCATCCTTTCCAAGATTTAGTGTAACATCTTTTTCTGTAACTCTAGGTTTCCACTTGCCTCTTAGTGGGTGATCACCTCTTCCGATGAAAAGGCCTGGAGGTTCTGCCATCCAATTTGCTACATCTACTTCCTTTCCATCAATTATTGCCTTACCATAAACAGACTTCATTTTTTCTTTAATCTCTTTTCTGGTAGATGCAATCTTTTTCTTTTCTTCTTTTGTCATTGTCAACTTGGAGTCTTTTTCCATGTCAACTACTTTGAATGCATCAGAAAAATCAATGTCTACAAGTGAAATGTTTTTGAATTTTGCAGGAAGTACTTTTACAAAATAGGAAAGAAAGTTCTTTTGAAAGACTTGATCTTTGACATAAGGAGTATCTTTTTTCTTTGCCCATTGGTATGCCATCTCTTCAGCATCAATGCTAAGAGGAACCTTTTCTCCCTTGATCTTAACTGTAATGCCTTTTGATTCGTAGGGAGGAAGAAACGCTATGCCATTGTGTTGAAGGGTTTTCCATTTCATTTTTGATATCACTAAATTTTTGATTAAATCTGTTGACTTTGACAAAAATTGTCTTTTCGTCGTATATCAATCTAACCAAAAGAATAGTGTAAAATTCGTAGAATTTTGTACTTGAATATTTGTGTATTAATAAAGTAATGATAAAAAAGATGTATTTTAGCTGAAAAGCTCTTTTTTTATGTAATTTTCAAACTCGATGTCAGTCTTGTCCTTCTTTGCTTCAAGAAACATGATTGCATCATTGCCTACCGGATAGCGAGGCAGTGGGTTGTCCGATGAGACTGCCTTGATTATGGTCTTTGCTACTTCTTGTGGGGGAGTTCCCATTTCTGACATCATTAGCAATCCCTTCATCACTTTTTCAGTGATATCCTTGTATGCCGAGTCTGGTTTTGTGACTTTTTTCAAAGTTGCAAACAAGTTTGTCTTGATAACTCCTGGTTCTATGATTATTGTTTTAATTCCGAATGGAAACAACTCGTATCGCATTGACTCACTCAAACCTTCTAGCGCAAACTTGGAACTGATGTATCCTGGAGTTACTGGAAAGCCAATTCTTCCTGCAACTGAGCTTACATTTACTATTGTTCCTGATTTTTGATTGCGCATTGTAGGCAATACTGCTTGAATTGTTCGCACAACTCCAAAAAAGTTTGTTTCAAACTGATCCTTTAGATCTGAAATTGTTAGATCTTCTAAACATCCCACAAGAAAATAACCTGCATTATTTACTAGAATATCAATTCTCTTTTTTTCATCTAGTATGACTTCAACTGCTTTTTTAATGGTATTCTCATTATTGACATCAAGTTCAACAATTCTTATCTGCAGGTTTTCTTTTTTTGCAATCTCTAAAATTTTATCGCCTTTTTTGGTATCGCGCATTGTTGCGTATGTGTGATATCCTTCTCGTGCTAATGCTAATGCTGTCTCAAAACCTATTCCACTTGCGCTTCCAGTCACTATTGCAACTTTATCCATGTTAGATCTTTACCTATGAGACTAATAATTTGTATTGTTCTAGAGATGTTTTCTTATCGTGCTTCATGATATCAGACTAGGGGTTTGTCTCCCTCTACAGGTTCTGTGACTTCGGTACTCTCGCCGTCTACTATTCTCTGGAGGATCTCTTTTGCTGAAAACTTGTGAAGATACTCATTGTTGTTACCACATCTATATGAAAAAGTACAGCGAGGACACCCAGATTCATTCTTGCAAGGACACTCTGTTACTATGTCAAGACTTCGCTCAAAGGCTTTTTCAAGCCTATCATAGAGTGCCTTGCTTGCACCATTTCCCCCTATTGCAGAATCATATACAAAGACAAGGCCGGATGTGCCAAGAGATATTCCGCCCAAGTCTTGTGATACTCCCCCTGTTATCATGTTGCTTCCTTCTATGACAACATGCTCTGTAGCATGATATCCACTTGCTTCTACATATTCTTCATTTTCAGCTTTGCTTATCTCATTTAATGGTCGTGGAGCTTTGAAGACGATACCTTTTGTAACAAAATCATAATCAAGAGGTTTTTCTAAAATTATTTTTTGCCCCTGTCCCACCTCTTGACCCAATTCCAGGTTAACATATCCGTAGACTCTTTTCTGAATATGTAACTTGCAGAATGCAACTTCTATTCCATTTGCATGTCTTTTTTCAAAAATTGTTTCAATTGTTGGCCATTCTTCTGTAAGTGCCTTGGTATAGTATGGATAGTTCTTTGGAAGATATTCTAATTTTGCAGTCATCTTCTCTGGATATCCAATCTCTTTGACTCTGTATCTTATTCCTGCCAAAAAATAAACTGCTTGTGGGTGGAGCTCTTCTAAAGCAATTGGCAATATGCGCTCTCCTACTTTTTTACCATTCAAGAATATGTCAATTGATCTTCCTATTCCTCGTATGCTATAGTCTTCTAAAATTGATTTTATTTGATCATAATTTGGAACATATCTATTTTCAATCAAAACAAGATTACCTGCGCCTACATGTCTTTCAATGACATCTTTGTGTTCTGGTAATTCGTGTTTTGCAATTGGCTTGTCGCATGCCATTGCAATGACTTGAAATTCTTCAACAAAGGGATTTTTTGGATCAATGTAAATCTGTTCAATGTCTTCAAAATAGTCTGCTGGGTGGTTCTTGTAATATTGAGATATGGGGTCATTACCTAACACTAGAAACGCATATCCTCCCTGACCTTTTCTTGCTGCTCTTCCTATTCTCTGTGTGAGTCTGTTGACTGGAATTGTAGATGAAATTACTCCATCCACATTGCCTACATCTATCCCAAGTTCAAGTGTGGGAGTAGCAGAAATTGCAAGTAACTTGTCAGTCTTGAACAAGTTTTCAACTGATCTTCTATAATTTGCCATGAGGCCTGCCCGGTGGACCTTGATGTCGACTTTTTGTCTTCTTGCTTGAAGTGCCAAAAGTTCGGAATTAAGATGTGAATTGCTAAACACTAGTGTCTTGTGTTGTTTTGATGTCAATTTTTTTAATATGTCAATCATTAATGCACGTTGAGTCATCAACGATGGAAAGAGCATTGAAAATTCTGTCTTGCCTTTCTTACCCGACCCAGAAACCTGAACCATTTTTACTCCAAATAACATTTGGCAAAATGGTAATGCGTTTTCCAAAGTTGCAGATGCCGCAATCATCTGTAACTTGGGTGCAATTCGCTTTAGCCTTTTTATGATGTAATGAACATTTGAACCAAAAATTCCAGAGTATACATGAGCTTCATCAACTGCAAGAAATCTAATTGTATTAAACAGAGAAGCAAATCTAGTCCTGTGCCATAAATGGTAGTGTATGACATCAAAATTAGTTATAATCACTTGAGGAGGATTTGAAAGAATCTCTCCACGTTCTTCTTGTTTTGTGTCTCCGTCAAATACTGCGCATCGTATATTCATCTTGTCTGTAATTTCTTTTATCTTTGGATATTGGTCTCTGGAAAGAGACTTGGTTGGGTAGACAAAAATTGCTTGTATTGCAGGAACAAGATTCTTTGAATTACCGATTCTTTCTATGATTGGCACTACAAATGATTCTGTCTTTCCAGATGCAGTGGGTGCAGTAATTACAACATTGTCACCGGAAACAATGTGGTGTATTGCTTCCTCTTGGAATTTGTAGAATTTCTTTATGCCTTTTGATTCCAAGGCTTCGATTATGCGTTGATCAAGACCAGAATCTATTACGGTTGAACCCATTTCAGGATCAGGCTCTTCTATTATCTTAAAGTATGACACATAATGCCTCTTTGAGAAAAGAACTGACTTGGTAATCTCTGCAATCTTTGCACCTCCTATCATCTTGTTTATTTCTTCTTCAGTTTGCAGCATGCCTTCTTTTTCTAGGGCTAATCCTGACTCGTTCGTAGTTGGTATCTCATGATTGTCAAATTTTATCAAAAATTCTAAAAATGCCTCATCCAAATTTTTCTTGGAATCTATAATGTCTTCAATTTTACACTTGGGACAGCTAAAATGTATTTTCTGATTAAAAGTACGTTGTACGTCTATCTTGGATTTACACTTGGGACAATGATGCACTAGTTCAAAAGAAAGATTCTGGATGATTTAATTTTTGGTTCTTATCTAGTGTTGATTACGGGTAAACTTCTGAGTGTAAAATGTGTGCAAAACCCTGATGACATATAATATCGTATTATTTCCAGACTTGTGTGGGTCTTGGGAGCTATTGGGGCGAAGTCCTCGATGTTTTGGAAAAAATAATTCCTGTCTATGATAAAGTAAATTCATTAATCTCACTTGGAAGAGATTCTGAATTTCGTCAAAGAGGAATAAAGGGGCGAGTACATCCTGGAGACCATATACTTGATGCTGGCTCGGGCTTTGGTAACATGTCAAAAACTGCATCAAAGATCTGTGATGATAAAATCAGCATAACTTTGTATGATCCATTAAGACCAATGCTCAAAAATACTAGCAGGTTATTTTCTTTAACACCAGTTTTAACATGTGGTGTCTTTGAACACATTCCATTTCGTGACGAACAGTTTGATGCCGTACTTACAGGTTACTCACTAAGGGATGCAATTAGTCTTCGAATTGCAATATCTGAAATACATCGGGTTCTAAAAAAAGGCGGAAGATTTGTTATAGTAGATCTGGGCAAGCCCGATAATCCCGTAATCCGAGCAGGTGTATCATTTTATCTTCGAGCAATACTGCCTATACTTGCAGTTATTGGAGGTGGGAGATTGGGTCTCAAATTTGCTACTCTTTATGGCACGTACAAATTGTGGCCTCAGAACAAGAAACTAGAGTCACTTTTGCTTGAAAAGTTTGCAAGAGTAGAATTTGAAAAAGGTATGCTTGGGGGCGCAATCATGGTTGCCGCATACAAGTAAGATGAATAAAGTAATTCTTGTCTACATCATAGCACTAATTGTTGGATTCTCTTATGGCATGCATAATCCAATAGTTCCACTATTCTCAAAAGACTTGGGTGCATCATACTCTGATCTTGGAGTTATTGGATTTGCGAATTTTATTCCTTACATGTTCATTCCACTTTTTGTTGGACTATTACTTGACCGATTTAACAAGGGTCTTCTTCTTTCTCTCGGACTTGCTCTTGATACTGTATCAATTTACTTGCTATCTGTTGCAGACTCTGTAACTCAGGTTATAATATTTAGAACTCTGGTTGGCGTTGCACATTCTTTTTTCTGGCCTCCTTGTGAATCAATTATTTCACAATCTACCAGCCCACAAAATCGAGTAAAAGCAATATCTAGGTTCATGGCCTTTTTTGTAGTAGGTCTTATGATAGGACCTCTTGCTGGCTCATTTTTGTTTGAACACTTTGATACCACTTATAGGATGATCTTCCAAATTTCCGCATTTGCAATTGCGACTTCGTTAGTCTCTTCACTAGTATTATCAAAAGATAAGACGACAAATCACAATGGAATCATATCTATTGCATCTGCAAAACATTTAATGAAATTTCCAACAGTAATTGCAATTCTTTTATTTTGTAGTGTAAGTTTTGGTGTGTTTTTAGCAATTCTACCTGTGTATATGAGTGAACGATCTATCTCAGAATCAAACATTGAGCTTCTCTTCTTTGTATTTGGAATATCTCGTCTTGTTTCACTATTGACATCTAACTTTCTGATGAAAAAATTTCTTACCAGTCTATTGCTTGTTATAGTATCAATATCTGTTGGAATGCTGATTCTGTTTTACTCTCATTCTATTCTAGAATTTAGTGTGGCAGTACTAGTACTTGGATTTGGATTCAGTGTGTATTTTCCACTAACATTTGAGATCATAATGAGAAAGACAAAAGAAAATGTGGGTGCCTTAATTGGTGCATATGAGGCAACTTTTGGAATGGGATGGGCGTTTGGGCCTTTGATAATTGGTGTGATTGCCAATTCTTTTGGAAGTTCAATTCCTTATCTTGTCTTATTTGTTACAGGGCTGTTTGTACTGGGATTTGTATTTCTAAAGAAAAAAGAAGTCATACTAGTCTAAAGCTTTAATTTCAGAAACAGGTTCCATTCTTCCATGTTTGATTTTACACTCAACATCATAGGCAATGACTGGATAATGATTGTCTTGGTTGCATTGGTACTATTGCTGGGAACCAAAAGGCTGCCAGATGCAACAAAAAAACTTGCTCGAGTTATGGCACAATATGATAAAACAAAAAACATGGTTCAAGAAGAAATCCAGAAAGCCAAAGGAGAGTTTAACATCAATATCTCAGGACCTGTCATGTCTGAGCGACAAAAACTAGAGACACTTGCCAAGACTCTGGGAGTTAACGTTGAGGGAAAAACAGATGATGATCTGCGTAACCTGGTAGATTCTAAACTAGGTGGATCTGCAAAACCCGATCAAGATACTAAAAAATAAACAACAAACCTCAACAAATTTAAATACAATATGCCGGGAGACATATCGGTTAAGATTGACTAAAATCGATCCTTGGCAAAATGCTCTCAAACAACTCGCCGATGCAGCTAAAATTTTAAAACTTGATGCTGGCGTTCACGAAATGCTTGCAAACCCAAAAAAAATTCTAACCGTTTCACTACCTGTCAAAATGGATGATGGTAGAATCAAAGTATTCACAGGATATAGATCACAACATAATGACTTTAGAGGTCCACACAAAGGGGGAATACGATACCACCCAGATGTTACAATCGAAGAGGTCAAGGCACTCTCAATGTGGATGACTTGGAAATGTGCAATTGTTGATGTTCCATTTGGAGGAGGTAAAGGTGGAATTATCTGTGATCCAAAAAGACTCTCAGCTGGAGAAAAAGAGAGACTGACAAGAAGATATGCATATACCATATCTGAAATTATTGGACCCGGTAAAGACATTCCAGCTCCTGATGTGTATACTACTGGTAAAGAAATGGCACAGATAATGGATGTTTATAGTGTAATGCATGGACAATCAGAACCGGCTGTCATTACAGGAAAACCAATTCCTTCAGGAGGTTCTCTTGCAAGAGATGTAGCTACTGGTCTTGGTGTTGCTTATTGTGTGAGAGAAGGTGCAAAGAAAGTTGGATTAAATCTCAAGGGTGCAAAAATTGTTATTCAAGGTTATGGTAATGCAGGGACCCATGCTGCTGGATATATTGAAAAGATGGGTGGAAAGATTATTGGAGTAAGTGATTCTAAAGGTTCTATAGTTAATCCAAAGGGGCTTGACTCAAAGAAGGTTCTAGAATACAAGAATAAACACGGAAGTGTCGTTGGATATCCTGGAAGCAAAAAGGTATCGACAGAAGAACTTCTTACTACTCCGTGTGACGTACTCGTACCTGCTGCACTTGAGAATCAAATTACTCCACAGATTGCAAGAAACATAAAATGTAAAATAATTGCAGAAGCTGCAAATGGTCCTACAACACCTGAAGCAGACGATGTTTTATTCCAAAAGAAAATAATGGTTATTCCAGATATTTTGGCAAATTCTGGAGGTGTATGTATATCATATCTAGAGTGGGTACAAAACTTACAAAGATACTACTGGACATTTGATGAAGTGGCAAGTAAGATGGAGCATCACATAGTACGTGGATTCCATGATACGTATGCTCTCTCAAAGAAACACAATGTCGACATGAGAAAAGCAAGTATGGTTCTTGCAGTAGGCAGAGTGTTGGAAGCATTTGAGGCCCGAGGCCTCTGGCCATAGAAATACCTAATACTTGATATTGTGATAATGTCCTATGAGCAAGGCTTTTGTGGCAATACATTGTGAGACTGGAAAAGAAAGTCCTGTAATTAGAAAACTCATGGAGATCAAAGGTGTATCAGAAGTTACTGGAACTCTAGGGCTCTATGATGTAATAATAAAAGTTGAGGCACCAGATTCTGTAACCCTTGAAAAAATTATAACAAAAGAAGTAAGAAAAATTCAACACGTACTGACTACTATGACCCTGATGGTCATCTAAAACACTCTATCGCAAAATCTTAGAGTTTACACTACTTGCTAGAAAATAAAAATTAAAGAAATTTCTGATTTAGGATGTGCTAAATGAACTTCCACAAGAGCAAGATTTGGTTACGTTTGGATTGTTGATTTTAAATCCTGCACCCATTAGGCTCTCGATGTAGTCAATATTTGCACCCTTAAGATAGTCGACACTGTAACTGTCAATTACCATCTTTACACCATTTTCTTCTATTACAAGATCGTCTTCTTCAGATGCTTTTTCAAATCCCATTCCATAGGATAATCCTGAACATCCTCCACCTTGTACATAGACTCTGAGAAATTGTGGCTTTTCGGCTTCTTCTGCCATGAAAGCTATTACTTTTTCTGCAGCTTTTGGTGTAATTGTGACCAATTTTGTGGTCTGTGTATTACTCATGACCCTAATTCGTCCTTTAAATTATAATAATCTTTTCATACCTGACATAATAGGAATCGAAGATTAGGTGGAGCTTACTTTTTTGACTTGTTTACAAAAGCAGTCATTCGTTCTGCTCTGTCTGGATGTGTAAAGCACAAACCCCATGTGTATAGTTCCAGTGCAAGGCCTGTATCAATGTCTGAATTTCTTCCCTTGTTTATTGCAATCTTTGACATTCTTACTGCCATTGCTGAATTCTGAGCAATCATTTTTGCTACATTCATAGTCTCTTCCATTAATTTTGAAAGTTCTACAACCTTGTTTACTAGTCCCATCTCTTTTGCTTCGTCTGATTTTACCATTCTTCCAGTGAAGATCAAATCTTTTGCCTGAGAAATTCCAATTGTTCTTTGCAATCTTTGTGTTCCACCCCAACCTGGGCATACACCGATTGTTACCTCTGGCTGTCCCATTCTTGCTGTATCTGCAGCTACTCTGATATCGCATGCAAGTGCGAGTTCACATCCACCACCTAATGCAAATCCATTGATTGCAGCGATGGTTGGTTTGCTACAGTTTTCTACAGTGTAAGTTAAAAGATGACCAAGTTTTGCATACGTCTCAGATTCTATTGGTGTGATTGTTGACATGTATGCAATATCTGCACCTGCAGAAAATGCCTTGTCTCCTTCTCCTGTTATGACAACAACCTTGGTAGAATCATCTTTCTCAATTTCTTTGAATATTGTGATGATTTCATTTGCAACATCCATGTTCATGGCATTGAGCTTGTCAGGTCTGTTTATCTTGATTGTACAAATCCCTTCTGATTTTGAAACTAGAACTAAAGACATCTCAAGACTCCTTTGGTCTGTGCTTTCCCCACTGGTACAATGCAGATGCTGCTGCAACCCAGTCTCGTAAGTCATCATAGACTGGGACATTGTGCTTTTCAATTAGTCCAGCTACTTTGGCTGTGTAAGGACCACCGTTTCCACCTACAAGTAATGGTTTCTTGCCTTGTTTTGAGAACTCTCCAAGATAATCTATGATTGTTTCTTCAAGTGGATCGTCTTGGAAGACAAACCATGGCATTACAATGTCGATGTTTGGATCGTCCATGAATTTTTGTATGGTATATCTATAGTCATCCGCATTTGCACCACCAGTTACATCTGCTGGGTTGCCATTTCCAATTACATATGTTGGAGGATAATGTGCTTTCATTTCTTTTAATGTTGCTTCTGTAACTTTACCTAGTTCTAGTCCATATTTTTCAAATTGGTCTATTGCACCAATCATTGGACCTGCACCATTGCTAACTAGGCCAACTCTTGGACCTTTAGCTGCTGGTTGCCATGCTAATGCCTTGGCATTTGCAGCAAGTTCTTGGTAACTTTCTACTGAAACTATACCAGCCTGTTTGAATGCTCCTTGGATGATTGCATTAGAACCACCTAGTGAGCCTGTGTGTGATGCTGCTTGTTTTGCACCAAGTGCGGTTCTTCCACTCTTCCAGATTAGAACTGGTTTGTGTTTTTCCTTCATTACTTGTTTTGCTGTCTCGATGAATTTTCTTCCATCACCAAAACCTTCTACGTATAATGCAATTACTTTGGTTTGAGGATCATTTGCCAAGTACCAGATCATGTCTGCTTCGTCAACATCTGATCTGTTGCCATAGCTTACCATTTTTGATAATCCAAATGAATCTGCAGTCTCAAGGAAGCTAATTCCCATTGTTCCACTTTGTGATAACAATGCAACTGGTCCAAGTCTTGCTCTAACCATTCTCTCTTGGCCTTGGAATGCACAGTCTAGCCTATTTGCGGCATTGAACATACCTATACAGTTTGGACCGATAATTCTGATCTGGTGCTTTTCTGAGAGACTCTTGATTTGTGATTCAAAGTCTGCTCTTTCTCCTCCAAGTTCTTTTCCACCGCCTGATACTATGACCACATTGTGGATTCCCTTCTTGGCACATTCTTCTAGAACTGGTGGGGTAATTGACAAGTCAACACATACTACAACTAGATCAACTTTGTCTGGAATTGCTTCAATTGATGGATAGCATTTCAGTCCCAAAATCTCTTCTGCCTTTGGATTGATTGGGTATACTTTGCCCTTGTAATCGTGTTTTGCGATACTGTCAAGTACTGAGTTTCCTACTTTACCAGGAGTTGATGATGCACCAACCAGTGCAACTGATTGTGGCGTAAAGAATGTCTCCATGAATTCTATGTTTGGTTTTGCAGTTGAGATTGCATCATTTTTGATCTCTTTTCTTAAGATTATTTTTGCATCAACTACATAGTATGATTTTGGATAAACTACTATTGGGTTAAAGTCAATGCTGTCAAAGTAATTTGCATTATCTACTCCAACCTTGCCAATTTGGACAATTGTTTTTGCAAGCATGTTCAGGTCAATTGGCTTGGTGCCTCTATATCCTTGAAGAATCTTTGAACCTTTCAATTCTGTAAGCATGGATTTTGCATCATCCACTGTGATTGGTAGCATTCTGAATGCAACATCTTTGAATATCTCAGTTAATACACCACCAAGTCCTACCATTATTACAGGACCAAATTGTGGATCATTCTGAAGTCCTATGATAAGTTCGACTCCTTGTGGAACCATCTTCTCAAGTAGAATTCCTTTTACATGAACTCCTTTTTTCTTTGAGAGTCTTGGATACATTTCAAGAAAAGCTTTCTTTACTTCTTTCTCATTTTGTAGTCCAACTTTTACTCCTCCAACATCACTTTTGTGAAGTATCTGTGGTGAAACTACTTTCATAACTAGTGGAAAACCTAATTTCTTTGCAGCCTTTGCAGCATCTTTTGCATTGGTTACAAGTGCATACCCTGGAACTTTAATTCCATATTTCTTCAATACGGCTTTTGATAGATCTTCGGTGATTACCTTATGATCTGTTGCAAATGTTTCTTCAAAAATCTTTGTTACTGGATTCAAAAGGATCTCTCCTCTTTATTTGCAGATCGCAATGATGAGATCTGTATTTTTTTGTGTACCATGACGTGATCCGAAGGTCTAAGTGTTTTATATTAAACTTTTGTCAGTGATTACCAATACTTGATCTCATTTCTAGTTGGATGTGTAACTGGCATTTTACGTACAAGTGTTAGCGAATTCTTTTTATCTCATGATTTTACAATCACATCGAATTGAAAACAAAGGTTTTGGTTTTTGCAGTCATGTTTGCCTTGGTTACATCCTTGATGGTTATTTCATCCCAGCAAGCTAGCGCATTACAAGTCCGAACTGTTTTTGACAACCGACATACTTCTGCAACTTTTGGTGATAGTAAAATTTGCGGTGATCACATTTGTGCAAAAGGAGAAAAAGTCAAGTGGACACATGCAATATGGAGTCTACAGCGTCCAAATGCTGGCCCACTCCCTGTTGCACAACACGGAGAAGATATAATGTCTAAATTGGCCATGGCTAATACAACAAATACTAACCAGACCAAGTAATGCCTGATAACTCTGGAAAAATACTGTTCTCAAAGATTAAACTCTGATTTGAAATTCTTGTAGAATATCTCAAGATTATTTCTAATAGTGTCAATTTTTTGTGGTATTTGTTTTTCAATTGCATCTGGATTGATGTATGGCGCATTACTTAGTTCTCCACTTGATTTTTCTAGCCATAGTTTTATGGTTGGCGCGTCTATCTCAAGATGGAATTGTATTCCTATTGCACTGACTATCTTTATTGCCTGATTTTGATAATCTCTTGAATGTGCAAGTCTTATTGCATTTTTTGGCAGATCAAAAGTATCACCATGCCAATGAAAAACAAGAGATGGGCTCTTTATTCCACTGAAGAGATTGGACTGGGACATGTTGTCAAACTCAACATCATCATAGAATCCGATCTCTTTTTTGGGTCCTTTGTACACTCTAGCGCCAAATGCTTTGGCAATTAGTTGTGACCCAAGGCATATTCCTAAAACTGGAATCTCTTTTTTTACAGAGTCCTGAATCAACAATATCTCTTGTTTCAAATATGGCAGATCATCATTTGCACTCTCTGGCGCACCAAGAATTATTATTGCATCATATTTTGTCTGTGGAATTTTTTCATTTTTTGCAAGAATTGTCTTTATGTTAAATCCGTCTGCTCTGAGTAGCTCTCCTAGTGTACCAATTCCTTCTATTCTTGTGTTCTGAATAACTAGAAATTCTACCATGAGTCTGAAAATTGCTTAATAGCCTGTCTTGTAAATAAGTTTGTGAATTTTGAATTAGATGAGATACTCTACCTAAGAGATTTTGTAAAATCACTCAACTCTGAACATCATAGTATTATAGTTGTGGAAGGAAAACGAGATGAACACGCCCTACAAAAATTAGGTTTTACAGGAAAAATATGTCAATTTCACAGTTTTAAAGGCTTGATAAAATTCGCTGATAGCATGCCCAAGTACAAAAATCTCATACTGTTGTTAGACTCTGACAGGAAGGGACGATATCTTACAAAGCGGATAATTTCTCAACTTCAACATAGAATGACAATAGATCTTTCATACCGAAAACAACTCACAATTATCACAAAAGGAAGAATAAGGAATGTAGAGGATCTGGCCATGTATGAATTTGAAGGTTAACGTATGGGAAAAGGAATAAGCACTTATATCGAACCACTAGGAAAAATAATTGATCAACAATTAAGAGGATAATGATTTGCCATATACAGGAATTGTCAAGTATCACGTTAAGCTCAGCTTCGACGTCGATGGACTCGTTGAAAAAGCAGATATCATAGGCGCAATTTTTGGTCAGACAGAAGGTCTGCTTGGCCCGGAAATGAACCTAAATGAACTCCAGAAGGTGTCGAAGGTAGGACGAATAGAAGTCAATACCACGGCCTCGTCTACTCAAACAAAGGGTGATGCACTGATTCCAATGAGTACTGATATCAACACTGCAGCGCTTATTGCCGCTGCCATTGAAAGTATTGATAAAGTAGGTCCATTCCAAGCCAAATTCAAATTAGATGCAATTGATGATGTACGAACTGCCAAGAAAAAGGAGATTGTAGACAGAGCCAAGGACATTGTCCAAAAGTGGTCTACAAAAACAATCAGTGAGGGTGAAGAGATGCTCAAGGATGTCTCTGATATAGGATCTGCTGGTAAACTTGCAGCATTTGGACGAGAGAAACTTGCATGTGGCTCTGGAGTGTTTGATTCACCATGGATAATTCTAGTTGAAGGTAGAGCAGATGTGATAAATCTATTACGAGCAGGTTTTGATAATGCACTTGCAATAGAGGGTGCACGAATTGACGAATCCATAAAATCACTATGTGATTCAAAATCTAAAGTAGTTGCATTCCTTGATGGTGATAGAGCAGGAGGATTCATACTAAAAGAGCTCAAGTCTCTTGTAAATGTCGATGTAGTACACAGAGCACCAGACGGCGTAGAGGTTGAAGAACTTACTCCAATTCAGATTGCTGATATTCTAAAAGATACTGCTGAAGATATGAAAAAGGAAACCGCAAAACCAGTACTCAAGGATGTAAAGGATGAACCAATTGCTAATGTTGTAAAGAAGGTATATCCCCAACTAAATGAATCATTAGAAGCAATAGCTCTTGATGATGGCACAAACCAACTCTTCAAGGTGCCAGTAAGTGAAGTTGTAGGAAAA
>Ga0207073_1096_pt1 | contig 18507 bp, 16 predicted proteins | sample Alteio_BWMinHeat_65_FD_153575 | JGI IMG/M metagenome (GOLD analysis project Ga0207073, IMG submission 153575) | Enriched cells from forest soil in Barre Woods Harvard Forest LTER site, Petersham, Massachusetts, United States -... | ecosystem: Environmental > Terrestrial > Soil > Temperate forest >...
GATGCGAATCGTGTCGGCTTGGATGACTCCACCCTCTGTTGTTGTGAGGACGCCGTGACTAAAGATTGGGTCTTTGAGGTTCAATTCGAAATTTTTTCGCAAGTCAAAGCTCGAGGGCTCCTGGGCGCACAGGGAGGTGAGAAGAAACAGAGAAAATAGGGCGTGCTTCATTGAATGGCTCTGAGGAGTAGGCCTGCAAGGGCGTAGCGGTTATTTTCATGACTCTCTTGAATCACTTCTAAGAGAGTGTCGATGGACTGTTCTGTGTGAGAGCTTGCGATTGTCGCATACGATTCGATGAGCAGGCGCGATCTCTCTTCTGGGGTCAAAAGCCCACTACTGCTCAGCTGCTGATTGCGTGGTAAATTGGGGCGAAATTTTAAAAGCGCCTCTTTTTTTGATCGCGCGATCCAGCTGTAGATTGCTTGTTCGTAGGGGCCTTCTTCTTTGAGGCGAAATAAGATCAGACTGCAATAGGCGCGCGTTAAGGGATGGCCGTCAAGGGCGTAGGAACGCAAAAGACGCAGCGCATTTTCTGTCCGCATATTTTCTAAAAGAAGGCACGTCTTGGGAACTAGATCGAGTTGATTTGTCTGAAAGATCTGATCGGCGATGCGCAAAAAGTGGGGTTCTGGAAGTTCTAGGGCAAGGGTTAAGAGGTGTTCCCGCAATCCTAAGGAAATGGGGGAGAGGTCCATAAACGGCTCTTTAGAATGCTGCTGGGAAGAGGGGATGACTTTCCACGCCTTTAAAGAGTGGCCCAAGGAAAATGTCGGTTGAAAGCCGAGGTCTTTAGAATCGCGAAGGAGAATTTCTAAGATGCCAGGAATGGCATGCGGATCTTTTCTCTCCAAAAGAGCCATAGAAGCATTCAGTCGTATGTGGCGCTCACTATGCTGGACAAGGAGAGTCAACGTCTCCTCAGACCCCGTGATCGTTGCAAGTTCTTGGATAGCAAAGAGGTTACCAGTATGCGCAATCTCTTCGATCGCCTCTTTTGAAGAGAGCTCGCCCAGGTGGTAAAGAGAAGAGAGGGCAGCAAGGCGCACTTCTGGGGTTGTTGACCGTGTCATCCGCTTGAGTAGGGGGATCGATTTAGAGTCTTTTAACGTGCCAATCGCTGTGGCACACGCCTCTTGTTCTGCGATATTGGCATGCGTCGCAAGAGCGCGAATCATCGGCAATAGATCGTCTCTTCTATGTTGGGCGGCACTTAAAATTGAGGCAATACGGACCATCGGGTTTGGGTCGTCGATCATTTTACGCAAAGAGGCGATTGCATCACTTGTCCCGATCAGGGCAAAGAGCTCGGGAAAAAATCCGTGTAGCTGTGGGGGGGACGCGGTACATGAGCGCCTCGATCTGTCCGAGGGCGACTTTATGTTTGCGCAACGCGAGGAGGTAGGCGGCGTCCATGCGGACTGAAAAAAATTCAGAGGCCATAGAGCGAATGAGGAGGGCGTCACACCTGTCGTCTTGGAGACTCCCGAGAAATTGAATGGCAGCTGTCTGAACCTGAGGGTGAGCGCTATTAATTCCGATGTCCAAAATGTCAATGGCGTGAGAGAGGCCTCCGAGGTGAGCTCCAAATAGGGTGCTCATCTCAACTTCTGGATTGCCGCTACGCGCCCCTTCGATCAAAAGAATCATGGCGATTTGCTCAAGAATTTCAAAATCATGGCGTCCAATTGAGGCCCGATACTCCTGATAGAGGTTGAGTGAGGCATCAAACTGGCGCGATTGCATTAAATAGCTGATCTGTTGTTTGTGAACAGGCAGCTCGACGTAATCCCGGTCCTGAAGGACCGGATCGAGCGAGCTATCTGTCGATTTGCGGAAGGAACTTCCGCCCCTTACTGCAGGGAGAAACTCCTTCCCTGGGGGAAGGAGTTTCTCAATGGGGGCCGCATCGTATGCGCATAGAGGCGCGACGAACAGAGAGAGAATTACGAAGGTTTGTTTAATTTGTGCCATAAATCAATGCCCATAGTTTTTAAGAGCCGTTTTGTTGTCTGCAGTGGCAAGCCTGCAATATTATAGTAGCAGCCTTCAATGCGCTGCACAAGGAGTTCACCTGCGCCTTGGATGGTGTAGCCTCCAGCAAAATCTTGGTAATTAACAGTTTCAAGAAAGAGATGAATTTGTTGCTCAGTTAACTCTTCAAAGAGCAGGCGCGTCTCTTCAACGGCCCCCTCTATTTTCCCCCCTTTGCGAACAGAGACGGCAGTAAAAACCTGTTGCCACTTTCCTGAAAATGTAGAGAGAAAATCGATTCCCTCTTGTAGGTTTTTTGGCTTGTTATAGAGTTTTCCCTCACAAAAGACGACAGTGTCGGCGGTCAAGATGAGCTCATCTGGAAATTGAGTGGTGAGCTCTTCTCCTTTTTTTTTGGCAAGCGTTAGGGCATAGGCTTTCGGATCGCCTTCAAACAGAACGGTCTCTTCGTCAAAGTGAGAGGCAATTTGACTAAAGGAGAGTGAAAAAAAACCGAGGATTTCGGATCTTCTTTTAGAAGCTGAACCTAATATCATACGAGACAATCGTAGCCGATTGTCTCGTAGTAAACAATAGACTTCTTTCGAAATTCCATTTGTTTATTAAAATTGCCTTTTTTTTGAGCCTTGGAAATGGACAAAGAAGACAAAATCCGCAAAGTAAATGCAATTGACAACACGCCCTAATAAGATTATGAGTTAAGAACGGCGCGGATATGTTCGCAGCCTGGACGGCCACATGTGCAGCCGACAGAATCTCCAAGGCAGACTTGGTACTCTATATCTGCCTCTTCAGGATGTGAAACACGGTAGAGCTTTTCATCTGTCTGCTTGATGTTGAATTGTCGAAATGTTAATTCCTCATCGCGTACAATCTCTTCAGAGGCTCCTTCTCGCACGGCCTTTGCTAGTTGGCAGTAGAGGCAGTTGCAGTGAGGTTCCGGTGTGGGTAACTGGTTGGGATCTTCGATCCTGGCAAGGGATGAGAGCTCTTGAATTTTACTCAATAAGCCAATCGGAAGATCTGGGGCTTCTGTTTGATCTGGGTTGTGTTGCAGTGCAGGCAAGAGACCATTTTCTGTCTGATCTTCGTTTATTGGAAAAGTAAACGTGCTGCTCTCTGCTCCAACATTTAGAGCTTCTTGATTATGTAAAAAATGGGCGTGGGCCAAAAAGATCATCTCTAATATTTTTTGAGGAAGAGCGGGAATTTTAATTTTTTCTTGGTTTGTCATTGAAATGACAAGAAGTAGCCCTTTTTCATCTGTTTCGACGTGTAAAAAGGCGATCTGTTCCCAAGATGTGGAGATGTAGGGTGGGATGCTCAATAGACTCGGATTGATGATCATAAGTTTCCTCCTCTCTAAATTCTTATTATACTAAATCTGCTCTGCTTGGTCAATAAAAAGTTAGCGCTCGAGTGTTTAAAGCGCTAAAGCTTATACATAACGTACTAATAATAAATCATTTATAAAAAACTATTGTTCTTCGAATAGTAAAAAGGCATAGTGACGATTTTGAACCGACAGCCTGGGAGGGTAAAATGAGCGAGCGAAAAACATTTGTGATCGATACAAATGTCCTCTTGTACGACCCGAATGCGATGGAGATCTTCACCAATAATGATGTTGTGATTCCACTTGTTGTTTTAGAAGAGTTAGATGAGATGAAGCGCCACACAGATGAACGAGGGAAAAACGCACGCCAGGTGATGCGTTATATCGACTCTCTGAAGGTAGGTAACGCGGGCGATCTGCATGCGGGAGTTAAAATTGACAATGGGATTACAATTCGCATTCAAGTGACCCATGGCTCTACAGAAAAGAGATTTCCACTTCCTCTTGATCGGACAAGTAATAAGATTTTAGCGATTGCTTATCAGATTCAAGACTCTGGGATTCGAGTTGTTCTTGTCTCTAAAGATTTTGTCATGCGTGTCAAAGCAGAAGCGATTGGTCTTGAAGCTCAGGATTATGAGAATTTGAAATTTTCTTATGAAAATATTTATCAAGGTTATCGCAAATTAGAGCTTCCGAAAAAAGACATTGATTTCTTTATCAAGGACGGGTTTTTAGAATTAAATATCAAAGATCTCTATCCCAACGAATACTGTATGATTACGTGCCCTGAGCTCTCTTCGGCGGTTGGCAAGTACAATAGAAAGACGGGGCGTTTAGAGCCTCTACTCAAAATCACCCGTGATATCTGGGGAATCCAGCCATTGAACGTGGAGCAGAAGTGCGCGCTTGACCTATTGCTGCGCGATGATGTGAAGTTGATTACCCTTGTGGGACCTGCTGGAACGGGTAAGACGCTGATGGCGCTTGCCGCAGGTCTCCGTAAAGTCTTCGATGAGAATCTCTATTCGCGCATTCTTGTCAGCCGTCCGATTATGCCTCTTGGTAAAGATATCGGCTATTTGCCGGGCTCTAAAGAGGAGAAGTTGTACCACTGGATGCAACCGATTTATGACAATCTTGAGTTTCTCTGCCAGAGTAGCACCGGTGAAGCAGATGGGCAGGAGACGCAAAAATGGATTATGGAGAGTAAAAAGATTGAGATGGAAGCTGTGACTTATATTCGCGGACGGACACTGCCTAAGATGTATATTATTATCGATGAGGCGCAAAATTTGACGCCGCATGAGGTAAAGACAATCATCTCTCGAGCAGGTAAGGGGACAAAGGTGATTTTAACAGGGGATCCGACCCAGATTGACAACCCTTATCTGGACAAAGATTCTAATGGCCTCACATTTGTTGTGGGGAAATTTAAAAATTTACCGATCTTTGGACACGTCTTCTTAGAAAGAACTGAGCGATCAGAACTTGCTGCGATCGCTGCCGAAATTTTATAATTGTGGAGGGATATGTTAATAGACTTTTTTCGAAATTCGCTTTGTTTAGAAAAATTGATGTTTTTTGTGGAGATGTGGCGCCAATTTTTTCGAGCATGTGTGAACAGATGTTCGAAAAACTTGGCGCCGCAGATTCCAAAAAAGGCAATTTTAATAAACAAATGGAATTTCGAAAAAAGTCTAATACAGGTATTGAGTTGTGCTCTGATTCTGATGACGGCCTTTAGATTAGAGGCGTGTACGGGGATGAAGCTTAAAGCACAAGATGGGTCGACTGTGAATGGGCGGACGCTTGAGTTTGGGACGCCTGTCGACATTTCAATTGCTCTGATTCCGCGCGGCTACGCATTTACCGGGACGACGCCAGATGGTCCCGGGCTCTCCTACAGATCGAAGTATGGGGCAGTGGGGGCCATCTCGTTTGGGCAGCTTGCTCTGATGGATGGAGTCAATGAAAAAGGACTCTCTGCTGGCACGTTCTATTTTCCAGGTTACGCAAGTTATAGTACAATAACTAAGGAGAATCAGGCTCAGGCGCTCTCTCCCGTTGAATTTGTCCACTGGATCCTCACTCAATTTGCAACAATTGACGAGATTCGAGAAGCTCTTAATGAGGTGGTGATTGCACCGACCGTTGCCAAGGAGTGGGGGGAGGCGCCTGCTCCTTTTCACTATGTGGTGTATGAGCCGTCAGGCAAATCGCTTGTCATTGAACCGCTTGACGGTAAACTTGTCACTTATGACAATCCGTTGGGTGCTTTTACCAATTCGCCGACATTTGATTGGCATATGACAAACCTACGCAATTATATTAACTTGCGGGTCGATAATGTGGCAGAGCGGACAATAGGTGGAGTGGCGCTTACCCCTTTTGGACAAGGTTCTGGCCTTGTTGGACTCCCTGGCGATTTTACACCTCCTTCTCGGTTTATACGGGCGGCACTCTTTTCGGCTGCCGTAAATCCTGTGGCGGGAGGGGAAGAGTCAGTCTTTCAGCTCTTTCATCTCTTGAATCAATTTGACATTCCTCGTGGTGTTGCGCGTCAAAAGGTGGGGCAAACGACCTATAGCGACTACACGATGGTGACATCGGTAAAAGATCCTAAAGCGCTTAAATACTACTTTAAGACGTATGAGGATCAGACGATTCATTTTGTTGACTTAAAGAAATTTGACATGGACGCGACGGGTGTGAAGCTACTTAGCCCCAAAACTGCGCAACGAGCGGTCGAGTTAAATGGCGTGGTAAGAAAAAAAGAGCATATGAAAGACGTTGAGTAGAAAGTGTGTGATGATAGCGCTTTCGATCTTTTTGGAGACGATGTAGACAAAGCCGTAGAGTAGACTTGCTAAAAAGACAAATCCAAGAGTGGCAAGATCGGGGCTCCAGTAGATGTGAGCTGCTGTAAACAGGAGCGATGTGAGAATGAGAGCTCCTGTTTTACCGACTAATTTGTAGAGTCGTTCTTGAATAAAGCCGCGAAAAAAAGCCTCTTCCGGAATGGCTGTTAGGAGCAAATTGACGACAAGGCGCACACCTATAAAGGGGATTAAACTCGGCTTCCATGTGACGACCCCAGAAAAAGAGGCAAGTAGCGAAAGTAATAAGATCCCCACAATCCCAACTCCTGTGCCATAAAGAACTTTTTTCCAGTCACGCCTTTTTGTTGCAACGGGGATAAAAAGAGCAAGTGGCAAAAGTCCTGTCAGAGGTGCTTCTAATCCAATCCAGAAGTTCGTTGTGAGTTGCAATCTGTTATAGCCTGGCAGTAGTTTTAGCTTGATGGCGCCCGTGATTGCAATGATCATAGCAAATAGAGCAAGGCTCAAGGTTTTGTAATAACAGACCCAATGTAGAAGTAGAATCAAAAGAAAGAGGGCACCTGAAAAGAGGATGTTGCCTCCGATCATGCCAAAGAGACAGGAAAAAAGAGCGAGCGTTCCCCAAATTTTAGGGTCGCGACGGATCCAGATGCTGAGAAAAGAGGCCGCTAAACAGAGAATTGCTAAAACAGTCATCCTTTAATGTTTGTTAAAAAATTCAGGGGTGGAGCAAAATCTTTTTTTATTTTCTTACAAAGAGCAATTGACAACAAGGAGTTTTTTTATGGCTGCAGCTATTCCCCCACCCATTCCCCCTTTAAATATTCCAGAGGGTCATCCTTTGGCAAAGGGCATTCCAGTTAAATATATTTGTCCTGTTACAAGAAAGATCATGTTGAACCCTGTTACGAGCGTTGCATGTGGTCATGTTTTTGATGTTGGAGCGATGTATCAAAAGATGCAGAAGTGTCCACATGATAAGATTTTAATTTCAAAAGGGCAATTTATTCCCAATCCTGCATTAAAAAAAGAGATTGAGCAGTATATTCGGCAAAATCCGGGCTCATTTGAGAATAAGAGTTATGAAGTGCTTACAAAGGAGCGATTGAAAGAGAAGGTTGCAATTGACCCTTTTGAAGGAGCAAAGCAGTTTTCAGAAGCTGTTTTGAAAAAAGTTGATCGAGTTGAAGGTAGTTTGTCTGTTCGATTAGCCCCTGAAAGATTTAAGATTCAATTACCTATAAATCCACGATCTCCAAAAAATTAACTGTTGCTAAAAAAAGAGTAGCCCCTATAAAATAGGGCTTTAAGAGGGAGTTTTATGAAAAAAGATTCTAATCAGTTGTGCCGAGAGTTCCTCTCGTCGCTTCAGAACAACGTCCTCATTTCTTTCGTTCCAGTCCATCATCATCACCATCATTCCTAAGTCATTTCTGCGCGTAGCTGTTTTTAGCAGCTCATAAGTTTTTTGTTTTTTAACTCTATTTTTTAAGGATTTATATGAAAATAGTATCTATTTTTGTCTCTTTTTTTCTTTGTTGCGTCACACTCTGTGCTGAGCCGCTTGTGATCGGAACCACTTCTGGTTATGCCCCTTATGTGAGTCTCAATACTCAAGGGGAGTATGAGGGATTTGATATTGATTTTGCTAGACTCCTAGCAGAAAAACTTAATCGTGAGCTCGAGATTAAAGACTTGGGCAGCATGCCGAGTCTTCTGATTGGGTTGAAACAGAAAAAGGTTGATGCCCTCATTTGGGCAGTCTCCATTACTGAGGAGCGGTTAAAGCAGATCGATATGGTCTATTATCAAGGGGAAAAAATCACAACCATGCCGCTTCTGTTTTGGGGGCAGATCCCCGATGCGATAAAGAGCCCGCAAGAGTTTATAGGGGATGCTAAAAAGATCATTTGTGTGGAGTCTGGCAGTTATCAAGAACAGGTGATGCAAAGCTATCCCGGGCTTGCTCTTAAAAATGTCGATAAGATCACAGACGCTCTGCTCGAGATTAAATTTAAAAAGTCTCTTGCTGTTGCGATTGACAACTCCCTTGTTGCTTCAGTACAGCAAAAAAATCCTGAGGTACAAGCCCTCTATTTCCCGTTGCCTGAAGGGAAACAGTCGCTTGGCAATGGCATCTGTATCAATAAAGAGAATAAAGAGCTGACAGCTCAGATTCAAAAGGCCGTCGAAGAGCTCACTGTAGAGGGAAAAATTTCCGAACTTGAAAAAAAATGGAATCTCAATGGATAAGTATTTTTCACTCCTAGAGCGTTCATTACCCCTTCTCTTAAAAGGGGTCATGATGACTGTGCAAATTCTCAGTTGCTCGGCAGCCCTCAGCCTAATGCTTGGGGGGCTTTTCGGCATTGTTTTATCGCGTCAATTAAAAATGCCTCTTTTTTCATCACTTGTCGAAGGGGTCACATTTGTTCTGCGGGCAGTTCCTTTTTTTGTGCAGCTGCTCCTTGTCTACTTTGTCATCCCCGACCTATTCCATTTTCAGCTCGATCCCTTTCCCGCCTCCATCATCGCCCTTGGTCTCTGTTCTTCGGGCTATGTCGCTCAGATTGTTAGATCAGGTATTGATGCAATACCTGAGTCTCAATGGGAAGGGGCTTTTGTTCTCGGTCTTGGGAAGTATAAGACTCTTGTCTCTATTATTTTGCCTCAAGTGGGGCGCAGGATTCTTCCGGTCTTAAATAATGAACTCGACTCTCTGTTAAAGAGCACTTCGATTGTCTCTTCGATTGGGATGCTTGAACTCACGCGGATGGGGATGAATATTGTCTCTCGCGAGATGGAGCCTGTTGCGATTTATTTGACCATTGCCTTTTTTTACCTCTGTATGTCAGCTTTTTTAAACCTGGCGGCTCGTAATATCGAGAGGAGACTCTGTCTATGTTAAATATTTGTGAACTATCTGTTGTGAAAAAAAAGGCGTCTATTCTCTCCTCTGTCTCTCTTGTCATTCCAAAAAAGAGAGTGACACTCCTGCTTGGTAAAAGCGGCTCTGGTAAAACAACACTGTTGCGCTGTATCGCGCAATTGGAAAAGGAGTATCTAGGAGAGGTGACGTGCGAGGGACGGCAACTCCTGTCGCTTGAGCCCAAAGAGCGTTCTTCTACGATCGGCTTTATTCCTCAATCTTTTTCTCTCTTCCCTCACATGACGGTCCTAGACAATTGTGCCTACGCTGTGCGGCACCACTCTTTCTGTTCCACAAAAGAGGCTTACGGCCAAGTTCAAGAATTTCTTAAGCTGTTTGACATGGAAAAGCTTGCGCTTTCACGGCCAGATGAACTTTCTGGCGGCCAAAAGCAAAGAGTCGCGATTATTCGGGCGCTTCTTCTGAATCCCTCGTTTCTCTTATTTGATGAGCCGACCTCTGCCCTTGATCCAGAAAATCGGGAGCTCTTCAGTGGTCTGTTGGAAAAGCTTCTAGAATCTGAAAGGGGGATTGTCATAGCAACTCACGACATGGTACTTGCTCGGCGCCTTGCCGATCTTGTCTATTTTTTGGAAGAGGGGGTGGTTTTAGAACATTATGATGCGCAAAAAACTTCTTTAGACCCAACCTCTAGAATTGCACGCTTTTTCCATGGTTAATCTTCCAACATCTGTGAATCTTCTGGTTGTGAAAGTCGATGGGAATGGTTTTTTTGGAAATGTCTACAATCGAGCAGTCCCTAAATAGTGTTGTGTCACAGTCAAAAGTACGGGAGTTTGTGCTAAAAAAGAGGGTCCCCCCTTGTGTTAAAAGCCTTAGCGCCCTTTCAATTAAAAAGGGGTAGTCGACCTGAATGTCAAAGAGCTTTTCCATTTTTTTGGATCGAGAGATCGTCGGGGGATCGATAATAATCAGATCGTAGAGGGGGCCACTCTCTTGTTCCAGAAACTTCAAACAATCCTCGCGAACAATCAGATTGTTTGTAAGCGTAATACCGTTGAGCCGAAAATTCTCTTTTCCCCACTCAACGTAGGTGTTGGACATGTCGACGCTTTTTGTCATAGTGGCACCAGAAACCGCTGCATGGACGCTAAAAGAACAGGTGTAGGCAAAGAGGTTTAAGACTCTTTTCCCTTGTGCCATTGAGGCGACAAGTTGTCTTGTCTCTCGATGGTCTAAAAAAAGGCCCGTGTCGAGATAGTCGCTCAAATTGACGCGGAACCTGACTCCATATTCCAGAACCGTAAAGAAGCGGCCCGTATCATCTGCCTTTTCATACTGCTCGACTTTCTCGCGCTTCATGCGGGTGCGCCAATAAATTAGCTCCTCACCTGCATTAAAAAGCGCGAAAAGCGCTTCGATCACAGCGTCATGCAGATCCTTTCTTGGCCCCTCTTCGTCTTTATTACTTGTGAAGTAGTGGACGCAGAATCTGCCGTCATAAAAGTCAATGGCAAGGGGATACTCTTTAATGTCGCGATCGTAGATGCGAAAAGCATTTGTCTTGGTGCGCTGTGCCCATTTCCTTAGGTGGCGGTAGTTTTTGCGGATCCGGTTTTTGAATGGGGAGCTCTTATCCTCGCCATCAATCACTTGAGGTAAAAAAAAATGTTTGTCCATAACTATCTATTATACCAAAAACCTGCTATTTTCTCAGATATAAAGAGAGGAAATACGATGGATCTGCCACCGATTGGGCTTGGGACTTGGGAACTGCGCGGCTCCCAATGTACACGCATCGTAGAAAACGCGCTAGATTTAGGCTATAAACACATTGATACAGCGCATTTTTATGAGAATCATGAGGCCATTGCACAAGCCCTCAAAGGACATGATCGTCACAGCCTATACATCACCTCAAAACTTGCGATAGACGAGGAGGTGGATCTATCCTCAATCGAAGATTCTGTCTATAGAGCGTGTGAAAAAGCCTTAAAAGAGCTCAAGACAGACTACCTCGACCTTTACCTCATTCACTTTCCTGACCAAAATTTTCCTCTAGAAACTATCTTTGTGGCCATGCAAAACCTTGTCCACCAAGGAAAAATCCATAAGGCCGGCGTGAGCAACTTTACCATCCATCACCTCGAAGACCTGCGCAAAGCTCACCTGATCCCTTTTGCCAATCAAGTTGAGTTTCACCCGCACCTGAACCAACAAGCGCTTCTGGACGAGTGTAACAAGCATAACATCCGCCTCATCTCCTTCCGCTCTTTTGGCAAGGGAAAATTGCTTGAAGAACCTCTTTTTAACCAGATAGGCGCACAGTACAATAAAACGGGCGCGCAAGTCATTCTCCGCTGGCTCTTTCAGAAGGGGATCGCCTCCATCCCCAAGGGCTCCTCGACAGAGCACCTCAAAGAAAATTTCGCCATCTTCGACTTTTCCCTAACAGAAGAAGAGATGAACAAGCTTGACAAGTTGAATAAAAACCGGCGCTATTGTCTTGCAGATAGCCCCGAATACAACTACTAATTATGAAAAAAAACATCGGAACCTTGGATCGACTCTTGCGCCTCTCTATTGCCATTCTCCTCTTGATCTATGCCTACTATAACCGGAGCCTGATCGGCTACCTCGCTGGCCTCTTCGTTCTTTTTGAGGCAACGGCTAGCTGGTGTTTATTCTACCAGCTTATAGGTAGGTCAAGCTGCCCTATTAAAAAATCTAAATAGACTTCTTTTGAAGACTAATAACAAAATATCAGCAATTCCCGCTAGAAAAATCATAACCCATTGATTTTTAGGCGTGTTTTTTTTGAAAAAAGCTCCCTGCCACTGCCTTTTTTGGCTGATAATGAGCCAGCGGGAATCGCTGCAATTATAGTATGTCTATTTTATCGGAGTAGTTCCTGAAAACGTGTAAAAACATCGACAGGTAACTGTTGCATTCCAACGGATGCGAGACCTTTTTTCAATGCTTTGAGTGGATGCTCTCCGGCAAGTTCTTCCAGACGATGGGAGTATGCTTCGATGATCCCATCGCAATCGGAAAGAAATTTGTTGATGACTAATAAGGGGTTGTTAGGGCTGGTCTCGATACGTGGGTAGATGTCGATATAGCGCGGATGCAGATGTACGGATCTTATTTCGCGTTCTAAATCTTTAATTTGCTCTTTGAGAAGGGAGTTATACAAGACAAGAGTCTCCTCGGTCATTGTTTTGGCATCGCCTAACCATTCCGATTCCAGTAGGAGTAAAGAAACAAGATCCGACTCTTCATACGCTTTCGTTAGACGTTTCATCAGCTCTATTTTTTCTTTCTGTTTTTCCAGGTCTTGTTCCAGATCAGGGTGCAATACTTTTGCAAGACGTTTGTAAATGCTGCCGATTCCCTTTTTTTGCAGCTCTTGTAAATTGCGTTCAGCTTCTTCTTTGAACAACATTTTTTTGCTTTTTTGTTTCGGTGGGGGCATAGCTTCTGGATTCTCCCCAAAAGCTGTATGCAGCGATTGAGAGAGCTTTAGTAGGACATCCTGAAGAGAGTCTTTCGGATTTATATGTGACATGTCAATCTCTCCGAGGCCTGATTCTTTTTCTAACATCTCTTTGAAAGAAGAGAGCTCTTCATAAAATTGATCATCTATACTTTTCCCATGGATCTTTTCATACAGATCGCGGACTGTCTCATGGACTTCATCCGGAGGAACAAGGGAGAAGACGAGGTTGACAACATCCTCTAAAAGTTCTTCGAATATTTCCTTCTCTTTTTTGGTTAATGCTTTTCGATTCTGCGTAAGCTCTAAAATCCTCAAGATGAAATGTGTGACGCAATCTGCAGCTTTTTGTTCTTTAGGCCTTAATGCTGAATGGTACAAGAGAAGAGCCTCTTCGCATTCCTGTTTTATCTGCTCGATTTGACCAAGTAGCGTCTGGATTTTGCGTCTTTGGCGATTAAAGAGTAGTTGAGATTGGCTCGAGGAGGGTTTTTTACGTCCCTTTTTTAAGATGAGCGTATTCATTGGCTCCCTATATTTTTTGAAAAATTGGAAGCAGTTTACAGAGGCTGGGCTTAAATCGTCAAGGGCTATGTGATGGAGATACGGGATGATTAGGCAGTATTCCTAAAAGATTGAGCTATATGGCTGCGTCAAAGCCGTTCAAATCGCCGAACGCAAATTTGCAACGTATTATCAATACGTTGCAAATTGCGTCGCCTAGCGGTCGACGATTTTAGCGAGCTTTCACGCTTGCCAGATAGCCCAATCTTTTAGGAACACTGCCTAATTTTTTTTAAGAACTTCCAGGAGTGTTGGTGTTTACTCCGGTTGGCTTGTTCGATCCTCATCTTGCTGCCATAGCTCTTCAATGTCGTCACAAAGTGTTCCCCCTTCTTCGTAGTCAGACGGAAGGGCACCTAGTTCTGCAAGTTCTGTTAGAAAGTGGCAGACTTTCATCATATCTTCTTCACTGCAGTTTTCTTCAAGTTCTCCGTTTTCGATGGCATTAAGGAACGCGATCACATCATTATAGGTCATTGAGGTGCGTGCTGCAGGATCTGTGACAAAGGCCGGAATTTCAAATTTTGAAGATGCATGAACAGGCAGGGCTGGCACTGTGCAGAGAAGTAGCAGAGGAATGGTCCACTTGAAATAGCTCATAAAATCCCGATGGTTTTCTGTTTTTAGCCACGATAAATCAGAAAAACTTTATCAGCAAAGAGATTTTTATTTTTGAGAAATCTTTGACAAAGGCGCTTCCACTCTGTAATCTGCTCGGAATATGCGCTTATTCTTCTTGTTTTTTCTTTTTTGTTCTCAACTTGTTGCACATGAAGAAGTCTCTCTTGCAGCGGTCACTGCAGGGGAGCCCTCTTCCTTTGTAGCAGGCTCAGTCTCTGCCATCACGGGAGCTTTTTTTGTTGCAGATGAAGACATTCAGATTCAGGGTCTGGAGCCAATCAATTTTAAACGCTACTACATCAGCCATGCCAATCAGCACCCGTGTGGCGGCTGGAATTTTTTCAACCATATTTACCTATTTGCGACAAGTCAGGGTACTCTTTTTCAGACATTTAATCTGCGTGTAACGGAGCCTTCCGGGACACAGCTGCATTACTACCGTCCGCTTCTGCCTCAGAAAGAGCAAAAAGAATGGCTTAAAACAAGAGAAAAGTATCTAGAAAAGCTCGTAGAGTCACAGAAAAAGAAAAAAGCTCCACCACAGCTTCCTCCGTCCTTTCTTCTAGAACTGGAACAAACGTCATATCTTGCCGGGTTGACAAACTGCTCTATGGGAGAGATGAGCGCGCGCTTTAATGTGCAGAATCAAAAGGTGAGTGTCTGGTATGACCTGCAGCAGGTTGTGATCTACGCTCCAGATGGAGGTGAGCGCTACTACTCCTATAAACATAGGACAGATGGAGAGATGGTTTACTACATCTATCTGGAAAAGCTCTCAAATGGGAATCTCGTTCATTACGAATATGACACGCATCGCCGTCTAAATCAGATCCGCACAACAAACGCGACAGGAAACAAAATATACGCCTGGGCCAAAATTTGTTATGACGGGAGAGGATCTGAACCCTCAAACTTCAGAATCGAAACAAGCGATCAGTCTACACCTATTCCAAGGCGTTACGCTTAGAATCGATTGAGCGGTATGAGGGGGAAGAAAAACTTCTGAACGTCCAAGAGTTAAAATGGGGAGCCGGCGCTAAAAATGGCTCCTTTTTGATGAGTCGGACCCTGCTGGATGAGAAGCGAAATAAGGTACATGCGACAAGTTATACGTACAATGATGCTGGAAATATTTCTGTAGAGACATTTTCGGGGAAAAATCTTTCTGAGTTGTACCAGAAACGGTACAGCTATGATGCACAGCATCGCTTGATCCGGCAAGAGGAAGATAATGGTTCTGTCACTCATTTTGGGTATTTGGGGAAGAGTCATCTTCTGCGATTCAAACTACTCTCTGATTCAAAAGGGGTACAGTTGCGCTACTTCTGGGAGTATGATGCGGATCAGATTCTAACTAGAGAGATTCAAGATGATGGATCCGGGCTCTATGTCGATGATGTGACGCAGGTGACCTATCGATTAATACGGGTCACACATCCACGTGTTGCAGAACCTTTTATAGGCTTGCCGGACCTAATTGAAGAGAAGTATCTAGATGTGACGACAGGTCAAGAAAAATTGTTGAAGCAAGTGCATCTTCGCTACACTCTACAAGGGCAGATCGGGGAGGAAGAGCTCTACGATGCAAACGGGGTCTTTCGCTATGCGATTCAAAGAGAATATGATGGACAAGGACGGATTGTTCAAGAGACAAATGCCATTGGCCAGAAACAGTGCTCACTATACGACACCCATAATAAGGTAGAGGAGAGCAACTTTAGTGGTGATCTAACCAGCAAAATGTCCTATGATTACTCCAATCGGCTGATTGCGGTGAGTGAGGTGGGCTCTGATGGAAGTTGCCATACAAGCCAGATGAGCTATGATCGGCTGTACAATAGGATTGCTGAAACGGATCTGCATGGGAAGAGAACGCATTACCTATATGACGCATGTGGGCAGCTACTTAAAACCGTTTATCCAGAGGTCCAGGATGGGGAGATCCTGCAGGAAGAATATCTCTATAACGCCGCAGGAGAGCCCTATGCCTATACGGACCTAAGAGGTAAGACAACCAGCAGATCCTACAATGCGCGAGGTGCTCCCACCCACATTATCCACCAAGATTTGAGTATAGAGAAGTTTACCTACTACACAGATGGGACCCTTGCTACCGCAGTAGATCAAGCCGGAACCGTTGCGCATTACAGACGCGATTTTCTTGGGCGTGTCACAGAGATCAGTCGATCTTATCTCGGTGAAACGCTCTCTGTAGAACGGTATACCTATAAAGGGGTTAATCTCATCGCAAAAGAGGATGCAGAGGGGAATTTCCACACCTATTCGTATGACGGCGCGAGCCGAAAGACAAAAGAGCAGTTTGCCGGTATTGAAACATCTTATGAATATGATTCTATGGGTAGGCCCTTCTGTATACAAGTTGGGGATTTGCGTGCCATTACCGAATATAACCTTCTTGATCAGGTAATAGAGGAGCGCAAGGAGGATCTGCAAGGCAATATCCTCTCTTGGGTGAATTACACCTATGACGCAGCTGGCAATAGAGAGAGTATCACCCAGTCTATTCACAATCTAGAATCGACCGAGACAACACGCTTTGATCCATGGCATCGCGAGGTGCAGCAGATTGATGCTTTAGGGCACACGACGTTTACAACCTATCAAGAGGAAGAATTTTTACAGAAAACAACAATCGACCCTCTTGGCCTCCAGACGATTGAAACGTACGATGCACTACAACGCAGAGTGCGCATAGAAAAGAGAAAAGAGGGCACTCCCGTATCCCGTGAAGAGTTCTTTTATGAAGCGGGAGGGAAGCTCGCGCGTCAAGTAAGCCATCTCTATGGGGCGGGGAGTCTTTTGCGTACAACGACGACCTGCTGGGATTATGATGCAATGGGGCGACTTGTTTTGCTTGCTGAAGGATCGGAGGATCCTGAAGAGAGGCAGACTCGGTATAGCTACACGGCAAAAGGGGAGTTGCGCGAAGTGGTAAAACCTGATGGAGTGCGTCTTTACAAGGAGTATGATCCCTTGGGCAGACTTGTGCGCTTTAGTTCATCAGATAACTCCTGCAATTACAGTTATCGCTACAACAAACTACATCAGCTTTTAGAGAGCCGGGATCTTAAGACGGGGAAGGGAACTTATTTTCTTTATGATCCCCATGGGCATCTCTTGGAGGAGCGCCTTGCCAACGGGCTTTTCGTACAGAATGAATATGCAGATGCACGTGGCCGCAGAACGCGCTGCACACTGCCGGATCATTCTGACATCTCTTATACCTATGATCCGCTACACCTACGCTCTGTGACCTCCCAAGGAATGACCCATCGCTACACTCAATATGACTTATCGGATTATCTTCTGGAGTCTGAACTTCCAGGCAGCTTGGGCAGTATCTACTACAACTTTGACTTGCGAGGGGTACGGACACAAGTTGTCTCTGAAAAGTTTGCGCATACCATTGAGGAATTTGATCGATGCGGTAATATTATCCACGCATCTTTTCAATTTCCCTCTCAATCGTGGCACTGTCGTTATGCTTATGATGCGCTGTACCAGCTCGTGCAAGAAGAAGGTCTTGTGCCACACGACTATATGTACGATTCTCATAACAACCGTTTAGAAAAAGATGCCAACCTCTATCAGATTAATGCTCTTAATCAGATCGTGGCAACAGATGCTGAACCGTTCACCTATGATCGCAATGGCAATCCACTCTGTATTAATGAGACGCACTACGTCTATGACGCCCTCGATCGCCTTATTGAGCTGTACAACAAGCAGTTTCGCCTTCTCTTTACCTATGATGCATCTCATCGCAGGATGAGTCGCACCCTCTACCTGGCACAAGAGGATGACTGGAACTTACAAGAAGAGCTTCTCTTCTTATATGACAAGCAGAATGAAATCGGAGCCTATAACCAGAACGGCACCCTACAAGAGCTCCGCATTCTAGGCGCCACTCCAGAAGCAGAAATTGGCGCTGCCGTTCTCCTAAAAGTTAATGGTGAGCTCTACGTTCCACTCCATGACCTGAACGGCAATGTCACAGCGCTCCTCTCTCCTAAAACAGGCGTCCTGCAAGAATCATACGCCTACACAGCTTTTGGCGAAGAGCAGCTCTTCTCTCCACAACCTCACAACCCGTGGCGCTTCTCTTCCAAACGCACCGATCCCTCGGGCCTTATCTACTACGGCCGTCGCTACTACGCACCCGATCTTGGCCGCTGGCTGACGCCCGACCCAAAAGGCTTTAGCGACGGCCCCAACCTCTACGCCTTTGTCCACAACGCGCCTCTAACCCATGTTGACCTGTATGGGCTGCATGCACTTGCCTATGCCCCCAATTATCAGCCTCGTGGCTATGCCAACAATTTTAGCCGAGATTTTGCAAGGGGCACCCAGTCTCTGATAGAACTTAGTAAACAAGGTTTAATCGGCATCAGACATGGAGCAGGTCAGTTTTGTATGGAGAGTCCAGTTGCGCTCTCCTCGGTTGCTCATATGCTGACCAAACCTCTTTATCAAATAACTGGCCGCACCGATGCGTACTCTACTCACTCACTAGGGCTTGCTCGATTTAATCAGCACTATTTAAACAGTGGAAATGCATTGATGCAGAAATTCCTCCCAGCTGATCAAACAAGTCGAGCCTACCAGACAATGCGAACAGGCACAGCCTTGTCATTAGAGATTGGCTCTTTATTCGTTGGGGGGTATGGCGCTGTTAAGGGTATTATTGGTTTTAGTCAACTAGCACGATCTCCCATGAAAATTACAGCCATGACAAGAGCCG
>Ga0207073_1094_pt2 | contig 18476 bp, 14 predicted proteins | sample Alteio_BWMinHeat_65_FD_153575 | JGI IMG/M metagenome (GOLD analysis project Ga0207073, IMG submission 153575) | Enriched cells from forest soil in Barre Woods Harvard Forest LTER site, Petersham, Massachusetts, United States -... | ecosystem: Environmental > Terrestrial > Soil > Temperate forest >...
CTGATAGGCGTAGGCATTTTGTCGCACGATCCTTTTTAAAGTCTCTTTAACTTCTTTCGAATGAATGTGGTTATGCCCATTAGCAACGAGATGAAAACAGACCATTTGTACGTAATTGGGGGTGTCGCGAACTGCTTTTTTTAGAAAGAGTAGGGCGTCTCTTTCAATGGGTTCATAATCGCTCCTTCGCTCTTTAATTTGTAACAGATTTGTTAAATATTGGGAAGCGGCAAAACTGGATTTTCTAAGATTAAAAGTTCGTGACGTGTATATTATACGGATGCGTATTGCTATTGTGGGAGGAGGCCTTGCAGGTCTATCCCTTGCCTATTATCTTTCAGAGCGTCATCGGGTCACCCTCCTAGAGAAAGGGGGTGGAGCTTCGCGTATCGCCACAGGGCTTTTGCATCCGTACCCCGGCGAACAGGGGCGCCGCAGTTGGAAGGCAGATGAGGGACTTGCGTCAACAAAAAAATTACTTTTGCTTGCACAAGACGCTCTTGGGAGAGCGGTTTTTGACTCGTCGCCGATTGTGCGGATTCTGACGGAGGCGCAAGAGCCGATATTTCGTGCCCATGCAGCCAAGTATGGGGATGTGTTGATGCAAGAGGGGAGGTGCAAGATTTTGTTGGGGATGACGATTGATGCGCCTTTATATTTAGAGGGGCTGCGGCGTGCCTCTGTTGCGCGCGGTGTCATGTTTTGTATGCAAGAGGTGCAGGATCTTCAGGAGCTTGACGAGTATGATCAGATTATAGTGGCAGCGGGAGCTGGAGCGCTTGGCTTTGCGGAGTCTGCTTCTTTGGGGTTAAGGACGATCAAGGGACAGGTGTTGATCTGTGAAGATAGGCCCCTTGCGGAGAGTTTAATTGCCAAAGGCTATTTGGTGAAAAATCAAGGCCAGCTTATTCTTGGCGCCACCTACGAGAGGAGATTTGACTCAGAAGAGCCAAATCTTGCTTTTGCCTGTGAACTGATGGAGCAAAAACTTGCGCACTTCTCCTCACTTGTGGGTCCTCTGAAGGTTGTTGACTGTAGAGCTGCCGTGCGTGTTGCTATGCCTGATCAATACATTCCGTTTTGTGGACAAGTGGGTAAAAAGCATTGGGCTGTGACAGGTCTTGGCTCAAGAGGGCTTCTGTATCACGCTTATCTTGCAGAAAGGCTTTGCAACAACCCGGTTTTTCTTTAAACTTTCACTATGACGCAAGACTCATTTTTTTTTCTCGGTTCTGGTGGTGCGATGGGGATTCCTGTTGTTGCTTGTCATTGTTCTGTGTGCACATCCGCAGATCCGTACAATAAGCGCCTCAGGCCCTCTGGATTATTAGAGGTGGAGGGGAAGCGGTTTCTGATTGAAGTGGGGCCGGATTTTCGCGCTCAGATGTTGCAGTATGGAGTTTCTGGATGTGATGGACTTGTGCTCACACATGCCCACTTTGATCATACAGCTGGATTTGATGATCTGAGAGCTTTTTATTTTGCCCATAAAAAACCGTTGCCGATTCTTTTGTCACAGGAGACATTTGATGAGTTGCACAAGCGTAACTCTTATTTGATCCAGGGTCTTGTCTCTAAATTGTTTCTCTTTCAGATTATAGACAAGGAAGAGCTTCTTTTTGAAGGGGTGAAGTTTCAGACTATGCACTATGTGCAGATGGGGATGAAAGTGACAGGTTTCCGCTATAAGAATTTTGCTTATATTTCTGATGTGCGCGATGGACTTGAAGCGTTGATGCGCCCGTTAGATGGTGTACAAACGCTTGTTGTGAGCGCCCCGCGCCTTGTTGCGACAGAAGCGCATTTGAGTGTTAATGAGGCAATTGTCTTTGCGCGAAGCGTTGGTGCTAAAAAGACGTGGCTGATGCACTTGGCCCATGACATAGAGCATAAAAGCGTAAGTCAGAAACTGCCTTCGGATGTAGGTTTGAGCTATGATGGATTGAGGATTTTACTATGAGTATTTCGATTTTAAAGCGCGCCCTCCTCGTCGGTGCCTATCTCAAGAGCGAGGCCAAAAAGGAGACAGAAGAGAATCTCGAAGAGCTAGAGAGGCTTTGTGACACTTATGGTCTTGAGACGATTCAGAAGATGGCAATCCCTTTAAAAAAGATGGAATCGGCCACCTTTTTTGGCAGCGGTAAAATCGATGAGCTGATCGCTTTATGCCACGAGGAGAAGATCGATCTTCTTGTCTGTGATGATGAGCTTTCGCCGCATCAACAGAGGAATCTAGAAGAGCTCTTTAAGCGTCCAATTATTGATAGAGCAGAGCTGATTATTGAGATTTTTGCACAAAGTGCCAAGACGCGCGAGGCGAGGTTGCAAATCGAACTTGCCACAATTCGGTACCAGTTTCCACGCCTTAAACGCCTCTGGACCCACTTGGGAAGGCAGACTGCCGGCGGGGCTGGATTTACGAAAGGAGCTGGAGAGAAGCAGATTGAGCTGGATCGGCGCACATTGCGCCGCAGGCTCTCGCAACTAGAAAAAGAGCTTGAAGCTGTCGCGTCGGTGCGCGAGGTGCAGCGAAAAGCGCGCAGACGCTCACGCATTCCTACCTTTGCCATTGTCGGCTACACAAACGCCGGGAAGTCAACCCTTCTCAATGCATTAACCCAGGCTGGAGTTGTGGCAGAAGACAAGCTCTTTGCAACCCTTGACACGACAGTGCGTAAGTATTTTCTTCCCAATCGGCAAGAGATCCTTCTTGTCGATACTGTCGGCTTTATCCGCAAGATCCCTCACCTTCTCGTTGCGGCCTTTAAGAGCACTCTAGAAGAGGCGCTCTATACAGATATTTTGTTGCACCTCATCGATGTGAGCGTCCCGACCTGTGAGCGGCAGGCACAAGACGCGATGAAGGTCTTAGAAGAGCTTGGGGCAACAGGACGGCCTATCATTACAGTTCTGAATAAAATTGATCGCGCTCCCTCTCCGCTTTTATTGCATAAATTGCGCCTAAAGTATCCTAAGACGGTTCAAGTATCAGCTCTTCATGGAACGGGATTGGATCAGCTATTAGAGATGATGAGCGTTGAAATTTCTAAATTGCGCACACTCTTTCATCTAAAAATCCCCCAAAGTCAATACGCCTTGATCTCTGAGCTCATGAGAGAGGGGCGCGTTATTGCATCGAGCTATGAGGAGAACGATGTGATCCTTGAGGTTGAAGTGCCAAGTTCGTTCGAGGCGCGCATCGCTCCATATCAGATCAGCTCCTAGCTGCGATATAGTCGTAGACAAGGGTGAGGATGCCGCTTGAGAGCATCTGAACTGCAATGAGGGAGAGAAGCATGCCGCCGAGGCGCTCACACGCTGTCAACCCTCTTTCACCAAGAATATATTTAATGGTTGAGGAGAGGAGTAAAATCGCAAGTGTGAAGAGCCAGGCTGTCATAACGACACCTGCCATAAACCAGTGGCTCTGGATCTGGTCTGCATAGACCATTACCATAGCAATGGCGCCAGGACCTGCAACGATGGGCGTTGCTAAAGGAACGATAAACGGCTCCTGCAGAGGCCTGTCTTTCGGGTGAATCTTGGGGAAGATCATGCCAAGTGCGATAATGAATAAAAGGACCCCTCCTGCAATGCCAATGATGGGTTGTGAGATATGAAGTAGTCCCAAGATGCGGTGACCAAAAAAGTTAAAGATCAGCAAAATAAACAGAGCGATGAAGAGCTCGCGGATAATAATCCGTCTCTGCTCTTTTGGTTTATATCTAGCGAGTATTCCAACAAATAAGGGAATGTTGCCGAGAGAATTAAGGACAACAAAAAGTGAAAAAGCTACAGAAAAAAATGAGAGCATCGGTGCCTCCAGTAATTTTTGATCCTAGCCTATTTTAATTTTTTTTTAATAACTCTTTTTCAAGGCCCTTGTCTCTCAAGGGGTTCTATGGCATACTGTTTGCATGACAGGATCTTCGCATAAAAAATTCAAGGTTGTAACACTCGGGTGTCGTACCAATCAGTATGAGTCAGCTGCCTACGCAAATCAGCTCAAAGAGATGGGTTATGTCGAAGCGTGTGACAATGAAAAGGCAGACTTGTGCATTGTCAATACGTGTACGGTGACAGAATCTGCTGATAGTTCTTCACGTCTCGAGATTCGGCGTCTTGCAAAAAAATATCCGGAGAGCAGAATCGTCGTTACCGGCTGTTTAGCAGAGCGCCTTCCAGAAGAGATCGCCCGTCTTGATGGCGTCTCTCAAGTGATCCCGAATCAGAAAAAAGAGGATCTTTTAAAGATCGTCTTTCCAGAAGAGGAGAATCTTCCGGAATTTCAGATCGACCATTTTCCAGCCCATACGCGCGCTTTTGTCAAAGTCCAAGACGGCTGCAACTCCTTTTGCACCTACTGTATTATTCCGTATGTGCGAGGAAGGTCGCGTTCGCGTCCTATTCCAGCAATTATTCGAGAAGTCGAGGGGCTGATCGAAAATGGGTATAAGGAAGTTGTTTTGACAGGGATTAATATTGGGGATTTTGAAGGGGAACATGGTGAAAGACTTGCAGATCTTGTGAGCCTTGTCGATAAGATTCCAGGGCTGAAGCGTCTGCGTCTCTCTTCGATTGATCCGGACGAAGTGGACGCACAATTGACAAGAGCCATTATCGAAGGCAAGACAACGTGTCACAGTCTCCATCTTGTTTTACAGTCAGGCTCAAACCTTATTTTGAAGCGCATGAACCGCAAATATACGCGTCAAATTTTTCTAGAGACAGTGGAAAAGCTCCAGAAGATCGATCCTGATTTTACCTTCACAACCGATCTGATTGTCGGCTTTCCCGGTGAGACAGAACGGGAGTTTGAAGAGACCCTGCAACTGATGGAGCAGATCCAATTTGCAAAAGTTCATATGTTCCCCTATAGCAAGCGGACGCGAACGCGGGCAGCTCTTTATACTGATCAGGTCCCACGTGACATCATTACAGAACGCAAGCAGCTTCTGCTTGCGCGCGCAGAATCTGGCTCTTATGCGTTGCGCGATAAATACATTGGGCGCACGCTTGAATGTTTGCTTGAGACAAAAAATCAAGAGGGGGACCACTCTGGCCACTCGGACAATTTTTTGCCTATTTTGTTACGGGGAGAATACCGATCCAATGATTTAGTTCTGGTTGAGTGTGTTGCAAATAGTCAAGAGGGGTTAATTGGTCGATGCGTATTGTAATTGGTGAGAGACAGCGTCCATTTTCACATAGACCGGGAGTCCGTTGTCTGTTGCCTAGAAGCGGGCTTGAAGTAGAGGTTTTCCCGACACTTGTCCGTATTGGTACAAAAGAAATTCTTCTGCCAATAAGTGGGCCTGTCCGTCCCTTTACAGTCGAGTTAGACTTGGAAAAGGGACGCATTGTTGTTTTTGGACAAACGGAATGCTCTGCCTTTCGGTATGAAATTGTACAAGAGGCTTCCGACATTCTTCTGCGTTTTGATCGGGGAGCTGATTACTCTTTGCGCCTCGCGCATCCAGAAAAGGTGGCACCTCTCCCTTTTGAGCGCCTCTCCCTCGGCACTCACAAGGCGCTCGATTGGGAGCTTGTCGCACGCCGCCGTGACTGTGCAGAGATTTTACCCATATTGTTACGTGTTGGCCAGTTAACGCCGCCTGTTACTGAATCTCGGCGCTATGGCACAGCCTCTTTACTTGTGCGCTTGGAACAACTTATTGAGACGCGAGACAAGCCGGCGCTTAAAGAGGCGTTTGTTGATCTGTTTGAAGCGGGGTTTAGAGGAATTTTGGCGCCAAGACTCGAGGATGATCAGTTTCAAGGGATTGTGCCGACAGATGCCGTTCCAGAAAATATCTCTGCATTGATCCTTGTGCAAGAGGCGCATAGGCTCATTCGCCGCCTCTTTGTACAGGAGGAGGGGAGTCGCGTGAATATTCTCCCTGTTTTACCACAAGAGTTTGATGCCGGCCGTTTTTGTGATGTGCAGACAGCCTTTGGTCTGATGGATCTAGAGTGGTCAAAGAAGAGGATTCGCCGCTTGATTCTTCGTCCACGGCAAGACTTGCTGCTCGACGTCCAGTGGCAGCGCACTGTTAAAGAGTTTCGGGTGAGAAGATCCTTGAAGGGGCGCGGCGAGAGGATGGCGATCGGAACCCCCTTGCAGTTAAAGGCAGGCGAGTCGCTCTACCTAGACCGCTTTGAAAAGTAGTCTCTTTAAATTTTTTTGGCGAGCTCTTCGAAGCGCAAATAGAGCTGCTCTACCTGCGTCTCAGTCAGGGAGACATCCAGGCAGATCTCTGCGAGGCGCGATGGGTCGGTGGCAAGCTCCTGGCTCATTAACGACTCGTTGAGCATCTGGAGTTTGGCTTCCAATGTGGCAAGTTTCGCTTCAATCCCTTCGTACTCCTTTTTCTCGGCGTAGGAGAGAGCCTGCTTTTTTGGGGCTGTCTCGTTTTTTTCACGACTTTTCGGGGCAGTATCACGTGGTCTGTTTGCAGCTTCCCACTGCGTATAGTCGGCAAAGGTTTGGCCGGCGCTTCCAGGAGAGAGAGAGAGGATCTGGTTGCAGGTGCGCTCGAGCATAAACCGATCATGAGAGATCAGGACAACGGCACCCGGAAAGTCGATTAGGCTCTCTTCAAGGGTTTCAAGTGTCGGGATGTCTAGATCATTTGTCGGCTCATCCAGAAGCAGCAGGTCTGCTGGCTGCAGCATCAGGTGAGCGATCGCAATGCGCGCGCGCTCGCCCCCGGAGAGCTTGCCGATCTGCAGATCGAGGATGCTCGGCGAGAAGAGAAATCTTTGGCACCAGCCGTTGACGTGGATAGGTCTGCCGTGGTAGGTGACAAAGTCTCCATTAGGGGAGAGCGCCTCTCGCAAAGAAAGTGACAGAGGTAGTTGGACCCGATGCTGGTCAAAGTAGATGATCTTTAGATCGTCAGCAGATTTGATCGTTCCTTGGTCTGGTGTCGTTTCACCGGCAATGAGTCGGAGGAGCGTTGTTTTACCCGATCCATTGGGGCCAATGAGGCCGAGGCGTGAGCCGGGGGATAAGGTTAAATCTAGATGTTGAAACAGAAAGTTTTCGCCGACGCGTTTGCCGACATTCTTTGCGACAACAAGCTTTTGTGTTTCGCGCTCAGAACCAATAAAGGCTATCTGTGCCAATTTTTGCGTGTTTCTCTTCTCAACAGAGGAGAGCTCTTCAAGGAGCTCATGGGCAGCATCGACGCGCGATTTTGATTTGCACGTACGGGCTTTTGGAGAACGGCTTAGCCAGTCTGTTTCTTTGCGCGCAAGTGATGCCAAAGAGCGCTCTTGTTCGAGTTGTCCTTCGAGGAAAGCCTCTTTTTTTTCTAAAAAATGGGAGTAGGAGCCTTTGATAGCGAGCATCCCCTTGGGATAGGTCGGGTTAATTTCAATCACTCGGTCTGCGGCTTGTTGTAAAAAGCTTCTGTCGTGAGAGACCAGGAGGTAGCTTGGCGCCTCTTGTTTTAAAAATCTCTCGAGCCACAAAATCCCTTCTAGATCCAGGTGGTTTGTCGGCTCATCAAGTAACAAGATGTCAGGGGAGAGAACCAGCTCACAGCCAAGGGCAAGCCGTTTTTTCCAGCCGCCGGAGAGGAGGTGTGCCTTTGGTTCGCTTCCCGAAAAGCCGAGTTTAGAGAGCCACGTATCGGCAAGTACTTCTTTTTCATACTCCTCAGACTCAACTTTTTGCAGTGCATCGAGGAGCACCTCTTTGACGCTCTTTTCTTCAAAGAGGCACTCTTGAGGCAAATAGCCAATACGCAGGCTCCGTTTCATCGTGATCGTGCCGGAGTCTTGCTTTTCAACACCCGCAATGATTTTGAGTAGCGTCGTTTTCCCCGAGCCATTAGGACCGATCAGGGCGATACGCTCTTTTTCGAAGATCGATAGAGACAATTCGGTAAAAAGAGTTCTAGATCCAAACGATTTAGAGAGCTCATGGCATGTAATAAAGAGTGTCACAGCTGATAAATTTGAGTAAACTTTTCTTGTAAGTAGCTTAGATACGGTTCTTCGCTTAAGCGGCTGCCTGTTGCTCGTTCAATGAGCTGCTCTGGTATAAATTGACGGCCATACTTGTGGATAGTATTGTACAGGAACTCTCTGATAAAGCCAAGCTCGCCGGAAGATACTCTCTTTTCCCAGTCAGGATGGGCTTTTTTAAAGGCACAAAAGAGTTCGGCTGCATAGATATTCCCGAGGGTATAGGTGGGAAAGTAACCAAATCCACCCATCGCCCAGTGAATATCTTGTAGACAGCCGTCTCTATAGTTTGTCGGTTCAATGCCGAGCGTTGAGCGCATCTTTTCATTCCACGCTTCGGGTAGATCTTTGACCTTCAAGCTTCCTTCGATGAGCGCTTTTTCAATTTCATACCGGACAATCACGTGAAGAGAGTAGGTCGCCTCGTCTGATTCGATGCGAATCAAAGAAGGAGAGACTCGATTAATGGCTCGATAAAAGTCATTAAAAGCGACCTTTTTAAAGGTTTCTGGGAAACCCTTTTGAAGCTCCGGATACCACTGTTTCCAGAAGGGGAGGCTGTGGCCGATGAACGTCTCCCAAAAGCGCGACTGGCTCTCGTGGACCCCAAGGGATGCGGCTTCCCCCAGCGGCGAGCCGAATTCCCCTTCCTTTAGTCCCATCACATAGAGGCCATGGCCTCCCTCGTGGAGGACGGCAAAAATGTTCGATAGAGGCCTCTCTGGCATCAGACGCGTTGTCATGCGGATGTCTTTGGGGTGGCTTCCTGAGCAGAATGGATGCTCTGATTTGTCGAGGCGGGAGACGGCCTCATCCAGGCCTATTGCCTGCAAAAGCTTTCTACCAAACTCCATCTCTTTTTCAGAAGAGACCTCTCCGTGTAGGGGAGTCTCGTCAATTTTTGGCTTTGAACCAATCGCCTTGAGAAGTTGAGAGAGAGAGAGCTTAAGCCTGGTAAAGAGAGGGTCCAACTTCGAGACGCGCATTCCTGGCTCATACAGGTCAACAAGAGCGTCGTAGGGATGCTCTTCATAGCCCAAATAATTGGCCTTTTTTTGCATTAATTTGACAATAGCCTCAAGATGCGGGGCAAAGAGAGAAAAATCGTTATGTCGCTTGGCCTCGCCCCAGACAGGTAGGGCTTCAGCTGTCACCCGCGCGAGGCTTTTGACAAAGCTGTGGGGCAGGCGGATCATCTGTTGATAGTCGCGTCGCCACTCCCTGAGGGCCGAGATGCGCTCCTCTGAGAGGCTCTCGTCTAGAATCTCGCCGGAGGCGACGTCAATCAGCTGATTGAGGGCTCTGAAAAATTTAGGGGAAGACCTGGCCTTATGGATAAGACTTGCCAGCTGCTCGAGCTGGTCTGCTCGCAACTTAATGGCTGCAGGCGGCATATAAGTCTCCTGGTCCCAGGAGAGCTGCTCTTGAGTGGCGTTGAGTAGGGCTATGTGGCGAGATAAAGCGTGGAGCTCTGCATAGGAATCTAACATGTGTCACCTGTTTTCCCCTAGAATAGAGGGAAATCCCCATTTTTCCCACTCTTTTTTACCCTCTCATTTTGACCTTTTTCAATAAAAGTTAAAATTTTAACCAGTTAATTATTAGCATTTAACAATTTATAATTACAAAACTTATAATTAAATCATTAAATACAACTTGTCACATAATTAACTTTATATTATTATATAAACATAACAAAACAAAATTCTATTATAAATATAGAATAAAACAAACAAAACAAGGAGAGGATAGTATGGACAATTTCAGCCCAGTAATGAGAAATAGCGGATACGGTTCTTTGGACGATGTAGACCTAGGCGCACATGAGTTAGGCTCAGGATCGCCTAAACAGGAAGGATACTTCGCTAGGATACTCAGAGCGTTTAAAGAAGGAGCTGTTCAAACTTCTCAAGTAAATGGACAGGCACCGGCATTTGAACAGTATGTTGAGGTTGATGAGGTGACGCCTTTAGCACTAGCCCCGCGTTCTCAACCTGCACAAGCAAATAGATACACATTGAATTCAGACAACCTCAACACAGATCCGATCTACAAAGGCAAAGGGTTCGTAGCTCAGCGCGTTGCTTCTGTCCAGGTAGTATCTCGTGCAGCAAGAAGGTTAGAGAATTCTTCTTACGCAGGAAAAGTATTCGTAAAAGTGTCAGACTTTGCGTTTAATAACGCGCTTGGTCGTGTAGGATCAGCTGCACTACTTGGCCTGACAAACGGTCTTGTTCGAGCAGTGCCACAAGCAATTTCTCCTTTTAAATCGATAAAGTGGTCAGAAGTATCAGGTCCTGTCGGAGTTGTCAGCTACCTTGCTTTGAAACTCATGACGATTGTTGGATCAATTGGAGTTCTTGGCCTAGACCTAGGGTTAACTCTAACACGTGCCGTTGTTGGAATAGTTGGGACACTTGCAATCGCTCTACCAGCTGCCATTCTTACAGGGATTGTTGAGTTGATTGTTTGTGCTGTTAAAGCAATGGCGAACAACAAAGCAAGAACAGCGAAGATATTCGCGGTCCTTGCAGTAGTTGCAGGTCTTGCAACATTGGCAGTCATGGCGCCAGGAGCGTTTATGATCACCATGACAGTAGCTATAACTCTTCTACTCCTTGGCGTAACGGGCTATAAAATGTACAAGAATAGAGCTGCGATAGGTGAAGCGCTTGCACAAGCAGGAAGGGCTTTTGTTAACTTCCTAAAGAGCATTCCGGGATGGGCAAACAAGCACAAGGTTGCAATAGCCATCTTTGTGGCTGCGATTGCGTCAGCACCGTTCACTTTCCCAGTATCTCTAGCACTAGCGATCCCGCTACTTGTGACGATGTTGATCTTGGCGGCTGTCAGATACCAGTCTGATGACATGCAAGATCTTCTTAAGAGGATGGCCCGGCAGATGGGGATGAGAGATGATGGTACTTTCCCAGCCGCTGAAGTGAGTTCAGACGCTTATATTGCGGTACCACGCTCGCTGCAAAACGGTTACATTGCAAGCAGCCCAGGCATACATACTGGAGCAGCCAACGTTGTTTCATCGAGTTCAAACGGCGACTCCTAATAAGCCGTTTTGATTAGTCAAAGTTCTCTCCCGTGAGGCGGGCCTTGGGGTAACCCAAGGTTCGCTTCTTTTTTTACCCTTTAAAACAGCCCCTAGCTCCGTACTTCGCTCCCTTTCCTCTTAAACTGCCCCAACAAGCCACTGCTCCTTTTCGCGAAAGAGCCCACACTGCCTTAAAACAGCTTTCCGGATCCACTCTTTGGATAAACAGACCTCCTTCCAATACAAAGAGCGCTTCTTCTCAACAAGCCGCCCAATCTCCTCCATGTTAAAGAGCAAAAGCTTAGGATCTGCTCCCACTTTCGGATCAACTGTACGCGGAACACTCAAGTCAAAAATCGCTCGAGTCACAATGCTCTCCCTCTTTTTTTCTTTGCAAATCAGATACTCAGAGGTGTACCCAACGTGATGCAACATATGAGCTAAATCTGATCGTTCAACCCCCGGGCTTTGGCTTGTCCCTAAATCCACATTTTGAGTCACGTTAGGTATATGTGTCGCTGCAATCACAATCTCATACTCTTTCCAACGCTCTAGATAAGACCTCTCAACAACCTCAATCTCCCCGCGTAGAGAAAGTCCCCTTTTCTCCCGCTCTTTTTCCACCCATTCTTGAGCTGCAAAGGGGGTTCTTGTGCAGAGATGGATATGGCCACTTCTTCTCTGTTGAAAGTGCGTCGCAATACGCCGGTTAATCTCTGAGTTGCCAATTAACAAGAGATGACTCTTTTCCCCTAAAAGATTGAGTTGCTGGCAGAGCTGATAGATCGTGCCTTCAAGGTTTGGAAGGCGATGTTCTGCGAAGTAGAGTGAGCGGACCTCTTTGCCGATCTTCAGAGACTTTTGAAAGAGGAAGTGAAGGGGGGCAGAGAGCTTATGCCGTAGGCTTGCTCCCTCATAGGCGACTTTGACTTGGCGCTGGATCTCTGTCTCTGCCAAGATCAGGCTGTCGATGCCGGCTGTCACTTGGACCAGATGTTCAAAGCAGTCAGAGCCAAAATACGAGTAGAGGTACGGCTCAAACGGAAAGGCGATGAGTGATCTGAGGAGCATGAGAATTTCAGAGTGAATGTCAGGGAGATCCTCACCGCTAAAATAGACCTCTGTGCGGTTACATGTCGAAAGAAGAACAATGGGGAAACTCAGTAGGTCTTTTTGTTGAAAAATAAGAGCGCATGCTTGTGCAACAGCTTCTCGAGTTAAGAGGTTGGATGATCGCGTGTTGATCCCAATAAGACCGATCTGCATGGCTGCCCCTCATGTAAAAGTTTCCTTTATAGATGATGGGGGTCTCCTTTGTCTATTATTAAAGTCGCGCCGTGCAGTTTTTTGTCACATCTCCAGCGACTTATCTTACCCATTCATAATTAGGTGTTTGCGTTTTGACAGTCCGATTGTCTGCGCCTATCTAATTGTTAATTAAGATCTTATGTCAAAATTGGAGTGCATTTTAATTAATATATCAATAAATATTTACTTTTCATAAATATTATGTTACAATATTAGTAAGGTGCAATTAGTTTAAATAAAAACCAAGAGAATAATGTGACTATTCAATCTAATTTTCATGCTATTAAAGGGTCCCAACCTCTATCCGATGAATCGGGTGTTTATTTTCAAGTCAAACCGCGTCTGGATACCATTGCTAGAGAGTGTCTATCCGAATTGAATGAAAGCTTAGACGCCGCAGCACGTGACCCAGGTAGCCGGTATGAAAATATGACAGCCAAGGGTTTAAGAAATGAGTTGTTTCAGAGCTTTCAGAAGCGTTTTCAAATTGCGCTCGTCACCGAAGGACTTTTGCAAGAAGAGTTTGTTGTGTGTAATGCTAAAGCATCTGCTGTCGCTCGGGTAGCCATGGAAGAGACCATACGTATGGTCTATCAAGCAATTGATTCTTCAGTACGAACGATGGAGAGGAGTGGTGAGCGTGGAATGTGTCAAGAAGCTGTTCGTGCATTCAAAGATCTAACAATCGGTATTCCGGAGGCTGATTCACCTATCGAAAAAGTCTTTTTAGGTAAGACTGGGTTATCTCTAGTCGGCTTGTCCTTGACAGCTTCTTCCGAAATTATCGCTTTAGGGTCACATATTTCATCTCGTTTAGCTGCAGCTCACAACTCAAGAGCTATGATGCCAGTTATTGGTCCAGTTGCCTTAACTACAACAGCAATCTCTGCCGCAGCGAGTCTAATCGGAGCTGGCTACGAAGGTTATCATGCTTACTCAGCATCTCAGTTTCATGAAGAGTGTCGCCAAGCACTATTGAGTGGTGATCCTGAAAAGCAAGTTGCATTTTTAAATAAACATTTATCGCTAAGTCCAGAAGAAATAGCAGAATGTTCTGGAAAAACAGATTCTGAAATCTCTTTATCTGTGCAAAAGCTCATAGGTGATAAAGGAAAGCGGTTTAGGTCATTTACAAATGAGGCGCTATTTCAAGATCTGATTCTCTCTAAGCCACTCAGTGAATACACTCAAGCAGAAGTTCAAGCTTTTTTGATGGATATTACTTTTGCGAGCTTAGAAAAAGTGGTCAAACACAGTGTAAATGGAGGCGTATATGCTACAAATGTCGTGGGAGCCGCTCTTGCAGTTCCAACAGCTGGTATCTCTCTTGCTGTCACCTCTGCCTTTAGCGGAGTCATGACCCTCATTGATCGTAATAATTTTATTACAAAGAGGATAGCTCAAGGGCTTTGGGATCATAGCCCGGAGGGGGGCTGTTTTGAGAGAGAGTTGGCTAACATGATAGAAAAAATCCCCGAGATCCAATCAATGGAGCAGCAAGAATCTCTAGAACGTCTGAACATATTGCAAAGCGATTGTTTTGAAAAAGAACAGCGGCTAGAAAGAATCGCATTGAGTCCGCAAGGGTCAGGAACAGCCGTTGCATTCCAGAAAGCGAGTGACGCACTACATCACAGCCATCAAGCGCTAAAAAATGCTCAAGACGAGCATGATAAGATTCTAGCAGGAGATGGTCCAATGACGCAACGGGCACAAAAAGAGAAGATGCGTCTTTATGAGATTTCTATGAAAAAAAGCAAACTCTACAGTATTACCCCTGAGGTTGTGGCAGCGCGTACAGCTACAGCTCAAGTGCGCGCAAAGAGAAGTGAAGAGGCGCGTGCAGCTCGGCTGCAAGAGGCCGTTGCTACAGATGCCTATTTTTATCAGCTGCTGGGCGTAGATCCTGCTTTCCCTCATGCCCAAGCAGGCTTTTTTGCCCCATAAGCTCGGGCGCTATTTGCCCCTACCTGTTTGACTTTTAGCCCAACCTGCAAGTTCTTGTGGCGTAATTCCAAGACCTGCTGATCTACTAAGGTCTATGTCTCTTAGGTCCTCCAGGATATCTTCAAAAAAAGAGGCGCGATCTTCTGGTTTAATCCAGAGCTCCATTTTTGAAGAGATGTATTTTTTCATAGGCTTTCCGCTCATACAATTTAAAATAATGTGGCGTAGAATTTCCTTTCGGTAGTGGCGATAGCGCACACGTATCTCATCAAATCCAAGGGATTTAACCGTAGAATCGTACAGGGCGCATGTACGCATATAGGAAAAAAGGTAAAGGTCGAGAATCGGCTGTGCCTCTTGCAGCTCATAAATCGCAATCATAGCGGCCGTATAGTCATCTCTCTCTACATCGTTAAATGAGAGGGGGACTAGGTTGTTTTTGATGAGAGGAATATTAGCGCTAAGTCTGGCTGTGCGTTTATTCACATCTGAAAAGGCTTGTAGGTAACTGACATGGATGAGCAAAAAAAGGCTCTGCTCATAAGGATCCTCAATGAGTGCAGCTTTTTTGGTAATCCGTTCAAGGCGCTCTTGCAGATGCTGGGGGTCTTCAAGGGGGATATATGTGGAACCTCCGATGCGTACGGCATGGCTTCTTGCTTTACCTGCATCATCTGCTTCTACCAGCCCATCAGCAAGAAGGTAGTGCAGGGTACAAATTGCTTCTCGATTGACCTGCAACTTAGGAGCTGTGTCCACTAGATAGCGAATGGCTTCTTTGTGATTGAGGATCATAATTTTCTCCTCATCCAGCTTGCCTTCCACACCGGTTCCTTCTAGTAGAAGTTTTTGAGTGTCGAGTAGAGAATAGGTGTTTCCTTCGAGTCTAGAGGAGTTGTAGGAGAGGTCGATGAGCAAGCGGTTGAAAATTTGGTGAGCATATGTTCCGGCAGGATCCTTTCCTTTAGACCGTATACCGGCTTTGTGTAATTGATCCCTCTCTTTTTGCGGGATGTAGAAACTTTGATTTGGTTCATAGACTTCAAACCAGTTATCGATATAAGTTACAGGTGTGCGCTCGTAAATAGGACGCTTGATGCTTGCTAGAATTGTTCTGCTTTTTGTCCCAAAACAGCTATGAGTTGGGAGACTATTTTTCTTTCCGCCTTGTGCTAGCTGATACTGCGTTCCTCTTTTTTCTCCCTGTTTTTCAATTAAGCCATCTTGGATCATCTCCTGTAGCCATCGGCGTACGGTACGCTCGTTATACTCTTTTCCTAATTTTTCAATTAAATTTTTTAAGCTGACAGGTTCAGTTGCTTGGCTTAAATACCGTAATACGGCCATTTTTTTGCTTTTTTGTGCCATTTTTCCTCAATACGGCCAATTTTAGCAGGAATACGGCCAAATTTCAAGCTTTACGGCCAATTTGGGCAAGAATACGGCCAAAATTCCGATTACTTATTAACGACGAGCTTGATACATTGATGCTGGATCTGAACAAGCGCCTTTTCAATCCAGTCAATGACCATAGTCCCATAGGGGGAGCAGAAGGCCCAGCTGCAGAAAAAAAGGCTGATCGAGCCGCTGCCGATAAAGACATCGGAGAACCAGTGGGCTCCTGTGATCAGACGCGGTAGGCACAGAAAGATGGCGTAAAAGGCGGCAAATAAAGCAAGACGCCCTTTAGCAAAATAGCTGTAGAGTGCGCCAAATAGAAGAGCTGTTGTTCCATGGTCGCCGGGAAAGCTTTTTGTCGAGCTGTCTTTGATTTTGAGCCAAGAGATCTTCTCTGAGAGCAAGAACCTGGATTCAACTAGATGGGTGGGGCTATTGCGCGCAAGCTCAAGAGTTTCGCGGAAAAGGCAGCGGTTCACGTAATAGATGATCGCCCCCATGTAGAGGCCCGTAAAGATCAGTTGAGCCACTCCTCTGGATCTATGCCCTTGAGGAAGATGTTTGATGTAGAGGACAAATAGAGCGATGAAGCAGAGGTCTTCTAGCCAGTCGGCAAGCTTATGGTTGGCAAGGGCCCAGAATAGCTGCCATTGTGGATTCCCTTCTAAACTTCCATTGAGGATCTTGAAGATAAAAACATCGATGGTTTGCCAGACGGATTCTGTCATATTCCAAAAGAGTGTGCCAATTAAAAGCGCAATGATCAGGTGAGAGAAAAGAAGCTCTTTCCATTTCCATCGTGTCAACATCTTACCCATCTCCATAGGAATAGTAGTGAAATAGATCCAAAAGGGAGGACAATAGCATAAAAGGGAGATAAAACGCTATTTTCTCCTAAAATCAGAGAGGCATCCATGAAGGTAAAGAATGCGATAAAGCTAAAAAGCGCTATAGCGTAGAGCATAAAGAGAGGAAGGCTTCGCGAACTCTTAACGCAAAAAGGCGAGATAGCGATAACAACAAGAAGAGAAAAGAAGGGCATTGTCAATTTAAATAAGAGCTGTGAGAGAAGGTCATTGTGGGAATAGCTGTTTGTTTTTTTAGCAAGAAGCGAAAAGAGCTCCTGGATACTGCGCGTCTCCGTTGCAATGTAGCCGCGGCGTGGCATCTTTTTATCCCAGGCAATCCCTTTAAACTCGAGTCTTTCAAACGATTCTGTTTTAATCAGCATCCCCTCATCATTGCGCTCTAGATGGTCGACATAGGTTCCAATAGGATTTATGGGATCACATGTGAGGTATTTGATTCGAAAAATGTCGTCAGTTGATCGAACCCAGAAGAGGTCAAAAAATTGACCGTCTCTGATCGTCTGGTAAAGCAGTTTGGAGTCGTCTTTTAGGTGTATGACGTGGATCGAGGCTTCTTTGTTATGGGAGGTGTGGAGGTGCTCATCGGAAAACTTGTCGATGTAGCTGTGGGCTGTGGGGATAAGGTATTGAGCGCTAAGCGCGCTAAAGATCACGGCACAAGACGCGATGCAGAGGATGGGGCGGCAGATCTTGTGAAAGGAGAGCCCCGATGCCTGAAGTGCCAGGAGCTCGTTGCGTAGGTTCATTCCTGTTAGCTGTTTAATTGTTGCAATCAGAAGAGCCAGGGGGATTAAGAGTTCTGCTCTTTTGATAAATTGGTAGCCGTAGTAGCTGACAAGATCGATGAGCTGGATCCGATTTTCTTTCAAGAAGTCGTTGATATGGGTAGAGTAGTCAACAAAGGAATAAAAGAGGTAAAAGAGGGTTAAAAAAAGAAAAAAGGTCTGCAAGGTTTTGCGATAAATCGTCCGTTCCCATAGATAGAGTCTCATGCGCAGCCTCCTGTTTTTCGTTTCAGTTGGAAGATACAGAGGAGGATAATGATCGGGTGGGGCAACAGGTAGCAGAGGCAGGGGCCAAGTGTGGTGTATTTCATCGATTTTGCTGTGAGAAAAGAGATGAGAAAAAGAAGGGCCAGACCAATTGCAGCAGAGAGGCCTCTGCGCGATCTAGTCCTTCCGATCTCCATGCCAAAAGCGACGCCGATCAAGGTGAAGGTAAAGGCAGCAATGCCAAGGGAGATGCGCCGTGCAATTTCCGGATGGATTTTTGAGGTCGTACGACTCTCTTTGAGTTGTAAAGAGGCTTTTGCAAGTAGCATTCGCATGGAGAGGTAGTCGTGGTTGAGTTTCCAGCACGGGTCTTGCAATTGATGAGAGAGAAAAGAGGCCTCTGTTGTCATGGTCTCTTGATTTTCAATCACCAGATGATCGAAGCTCTCATCTTTTTTAGGGTCAAGACTTGAGATGAAAGAGACTTGGCTCCCCTTTAAAAAATTGCGCTCTAGCCAAAACCTGTTTGAGATGAGGAGTCCAAGGCGCTTATTGGAGTGGTTGTTGATCGCGAAAAAGAGTTCTTTGGCCTCTTTTCCTGTCGATAATGTCTTTAGATCGAGGTAGATCTCTTTAATTTTAATGAGAGGATCGCGCTGAAATAAAAAAAGCGGGTTTTTTTCTAACATCTCAAAAATCAATTTTTTAGATACAATTTTGCAGCGCGGTGAGATTTCAGAGATAAAGGAAAAATTGAGGAGTGTCAATAGATAGCCTGCTAGGATAAGCGGCAAGGCAATTTTTTTAAGTGAAACCCCTGATGCGCGCACAGCTGTCAATTCCTGTGTATGGCTTAAGTTTTGGAACAAGATTAAGGAGGCTATAAGGCAGGAGATCGGAATGGCAATAGGCAGGATATAGGGGATTTGCAGGAGGGCAAAG
>Ga0207073_1098_pt1 | contig 18229 bp, 17 predicted proteins | sample Alteio_BWMinHeat_65_FD_153575 | JGI IMG/M metagenome (GOLD analysis project Ga0207073, IMG submission 153575) | Enriched cells from forest soil in Barre Woods Harvard Forest LTER site, Petersham, Massachusetts, United States -... | ecosystem: Environmental > Terrestrial > Soil > Temperate forest >...
GGATAGACTTAGTCGTTGTGAATTTATATCCTTTTTCAGAAACGATTGCTAAACCCAATGTGACATTTGATGAAGCCGTAGAAAATATTGATATTGGTGGACCTGCCATGATTCGATCTGCAGCGAAAAATGTGGGATGGGCAGGTGTAGTTGTCGATCCTGAAGATTATGAGCAGGTATTACATGCATTATCTCACGGTTTAAACTATGAAACGCGAGCAAAGCTTGCAGCAAAAGCATTCGCACATACAGCGCAGTATGATGATGTTATCCAAAGTTATCTTAGACATTGCGCCATCTGTCATCCCCACGCTATCTGTCATCCCCGCGCTATCTGTCATCCCAGCGCTATCTGTCATCCCCGCGCTATCTGTCATCCCCGCGCAGGCGGGGACCCATTCAGAATGGATTCTCGCCTGCGCGGGAATGACAAGGTTTTCGAAAATGACATGATTTTATCTCTAGAAAAACATAGCGATTTACGTTACGGCGAAAATCCTCATCAAAAAGCATCAGCTTATCATTTGCAAGGTGAAAAAACGGGCATATTATCCGCCATACAGCATCAAGGAAAACCTTTATCATATAATAACATTAGCGATGCAGATGCTGCATTTGCGTGTGTGAATGAATTTATTAAACCTGCCGCGGTGATCGTGAAGCACGCAAATCCTTGTGGTGTTGCCGTTGCTGATACGATTGAAGAAGCATTCAACAAGGCGTTTCAAGCTGATTCATTATCTGCTTTCGGTGGAATTGTTGCATTGAATCGAACATGTAATGCTAACACGGCAAAACATATGGCTAATATATTTTTTGAAGTAGTCATAGCTCCAGATTACACGGATGAAGCGCTAGAGATATTTCGTGATAAACCTAATCTTCGAATTTTAGAGTTATCTTTCAAACTTTCTGCGCCATATGAATATAAATTTATTCAAGGTGGTGTTTTGATGCAAGAAGCAGATAAATCTCTATTACAAGTTTCAGATTTAAAAGTTGTGACAAAACATGCGCCTTCTACTTCAGATATAGAAACCATGTTATTTGCATGGCCTGTGTTAAAACAGTTGAAATCAAATGCTATTTTAATTGCAAAAAATAATGCAACAGTGGGAATAGGCGTAGGACAAGTTTCTCGTGTTGACGCAGTGCAAAATGCTATTAAAAAATCAGGTGATAATATTACAGGAACCATTCTTGCTTCAGATGCTTTTTTTCCGTTTCGTGACAGCATAGATTTTTTGGCAGGCAAAGGAATTTCAGCTATTTTACAGCCGGGTGGTTCTATGCGTGATGAAGAAGTCATTGCAGCATGTAATGAGCATGGGATTGCAATGGTATTCACAGGTATTCGCTGTTTTAAGCACTAATTTTTGGTGGATATGCTGCGCTTTGTCCACCCTGCATCAACCGAAAACCACGACTGAATAATTTTTTCGATTTCTGCTTGTACTTCTTTACACATGCAATTCGCTATCGTGCCTGGTTTATTTCGATTTAGCGACAAAGAATTCCCATTTACGTTCACTGATCCATCTTCGTTTTGTATGACAGAAAACCCATAAAATGGATTTTCATCCGGAATCTCCGTGATCCCCATGGTAAAAAGCATCAAATTATGCGATGGATAAAAAATATTTTTGTTGTTTATGCTATAACCGAATCGAGGTAGAAAAAATTGATGGTCACGGTTAATCACTTCGAGTTCTTCTTGAGTGAATTCTTTGCCCGCTGGATTGAGATGCGACAAGGTTACTGGATTGAAGAGTCTTCTTTTACTTTTAACAATTTCTCCTGAGTCATTATAATAAAACTCTAAATTCTTCTCTTTCATCGCAGGCATCAGTGTGATTTCTTTTGTATCATTATTGAAAATGCCAATAAATGTTATACCAGGATTCTCCCTAAGTACTTGTGGCGCATCTTTGGAGATAGGTATTTTTTCACGTAAATTAAATCTTGGTTTTGGTCCAGTCACGGAAGGAGTGTGAAAAAAACATCCTTTATTACTCAAAGATAAGCTATTGCCAATTGTTTTTTTTGTTATATGTGCTAATTTGAAACAGCGACGCATTTACAATTCCTCAGGATAATTTTGAGGCGCATATTATGTTATATAAATTTTGATGTCTATCCGCGCTAAGTATATTCCCGTCAACCGGAATTTCCGTTACAAATGCTCCTGGAAATGCAATAATGCTGCCATTTAAGGGGAGATATGGGATGGCTAACGTTTTAGTAAGTATTCTTATGGGTTCAAAGTCAGATTGGCCAATTTTAGAGCACGCTAGTGCATTGCTTGATTCTTTGAATATATCCAATGAAGCGCGCGCATTATCTGCACATCGCACACCCGATGCATTATTTGAATATATCGCAGGGGCCGAAAAACGAGGTACCGAAGTGATTATTGCAGCAGCAGGGGGAGCCGCGCATCTACCTGGCGTGGTTGCAGCAAAAACCCTACTACCCGTAATTGGTGTTCCTATTCAAACCCAATCTTTAAATGGCATGGATTCTTTATTCTCTATTGTACAAATGCCAGGTGGCATACCGGTTGCAACCATGGCCATCGGTAAAGCAGGCGCTGTGAATGCTGCTTTATTTGCAGCAAGTATATTAGCGGTTAAATTCCCTGAATATCGTAAAGCTATTCAAGATTATCGTCAGTCACAAGCAGAAGCTATTTTAGAGCAATCTGTTCTTAAGGAAGCGAATCATGTTTAAACCCATATCCTTACACGATGAAGATCATGCAATTTGGCAAGCCATAGAAAATGAAAAAAAACGCCAAGAAGAACATATCGAGCTTATCGCATCCGAAAATTATGTAAGTCCAGCGGTATTAGAAGCTCAGGGTTCAGTGCTCACCAATAAATATGCCGAAGGATATCCAGGCAAACGATATTATGGTGGGTGTGAATACGTTGATATCATAGAGCAAATTGCGATTGATAGAGTAAAACAATTATTCGGCGCAGATTATGCGAATGTGCAACCCCATTCAGGATCTCAAGCGAATGTTGCCGCATATGCCGCGCTCATTAAACCAGGTGATGTGGTATTAGGCATGAGCTTGGCGGAAGGTGGTCATTTAACACATGGTTCGCCGGTCAATTTTTCAGGTAAGTTATATCAATTTTATTCCTATGGTGTCGATCCAAAGACTGCACTTATTGATTATGATCAAGTGGCAGAGCTTGCAAAAAAACATAAGCCTAAATTATTAGTCACAGGCTTTTCAGCTTATTCACGCGTGGTAGACTGGCAACATATGCGTGAAATTGCAGACAGTGTGGGTGCGTATATGATGTCTGATATTGCGCATGTTTCAGGACTCATTGCAGCCGGTGTTTATCCATCACCTGTTAATATTGCAGATGTTACGACATCCACAACACATAAAACATTACGAGGTCCACGCGGTGGGATTATACTTGCAAAAGCCAATCCAGAGATCGAGAAAAAATTAAATTCTGCAGTATTCCCCGGTGCTCAAGGTGGTCCATTAATGCATGTGATTGCTGCTAAAGCCGTAAGTTTTTTAGAAGCGATGAAGCCAGCATTTAAAACCTACCAAGAACAAATTGTAAAAAATTCACGTGCTATGACCAAGGTTATCATGCAACGTGGTTATAAAATTGTAAGTGGTGGTACAGACAATCATTTATTTTTAATTGATTTGATGGATAAAAATATCACCGGTAAAGATGCGGATAATGCGTTAGGTCGTGCTAATATTACCGTGAATAAAAACGCAGTTCCAGGCGATATGCAATCACCTTTTGTAACAAGTGGTCTACGTCTTGGAACACCCGCTGTAACGACACGTGGATTTAAAGAAAAAGAATGCGAAATATTGGCGACTTGGGTATGTGATGTGTTAGATAATATGCAAGATGAAACATTTATTTTAAACATTCGTGAAAAAGTAAAAGCATTGTGTCAACAATTTCCGGTATATGCTCAATCAATAACATTGAATGCATGAAACTGAGCGGCTAAAATATATTTAAAAAACAGCTAGAAACGAGGAGAAAAATGTGAGCTTGCCAAGAGAAGATAAGCTTCAATTATCTATACATGCCAGAGTCAATAGCGTAACTGCTGAACCATTTGGGAAACAGCAAAGTTACGCTAAAATTGATAAGGAATATAAAAAAGCTTCAGATAGAGAGAATGCAGCTAACATTTATATTCTTGTGAGAGAAAGCAAAACTTATGGGTTTGTCAATATTGATTATGGATATCTTAAGCCTGGAGGTGGATTTACTAAAGGTTCTAGAAAATTCATCTTCGATGTAAGATCATCCCAACCGCAATCTTTACAGATATTTATAAATACCTTGTTCCAGGATTCTATTTTACGTAATAGTGATACAGCAACATTACATATATTGCAACCTGGTTCGGGAGAGCAATTGCGTTCAAACAATAACATAGTTGTGGATGAAGCAAAATCAAGTCCAATCATGATACCTGCTCAACCTCAAGTCTCGTTGGCGAGATCTCCTTCTTTGTTTGCGAATAGGGATTTATCTTCTTCTCCAGTCATAACTTCCCAATTAGCCGATGAGAAACAACTCCCGCCACTTCAGAATAGACCATAAAATACACACAGTCGCCCAACCTGTTCACAATGGGTGACTGCAATCTCGATATGGCACCGATTGTTAAGGTTATAATAATAGTAAAGCCTGTTTCGAGGTGTATGGCTATGCTTGACTCATGTGCCATTGAATTTGATTTAAAACATCGAAGCTTTAAAAAGCTATCGATCGATGAGCTTTTAAGCATAGATTTCACGACTACAGATAGCATTTATTGGATTCATAGTAATCTCAATCAAGTTGATATCCATAAAAAATTAATTGCAAAATGTCATTTACCAGATGATGTCGTCAAACTTTGTGATCAGATGGATAGTATTCCTACCACCATGGATACCGATGAGTCGCTTACGATTCAATTTCAATGTCTAATGTCGACGGAATTAAAACAAAAAACTGCCGTAAATTTTGGTAATTTGATTCTTCATTTAACATCAACATTTTGCTTTACTGCATCATCGGATTCCATTCCTGTGTTGCTTGAATTTATGGAAAGTTCGAAAAAATCACTTCGCTATGCTAAGACACCATGTTTTATGGTTTTTTTAATATTGGATATTGTAATAAATGATTATGCAAAAATGTTATATCATTTTGATGTCATCTCAGATCAAATGGATTTGCGTGTACGTAAAAGCCATAAGAATATTTATAACGAAGTGATTAGGATTAAACAACAATTAATGAAAATTAAACGTAGTTTGATTGCTTTACGTGAGATTTTGTTGCGTATATCAAGCAGAAAAATATCTGTGGTTTCGAAAGAATGTCGCGTATCTTTATCCCATCTCGCAAATCATTCTCATTTGGTCGTACATGAAGTGGATTCAGTACGAGATATTTTGAATAGTTTATTAGATCAAATTGAAAATAATTTAATGCAATCCATGACGCAAACCATGCGAATATTGACTGCATTGTCCATGGTATTTTTACCATTAACTTTGATAGCCGGTATTTATGGTATGAATTTTCATTGGATACCGGAGTTGAGTTGGTCTTATGGGTACTTTTACGCGCTTGGTTTAATGATAACATGTGCAAGTATCATCTTGTATATTTTTAAAAAGATGAAGTGGTTCTAGAATCCTTTCTTTTGGAAATATTTAGCCACCCTATCTAATACACCTCCCAGCCAAGGCGTAAACTTTTCAGGGTGTAGTGCAAGTTCATTCTGTAAATCAGCTATGCTGATCCAGTGTATGTCTTGAACTTCATCCGGATTAGGCTCAATTTTCTCGTCTATGAGCTCGCCTATGACCACATGATCTACCTCATTTTCTGTCAAACCATTGTCAAAATGGGCGATATAATGAAATTTACCTATCGAATGCAATGGTAATTTTACGCCCAGCTCTTCAAATAACCGTCGTTTTGCTGCATCGAGGGTATTTTCTTCAGGGCGGGGGTGTGAGCAGCAAGTATTAGTCCAAAGACTGGGAGAATGGTATTTTTCTTTTGCACGTTGCTGTATAAGTAATTCAATAGTATGGTTATTTCTGTATAAAAATACAGAAAATGCGCGATGGCATAAGCCCAAACGATGTGCTTCAAGCTTTTCGGCCGTGCCTTGTGGACGGTCAAATTCGTCCACCAATATGACTTGTTCTATTGCTGCCATGAATCGTTTTCCAGTAAAATAACGTGCTTTATACCACACTTATAAATGGAAATAACTAGTTATGCGCTGGCAGACCAACGAACAGATCGCGACCATCCCTATGCGCTTTATTGGACCTATAAAAATCATAGGCCCTGAAGTCGATGCTGAGGTGATTGTGCCTCTTGCGACCTATGAGACCCCATTGTGGCCTTCTACCCACAGAGGGGCAAAAGCTTGCATGCATGCAGGAGGTATTCGAGCGATTGTCATAGACGAGCGTATGACCCGATCTGTTGTTTTGGAAACGGATAGTATTATTGATGCTCATGAAGCATTAATTAATATATTGCAGCATAAAGAAGTGATGCAAACGATTATTGCAGAAACAAGCCGTTTTGCTCGTCTTCTTGATATACATAGTCAGGTGGTTGGAAATTTGATTTATCTGCGTTTTGAATACAATACTGCGGATGCTGCAGGCCATAATATGGCAACGCTCGCGACAGATCGTTTGCTAGAATGGATATTGTTACGTTTTAAAACGTTGCGTTATGTATCTATTTCAGGAAATTACTGTTGTGATAAAAAAAATTCTGCCGTTAATGGTATACTCGGTCGAGGAAAATATGTCATCACAGAAGTGACGATTTCAAAAGAAATATGTAAAAAATTTCTGAAATCAACACCTGATAAAATTGTACAATTAAACATTAAGAAAAATTTAATCGGTAATATCTTGGCGGGTAGTGTACGTACTGCAAACGCACATTTTGCGAATATGTTGCTAGGGTTTTATTTAGCAACAGGACAAGATGCTGCTAATATTATTGAAGGTTCACAAGGTTTAGTTCATGCTGAAGTACGCAATGAAGATTTATATTTTACAGTGACGCTTCCCAATGTGATTGTAGGGACAGTCGGTACTGGAAAAAATTTAGATTTTGTGCAAGAAAATTTACGTTTATTAGGTTGCCTTGATGAACGTGCTCCAGGTGACAATGCAAGACGACTCGCAATTATCGCTGCTTGTACGGTATTATGCGGTGAATTATCTTTATTAGCTGCTCAAACTAATCAGGGTGAGCTGATGAAAAGTCATGTTAAATTAGAACGTCATAAAAAAACTGAGGATTAATACCGTGCTTAAGGTGGGAATTGATACGATATCATGTTATTCATCACATTATGTGTTGTCATTAGAAGAGCTTGCAAAAGCGCGTGGCGTCAAAGCAGATAAATATGCCGAAAGTTTAGGTCAACATCATATGGCGGTCCCTCCGCCGGATGAAGATATTGTAACGATGGCCGCGAATGCTGCAGTAGGCGCACTACGAGATATCGATAAATCCTCCATTGAATTATTGTTATTTGCAACCGAATCAGGTATCGATCAGTCAAAAGCCGCAGGTCTTTATGTTCATGATTTATTAGATTTGCCCGAACGTTGCCGTGTCGTTGAATTAAAACAAGCTTGTTATAGTGCGACTATGGCTTTGCAACTTGCATTACCTTTTTTGCGACAACATCCCGATAAAAAAGCATTACTTATTGCATCTGATATCGCACGTTATGGTTTAGGTACAACGGGTGAGTCATCTCAAGGTGCTGGCGCTGTGGCTATGGTGTTATCGGCGAATCCGCGTATTATAGCATTTGATACCGAATATGGAGTTGCGACTTCTAATGTAATGGATTTCTGGCGACCTAATTATTCCGATACAGCTTTTGTTGAAGGTAAATATTCGAGTAAGTTATATTTGCAGATGTTAGAAAAAGCATGGCTTCAATATACTGCTATATCACAAAGACAATTCAGCGATCATGCATATTATTGTTATCATATGCCAGTTCCAAGACTCGTTGAAACAGCGCATCAATATTTAGCAAAAATTGCGGGTCAATCAAAATTATCCGAAACGCATGTACAACAAGCTATCGGTAATGCATTAGCTTATGGCCGAAATATCGGGAATACTTATAGTGCTTCACTCTATGTGGGTTTAACATCATTACTTGATTTAACCACGGAAGATATGACAGATAAACGTATTGGATTTTATAGTTATGGATCAGGTTGCGTTGCGGAATATTTTAGCGGGGTAGTGCAAACAGGTTATAAAAACGCATTAAACACTAAGCAGCATAGCGATATGTTAGCCAATCGAAAAATATTATCATTCGCTGATTATGAAAAATTTTTCTCATTTGACTATCCAAAAGATGGTAGTTCATGTGAAATCCCATCACATCAAAGTGGATTATTTAGACTTGCAGCGATTCGTGATCATCAACGTATGTATGAAAAAACAAAATGAAAGTGCTAGCGCCTGGTAAATTAATTCTTTCTGGTGAGCATGCTGTGGTTTATGGCAAGCCAGCTCTCGCTATGGCTGTGAATCGCTATTCTGTAGCACATATACTCGCGCAAAATTCACCGCATATCTCTTTAAATTTTTCGGATTTATCTTACGAACAAAGCATCACTTATGAGGCTTTAGATACATTAAAAAATACGATTAAAGATAAATATCTTAGCTTTAAGCAAGGTCATTTTAATATACGTGAAGTTTTAACTAAGCCATTTGAGTTAGCACAGTTTGCATTAGGTCTATGTTTAGAAATGCTAAACATTAAATTATCGCAAGGCGTGCAAATTCAACTTAATTCTACTATTCCTATCGGATGTGGTATGGGTTCATCTGCAGCGACTATTTTAAGCATTATTCATGCTATGGCAAATCATGCGAGGGTGAACATACCTTCTAAAACCATTTATGAATTAGGTTTACAAGCTGAAAACATGCAACATGGTACATCGAGCGGTTTAGATTTGCATGTTTCTTTGCATGGTGGTTGTTGTTATGTGAAAGATCAAATCATTTCAGTAAAAGCAATGCCGACTATGCCTATCTATTTAGTTAATACTGGTACGCCACAAACTAGCACAGGTGAATGTGTCACAAAAGTGGCGCATTATTTTAAACAAACTACTATAGGTGATGATTTTGCAGATGTTACAGAAACGATGGTCAAAGCTTTAGATAAAGATTCATATATTGGATTTAAAAACGCCATAACAGCTAATCATGATCTATTGACTAAAATTGGTGTGGTCCCACTACGTGTGCAAAGGTTTATTGAGAAAGTGAAAATGTTGGGGGGTGCTGCAAAAATATGTGGCGCAGGGGCAGTTTCGGGTGATGCTGCAGGGATAGTTATGATTGTGATCGAAGACGAATTTATGCTTACCACATTATGTCAAAAATACGGTTATGAAATTTTATCAGTAAGCGGTGAAGCGAGAGGTGTTCATGTTAATGTATAAAGCATCAGCGCCTGGCAGTTTAATGTTATTGGGTGAATATGCAGTATTACATGATTATCCTGCGGTTGTGTGTGCAATTGATAAACGAATTTCTGTTATCTTAGAACCGATGGATTCGGATGATATTGAAATTATTTCTGCATTAGGTTCTCATAAAACCACCACACAAACGATCGAAATTGTCGCACCTTTCACCTTTGTTTTAGCGACACTTAAGTTATTTCAAAAACGTTTACCTTCGGGTTGTAAAATTTACATTACATCTGAGTTTTCACATGAAGTGGGGTTTGCATCATCTGCTGCAGTCACAGTTGCAACCTTAGCGGCTCTGACATCGTGGTTGAAGTTAAGTTATTCTCCTTTAGAAAGCATTTTACTTGCACGCAATGTGATTCAATCTGTGCAAGGTACAGGTTCGGGCGCTGATGTTGCGGCTTGTACGCTTGGTGGTGTAGTGGCTTATCGTATGCAACCTTTGTCAGCCGATCGTATTCATGATTTTATACCATTGACTGTCATTTATTCTGGAAACAAAACTCCTACGCCTGACGCAATCAAGCATGTGAATCAAGTTTTTGACAAGCATAAACATCTATATAAAAAAATATTACAAGCGATAGGCGAATGTGCCGCCGAGGGCATCGTAGCTATCGAAAAAAATGATCTCAAAGCTTTAGGTCAAATGATGAATATTCAACAAGGGTTAATGCATGCTTTACAAGTTAATACACCTAAACTACAAGTCATTTGTGATAATTTAAATGCATCTCCTGATATCTTGGGCGCAAAAATTTCAGGTTCAGGTCTAGGTGATTGCATCGTTGGGTTATCTGACCCCTGCGCTATACGTCATCCCTGCGCTATATGTCATCCCCGCGCTATATGTCATCCCCGCGCAGGCGGGGACCCATTCCAAATAGATTCTTCCCATAGCGCGAGTAACATACATGATAATTTTAATAGTCAAAATTATAATAATGTAGAACCCATCACGATTAACATATCGGATAAAGGAGTAAGCTGTGAAAAAATCCGCTATTGTTGAGAAAATAATAGGTAATTTATCACAATATTCGCCTTCTCAAAATCCTGCCACAGCCTATGCACCCACCAATATTGCATTAGTTAAATATTGGGGAAAGCGTAATCAAGAATTAAATTTACCCGTCACATCAAGTTTATCGATATCTTTAGCTGATAAAGGAGCAGAAACTACGCTTTCTATTTCCTCTATAAAACAAGATGTCTTTATCTTAAACGGAAAACTCGTTCCGGCTACAAGTTCTTTTCATCGACGACTTTCACTTTATTTAGATTTATTTCGTCCAAATAATTTATTTTTAGATGTAAATATAGTTTCAACGGTTCCTATTGCAGCAGGTCTAGCATCATCGGCTTGTGGTTTTGCAGCAATGGCGCTTGCACTTGATAAATTTTTTTCATGGCAACTTTCATCGCAACAATTATCTATTTTAGCACGTTTAGGAAGTGGTAGTGCAAGTCGATCTCTCTGGTCTGGATTCGTAGAATGGCATGCAGGTGTGAGAGAAGATGGTATGGATAGTTATGCGGAACCTCTTCATGAAAAATGGCCTGAGTTAGGTGTAGGTTTAATGATGGTTAGCGAATCAGAAAAATCGATTAGTTCACGCGAAGCGATGCAGCTTACCATTGAAACCAGTGAACTTTACAAATCATGGCCACAAAAAGTGGAGCATGATTTAAAAACACTTAAACAAGCAATTCAAGAAAAAAATTTTGATTTATTGGGAAAAACCGCAGAATCAAATGCTTTAGCGATGCATGCAACCATGCTATCTGCATGGCCCCCTGTAAGTTATTGCTTTCCTGAAACCATTGCCGCCATGCGTCGTGTTTGGCAAGCAAGAGCGGATGGTTTATCTGTATATTTTACGCAAGATGCAGGACCGAATCTTAAATTATTGTTTATTGATCAAGATGCGATCCGGCAATATTTTCCTGAGATTGAGGAAATTAGACCATGGTAAATGTTTTATGATATTGTTATGAATTCCGCCTATAAACGCTCTTTTTTGTTTCACCAAGATAATTTTCCACCTCGTGTATTTTATCTGTTAAAAGATTCCGACCTTTATTGCTTACACCACCCGTAAAATGGGATGGATCAAATAAAGATGATGCAAGAATCGTTTTATATGCATTTAATAAATCTTTTGGCTGCATATTATCTTTAGCATCTTCAAATGACTCGATTACTTTATCTTGTAACATTTCAATAACATATTTTTTTAACGTAGAATAAGAAGAAGGTTTAAATAATGAAACAAAATAATTTTTGAGAGGTTTATTGGGTTTGCTAACGCAATCAATTCCTCCATGGACTATAAATTTTTCATAAAGACGCTCACAGTCCGATATATTTTTTATCTCAGCAATTTCAGCGTCTATAAAATACTTAATTTGCTCTTTATCATGTTTGCTATATTTCCAATGATTTGTTGAACTAAGTAACCAATATTTAGCACGAGCAATATCGATGAGTTGATACTCTTTGCCGGTTGCTAAATTATTAGGAATAGTCTCGGGATAAGGATATGCATGAACAGCAAACATTCCTAAAGTCATAAAGCATGTCAAAAAACATGGAAGATTACAACCTGCATTATCATCTTTGAGATGTTCATAAAAGGAGTCTAGTGTTTTAACAGTTAAATTAATGTCTTTTGAATAATGATTAACAAACAAACGAGTTTTGTCATTATTATCAAGAGTTGCAATTAACATGGAAGACCATGGTTTAGAACGAACGGGTAACAGCGAACAGCATAACTGGTAAGAGGGAATGATATAATATTTATGATCGTCAGTACTGGAATAACTGGCTCCATTATTAATTAATATTTCTAATGTATCGACCGGGGATTTTCGTATAGTTTCTTCATTTAGAACAATGGCAGTACAATCGGCTCCTGCATCTATTAAGTATTGAAATAACCTTTTCGAAGTTTGATTATGTTGAGTGATAATTTTCTGTAATAATTCTTTAGCCTTATCTGTAGAATAAGTGACATATTGAAGCGCTTCTTCTTGAATCATTTGTTCAGTGGAATAATCGTAGTCATATTTTTTATCATCTAGAGTTGAGAATTCTAATAATGTCTCCTGGATGCTTTTTATATCGGCGGGTGGTTTGAGCAACGTATAAGAATTTTTAAGCGCGTGAACAAACATCGCTTTCAATTGATTTAAATAACTATAATGTTTTTTATTAGGTTTAATGCTTTCTAATGTATTTTTTAAATTTTCAGAAGGTATATAAGAGAGAATAATATCATCAAGCTCAGGTATATCAGTTGCAAGAGGTTTATAATTCGCATGTGATTTCATTTTATTTCCCTACATTAATATTTATTATGTAAATCAAGTTGCAATCAAACGAAGGGTAAAATAATTTATTATGCAGAAAATTTCAAGTTATTTTCTAAGCATTGCCCCCATGACTGAGCAAAGAGAATGACTTGTGAGCATTGTGATACTATCTTCTTTTAATCGCGTAAGTTTTTCAAATCCTTTTTTAAAATGCGAGTGGTTATGTTTGTTATGATCATAATGCGAGCGCGGCTCATCCCTATTTTTGTAGAGGCCAAGTTGAAGAGTGTGAATGCAAGGAGATACGATATTCCATTGCCAATCAAACCAACGATATTCTAAATAAACATGTATTCCTAAGTCAGCACTAAAATTTTTAGATAACTGGATATCGTAGCGCATTGGAATTTTATCATTTTCAATTAATTCATCCATACCCGCCTCAATCACTTGCTTGTCACGAGAAGATAATAGACGTTGCAATCCACCAAAACCATTAACCCAAAATATCCTAGCGTTGCAGCTACTATAATTATTTTGGAAATAAGAATCTTGACTGTACCATTTTGCTACTTCATACATAATTTTGGAATCAAAAATGTATCCCGATGTGATAGTTTTTTTTCTTTCAGCTTGTAATGCTTCGTGAAGGCTAGTGATGACAGGCCAATCGCGCAGTTGAGTTTTAGCTTCAATTTCGTAATCATACTCACTTTGACAAATAAAAAAAGATCTTCCATCATCAGTAGTGCGTTGAGTATAGATAGTACAAAATCCTAGAAAATAAGATCTTCCAGCATGATCATTAATGTATTTAACAGAGATAGTAACCGCCTTGAGATCTTCTGCAAATTTCTTCATGATTGTTAAATAACGCTGAATTCTTTCCCTATTTTCAAGTTTTGCTTCTTCGGAAGTGATGCATAATAATTCTTTTTCGACTCTTTCCTTTGATAATCCGCCCACTTCAATAAGTTTTTCAACAAAACCTTGATGTCTCGCTGCAAGACTTACATCTCCCGCCATTGCTGCAATTTGTAATAGCGTCCCTTCTACAGGAGTTCCAAGTGGATCAGTTGCAACGACTACTACTTTCATGAGATCTTGATTTTCTCTGACTTTATTCAAAACGTATGTTTCATCATCTTGAGTGCCTCGTAAAATCATGTTTCCAAGTAGAGACGTTTCAGTGTGTAGTAAATCCAAAAAAGGTTTACCAAAAAGAGTGAGTGTGGCATTTATGTATGATGTAGGCTGATTAGGATAATCATTATCTGTATTATAACTCATAATGATGTTTCCTATATCTTTAATTTGCAAACAAGAAGGAACTATCTCCTCTATATCTGGATCATGTGTGTCCTGACGGATACGACATGAGTCTTTTGCTTCCTTATCTTTTATTATATTGAATTTTTTCTGCAGGTTATCGAATTGTTTTACATCATCAGGTGTATCGTTCTCATTATTGTTTTGTTCGCTAAACATGGAAGTTCCTTTTTTTTATGGATTATAAATGCATTTTAGCAAAAACATTACGAATTGACTAAAGCAAATTATCAAGAAAAATTTATCGTAAGTTTAGGAAACTGTTTTCTGGATCTCGATCATTTTCACCTAAATCTAAATCAAGTGTAGACAAGGTATCATCGTAATTCGGCAAAAACAATCTAACGCTCGAAAAATTCATATCATCATCAAGTAAAGATTCTTTTTCTGCCAAAGAAAATAAATCACTTGGAGGTAAAACCGTAGTCTCCTGATTATTGTTAGAGAAAAATCTGGGATAACTGTCTGAAATTGGATTACTCATCTCTACTTTATTTTCCGCTTGAGTAGCATCAGAAGTTCGCGAGTCGGGAATGCCAAACACATTCTCATCATCACTGATAATATTGTCGACAGGGTGAGAATCAAAATCATCTTCAAGACTTTCCAAAGAGAAATTCCATTGCGGAAAATCTGACGTTTGGGTAGAAACGATCTCCGATGCATCTTCTGAGACGAACTCTGGGACGGAAGGTTTGAATCGTTTCGTGTGGGGCTCAGCAACAAATTCATCATATTCAGTTGTCATTTGAGAAAAGCCATCAGATTTTCCTTCACCTTTTAGTGCTTTCATTATCTCAAGCGCTTTTGCTTCATTTTGAGTTACTTTTTCTCTCCAATACGGAGAGTCGTACGCCACACGAGTTATATTATGCTTCTCACAAATGTAAATTGGGTTACCATCATTTCCAATAATAAAACTATATTTATTAATCATAAATTTTTTCTGATGCGCTGCAACTTTCGTCACTCCATCGCGTGCAAATACATAACAATTTCCCCTTGTTTCCCCTGCAAAGTAAGGTGTTAACAATTTTTCTGCTTCTGTTTTTATTAAATTATCAACGACAATGTTTGTTGTTTGAGCTTGTGTTTGATCAGCATTTTGTAAATCGTGTTTATTCTCTATAGGTTGTGAAGTAGATTTTGGCTGATTTTTCGTAGCATCGATCAGCACTTTCATAGCCCTTTTTTCTATTAATTCTACATTTCTTACTATATTTAGAATGTTATTACTGGTTTTAAAGGAGTGGATCGCATTTGATATGTCACGTATGTACCTTGGTTTACCTTCATAATCAATGATAAAACAATATTTGTCTATTTTGAATTTTTTACAATCTGGGGACACTTTCGTACCATTGCACATCATCACATAAGAACCAGTGCCCTGATGATCCTTCGCATATCCTGCGGAGTAAGGTTTTAATAATTGTTCCGCTTCTTCCTTTGTAAAAGAGGGTACAGCACTATTAGTCATAGCTATCGTTGCTTTTGGTGCTGGAACATGCATCGGATTAGGCATTATCACAACGGGATGTTCGACGCCTTCAATACTCACGTAATAGTAAATGCCATTGTATTCAATCTTAATACCGTTAGGAACCGGTACGGGAATAGGAGCTTCAATAAAATTATGGGCGAAGAACGCAATATACTCACCACCTGTAAACATATCTTTATCAAACTCTCTATTTAGCATAATGAACCTCGTATTTTTTCTGTAGTTTATAAATCTAGACTGCGCAATTATTATACGCATCAATTCTTAAAAAAAACTTAAAGCGGAAAAGTGGAAAAAACAAAAATAATTTGATATTACAATATCATGAAGACATCAACACAATTGCCACAAACGCCAACATAATGCCTATGCATTGTCTCGTACCAATATCCTCTTTTAACAATAAATAAGATAACAAAATAGTAATGACAGGATAGAGTGATGTCAGTGTCACCACTGTCATGATTTTGCCTTTGTTCGCAGCGATGAAATAGAACAAACAACCTATTCCATACGTTAAACCTGTAAGCAGAGCAAAAGAAAAACCTTTGCTATCCGTTGCAGGTTTAAAATGCATTGTACTTAATGTAATGAGGCCAATGATGAGAACGCCCAGTGTTTGATAAATTAAAGCGCTTTTAGAATCAATATAATTAACGGCTAATTTGGTAAAAAACCCCCACAAACCAAAAAACATAAGTGCCGCAAGTGCGGCAGATAACCAAGATGACATAGATTAGATTGCCTTAGAAAATCCAAGAAAGAATATGAATGATAATCAAACTATAAACGCCTGCTAATACATCATCCAATATCATACCCACGCCGCCTTTGACATGCGTATCAACATAAGCAATAGGCCATGGTTTTACAATATCAAAAAATCGAAATAATGCAAAACCTATGCAAATCCAAATAAAACCTTTGGGTGCTGCAAACATCGTGACAAGATATCCAACTATTTCATCTAAACACATGCCGGAATGATCATGTGTGTGAGTATCTTTTGAAACTTTGTCGCACAGCCACATGCTTGCAAGTGTAATGGCTATCAATAAAAGTAAATAAACGATAGGAGCTAAGTTTTGCATGGCTAAATAAAAGGGAATAGCCATAAGTGTTCCAAAAGTACCAGGTGCAAATGGCACAGCACCACTGCCAAATCCAAAAGCAATAAAGTGGTAGGGATTTTTCCATACGGAATCTGGGACGGGTTGGGCTGTATAGTCGCGCATTTTATTCCTTAGTATTAAAAATGTTTATACCCTGTCTGTGTACCATTGTATTTTTTTCCATCCAGGTATCGCAAGTCTAATCCTTTGCTATCTGTAATTTCACCAACACAAGTGTAATTTTTGTCTAGTAAATTAGCTTTTTCAGGTGGAATAGTAAAACATAATTCATAATCATCACCGCCACAGAGGGCTAATTCTAAACCTTCTTTGCGAGAAACGGACTTTAACATGGCTTCTGATAAAGGCAACTTATTAACATAAACCGTCGCGCCGACTTCACTCATGGTAAGAATATGTTCGAGATCTGCTGCCAAACCATCCGATATATCAATAGCTGCATGCGCGATGCCGCGAAGTTGTTTTCCCATTTCAACCCTAGGCTCAGGGCGGCAATGACGTGTAATAAGATAATCATGATAGTGGGTCGGAAGGGAAATGGATTTTTCTAAGCAGGCTAATCCCAATGCTGCATCACCTAAAGTATGCGTGACATAAATTAAATCGCCTGGTTTTGCACCGCTACGTTTTAAGCTTTGATTTTTTGGTGCAAATCCCATCGCTTGAATAGTAATAGTTAAAGGACCTTTGGTTAAATCGCCGCCGATTAATTGAACATGATAACGATTCGCAAGATCAAATAAGCCTCTTGAAAAATCTCTTAACCAGGTTTCATTCGCTTCAGGTAAAGTGAGTGCTAAAGTAATCCAAGCAGGTTCAGCACCTTTTGCCGCTAAATCACTTAAATTCACCGCAAGTGATTTAAAACCAATGTCATAAGCGTTCGAATCGGGAAAAAAATGCACATCGCTGACTAGGGTATCCGTTGTGATAAGTAATTCTTGTTCGGCAGGTGCTTGAACTATCGCGCAATCATCGCCAATGCCAACGATCACATCGTTGCGATTGACGCTTGATGAATTGAAAAAATTTTCAATGATAGTGAATTCGTTCATGATTTCTTTTTTTCAGTCGTCAGTTCATTAGCGCGTAATTTTTGTGCTACATGATCGAGCACCCCGTTTACAAATTTATATCCTTCTATAGATCCATATTTTTTTGTTAACTCTAAAGCTTCATTGATAGCTACGCGATAAGGAATATCTAATCGTTTAGCTAATTCAAATGTGCTTAATCGAAGAATAGCTAACTCAACCGGATCTAGTTCATCGATAGGTCTGCTTAAAAAAGGAGCGATATGATTATCAAGTTCATCGGATAATCGAGGAATAGCATGAATTAATTCTCTAAAATACAGCATATCCGTTTTTT
>Ga0207073_1099_pt1 | contig 17764 bp, 16 predicted proteins | sample Alteio_BWMinHeat_65_FD_153575 | JGI IMG/M metagenome (GOLD analysis project Ga0207073, IMG submission 153575) | Enriched cells from forest soil in Barre Woods Harvard Forest LTER site, Petersham, Massachusetts, United States -... | ecosystem: Environmental > Terrestrial > Soil > Temperate forest >...
CAAAGCCTGTGAGCTTACTTAATATTTTTTCAATATCCCCATGACTTTTATCTTTAAATATGGGTTCAAATTGCTTATGCCTATATTCAGCTAGCTCATCCGCAAGAATAATTGTTTTGTTTTGATCTTCCGATTTTTTAAATAACTTATATATTTCTATATCATATTTGATAGCTATCATCATTCTATCTAAAGACTGAGAAAAATCGATAGGTAATAAATCGACTGGAGAATAGGTATGTAATGAAATCTCATACATATTTTCTTTGATTTTGATAGGTAGTGTTTTAGATTCAGGAAATGATGCAGATACGGAAATTGAACAAGCATGCCATTCTTTAACGCAGGAAAGATTGACGGAAGGCGAAGTTTTGCTTGCCAAGTTGAGAGCAATTGTTCCGCCAAAAATGGAAATACCGCCAGTCATTATTGATGTAAATGAACCACGAATATTAGCTTCAAGTGTCATCGAGGTGGAGCGTAAAAAAATTATTATTGATAACCATTTGCAGTATTTATGGAATAAAATACATAAACTTAAAGGCGCTGATAAAAGCAAAATTGGAAAAAAACCTCAATTTTTCGATCTCATCACATACGTGGGTGATGAAAATATAAATCATAGTCGATTACTTAAAAAATTTAATATTTTTAATGCATTGAAAGAAAATTTAGAAAATAAAAGTTTATATCCTCCAGAGAAATTGAGCATATTCCATAATAATTTAAAACAACATCGTGAGGCGCTGGTCACACAAAGAAATGCGGGATCGATAAGATCTTTCAGTGATTTTTTCGCAAGAAGTTTGAAGAAATATGAATATTTTTCGAAAAGTGAAGAAGTTGTTTTGGCTTTAGAAACGCGAATTTAGGATCTGTCATGCCAGCATGTTTTTAGCTGGCATCCAGTGGGATGCCTCTTTGTTCGCGGGCTTGCATAAGTTAGCCTCAGTCTGGATGCCAGCTAAAAACATGCTGGCATGACAGTAGTGAGACTTATATGGTTTACTCAGTAAGTAGCCGCAAAACATTTTTAATATGAGTGATTCTATTTTTAATTTCATGTTCTTCAAGTATAAATTTAAGCTTATCTCCACCTTCTAATTTAAATTTCAGCGATTGTTTTTGAATAAGTTGAATGATACGCATAGGGTCAATATTGGGTTTGTCATTAAAATGAATTTTGCCGCCTTTACTATTGGCTTCGATTTTAAGAATACCTAAGCTTTCTGCATCTTGTCTTAATAAACTTAATTCAAAAAGATTTTTTGCAGGATCAGGTAGTAAACCAAAACGATCTATCATTTCAACCTGGATGTCATCCAATTCGGAAGAGGTTTTAGCACTTGAGATGCGTTTATAGCATTGTAAACGTAAGTTAACATCAGCAAGATAGTCTGCAGGAATAAGCGCGGGTATCTGTAATTCAATTTCTGTGCCAGAGGATTTTATCGTTTCGAGTACAGGTTCTTTGCCTGCTTTCAACGCTTCAACTGCGCGGTTAAGTAAATCCATATATAAGGTATAACCAATTTCTTGCATATTTCCGCTTTGGTTTTTACCTAATAACTCACCCGCGCCACGAATTTCTAAATCATGGGTAGCAAGTGTGAAACCAATACCTAGGTTTTCATAAGCAGAAATCGCATCTAAACGTTTTACCGCATCGGGAGTAAGTAATTTACGTGCAGGAATAAGTAAATAGGCATAAGCTTGATGATGCGAGCGTCCCACACGGCCACGTAATTGATGCAATTGCGCAAGTCCAAATTTATCCGCACGATGAATAATAATCGTATTTGCGGAGGGAACGTCGATGCCGCTTTCTACAATCGTTGTACATACTAACACATTAAATCGTCGATGATAAAAATCAGACATCACCGCTTCTAATTCACGCTCACGCATTTGACCATGAGCAATGCCCACTCGTGATTCAGGAATTAATGTTTCTATATCACGTGCCATTTTTTCAATGGTCGCAACATCGTTATGTAAAAAATACACTTGCCCACCACGCGAAATTTCACGCAATACAGCTTCATGAATGACAGCATCTTGGTATTCTTGCACAAAAGTTTTAATCGATAAACGTCGAGCAGGCGGTGTTGCAATCAAAGATAAATCACGTATGCCTGCAAAGGCCATATTAAGTGTGCGTGGAATAGGTGTGGCCGTTAAAGTTAAGATATGAACGTTAGAACGTAAAGCTTTTAATCGTTCTTTTTGTTGAACACCGAAACGATGTTCTTCATCAATAATCACAAGGCCTAACGATTTATAAGTAATACTTTCTTGTAATAATTTATGCGTGCCTATGATGATATCAACTTTGCCTTGTTCTAGACCTTCCAGCACAGCTTTTTGTTCTTTGGCAGATTTAAATCTTGAAATCAAAGCAATATTAATGGGCCATTCAGAAAATCTATCTTGAAATGATTGAAAATGTTGTTGTGCCAATAAAGTGGTTGGAACAAGTACCACGACTTGTTTTTCGTTTTGTACGGACATAAACGCAGCGCGCATCGCAACTTCCGTTTTACCAAAACCCACATCACCGCATACCAGCCTATCCATGGGTTTATCCGATGCCATATCTTTTATGACTTGATCGATCGCTTGTAGTTGATCGGGTGTTTCTTCAAAAGGAAATGCCGTTGCAAAAGCGTGATATTGACCGTCTAATTCTTTGTAAGCAAAGCCTTTATGAGCGGCACGTTTTGCATAAAGATCAAGTAATTCAGCTGCAACATCACGTAATTGCTCTGCAGCTTTACGTTTTGCACGTTGCCATTGTTCCGTACCCAATCTATGTAATGGCGCATGTTCAGCCTCTGTACCTGTGTAGCGACTAATTAAATGCAATGATCCGACAGGCACGTAAAGTTTTGCTTCGTCAGCATATTCGATATGTAAAAATTCGGCGGGTTGATCACCTAATTGTAAGGTTTGTAATCCTAAATAACGCCCCACACCATGATCAATATGTACGATAGGCGAACCTATTTTTAATTCAGTTAAATCTTTGACGATGTTGTCGATGTCTTGGCTAGTTTCTTTGCGCCGTCTACGTTGCATAATGCGATTGCCGAATAATTGCGATTCGGCAATAAGTGCAAGCTCTGGGTTATGTAATGTTAATCCATCATCCAGTTGAGTGATGGTGATAGCATATGTTTCATTTGAATTAAGAAATTCAGTCCAGGTAGCGCATGGTTTTGGATGTAATTGAATGGAGTGAAATAAGGATAATAAAACTTCCCGACGTCCAGTTGTTTCAGCACAAAATAATACTCGGCCAGGATAATTTTTTAGAAAATCTTCTAAGGCTTGTAATGGTTTTGCAGCTTTATGATTAATGTTTAGTTGTAACGGTTTTTCCGTTTGAAAATCATATGTTTTGTCATTCCAGCCCGCGTGGGAATGATAGTCAATCTTGATATTGACATATTGATGAATTTTATTAAAAACCTCGGGCGTTTGTAAGAACAATTGTGCAGGTGTTAATATAGGACGCGTAATATCATGCGATCGTTGTTCATAGCGTATGCGTACTTCCTGCCAAAATTCATCAGCTTTTGAATGAACTTTATCGAGAATAACAAGCTGAGAATTTTCTGGTAAATAATCAAATAAAGTGCTAGTTGATTTTAAGAAAAAAGGTAAATAATATTCGATGCCCGGGGTACAAATACCTTCGCTTATATCTTGATAAGTAGGGCACAACATAGGATTTCCACTGAATTGACTGCGCCATTGTTCTCGGAATTTTTCAATGGCTTCATCGCTCATCGGAAATTCTTTTGCAGGCAAGAGCGAGATTTTTTCTATTTTCTCAAGCGAGCGTTGCGTATCGGGGGAAAAAGTTCGTATCGAATCAATTTCATCATCGAATAAATCAATTCGATAAGGGCTTCGACTGCCCATGGGGTATAAATCAATAATGGCTCCGCGAACCGCAAATTCACCATGTTCACGAACTTGTTCAACGCAGCGATAACTGGCTTTTTCCAATTGCAAACGCATGGTGTCTATATGGATTTTATCGCCTATATTTAGTAAGAAAATATTGCCTTCTAAAAATTCACGCGGTGTTAATTTATGCATGAGAGTTTGAATGGGCGTGATAATAATGCCAGTTTTTAACCGAGGAATCTGACTAAGCGCGGCGAGACGGCCGGAAATAATATCTTGATGCGGTGAAAATTGGTCATAAGGTAATGTTTCCCAGTCCGGAAAAGAAATAATGGGTTTATCGGCAGTCGGTTGATAAAAAAAACTTAATTCATCATGCAATCGATTAGCCGTCAATGAATCTGGCGTAATGATTAACATGGGCTTCTGGCTTGCTGTCGCTAAATTAGCCAGTGCTAGCATAGTACTTGAGCCATATAAATTCTGCCAGGTAACGGTTTGTTTGACCTGAATAAGTGGTGGTGCTAATGGGTTTGCATTTGGCATGATGAAAGTGGGTTAAAAATAGTCAATATATAAAAGAATAGCGATATATTCTCGTATCGCTTAGAATAATGCAATATTTTTTTAAAAGGAGTAAGTCAGGTGATGCGTGCTATCTATCTTCTCTTAGTTAGTTTATTGGTATCGCTGAATGCATGGGCAGATAATGCTTATGAACCTTTATTAAATACCGTCACGCTCGAACTTAATGCAGAGCAATGGGTCACGACACAAACGGCATTAGTGACGATTGGTGTGAATGCATCTGTCACAGGAGGTGGATTAGAAAAAATACAAAGCAATGTATTGTCAAAGTTGAATCAAATCTCGAATAAAGGCGAATGGCATATTATTTCTTTCAATCGTTCGTTGGGTCAATCGGGTCTAGAGCAGGTCCAGATTTCAGCCCAGGCAAGATTACCTTCTTCTGATTTAGGCGGGTTACGCGATAGAGCTAAAGCAATTACCAAGCCAGGTGAGACTTACACGCTAGATAATGTTGAATTTACACCAAGCGAAAATGAATTACGTGATGCGAATAAAAATTTACGCAATACGATTTATCAGCAAGCTAGAAATGAAATAGATGTATTAAATAAAGCTAATCCAGACCAACATTATTACATTCATAACATCGATTTTGTCGGTAGGGTCACTCCACAACCACCGCAACCCATGATGTATAAAGTGGGAGGTATGAACACACTGGCTTCTAACGCGGCAAATATTTCAGTAGGGAATAAATTATCAGTCTCTGCAACAGTTGTTTTAGCTTCGGCACCGTCATCAGATGTTACAAAAATAGTTCATGCATAGTATGTTAACGATTGTTTATTTGTTTCTTGCGATAGTGCTTGAAGTTTCAGGAATAACTTCGATGAAATTAGCGGATGGTTTTAATCAATTAGAACCATCTATTATGATTTTTGTTTGTTATGCCATGTCTTTTATTTTTTTAATGCTCGCTTTAAAACGTTTAGATGTTAGCATTGCTTATGCCATATGGTCGGGGATGGGCACTTTACTGATTGCTATAATAGGTGTACATTTCTTCCATGAACCTATGACTTTAATTAAAGCAGTATCATTGGGATTGATCATCACGGGTGTGATGGGTTTGCGTTTAGGATGAGTATATGACTTTTTCGGAAAGTTGGTGGTATTTGTTAATTGCGATCGCCTTTGGTGTGTTAGGTACAACTTCCATGAAATTATCGCATGGATTAAAAAAATGGAAACCTTCAGTTTGTCTTATTCTTTTTTATCTTATTTCTTTTGCAGCGCTTACTTTAGCATTGGAAGGTATCGATATTAGTATTGTTTATGCAATTTGGTCGGGAATTGGGACGGTTTTTGTCGCAATTATTGGCTACTTCGTTTTTGAAGAAAAAATTTCAGTTAAAAAATCCTTATCTTTATTGCTTATTGTATTAGGTGTTTTTGGGATACATTTAACAAATGCTTTACAATGATATGTCAGTGATTCCTCCCGTTATTGCCCATAGAGGTATCAGTGCTTCGGCGCCTGAAAATACCATGATTGCTTTTGCAAAAGCAAAGGCCTATGGTTTGCGATGGATTGAATTTGATGTGACTATAGCTTCTTGTGGCACAGTTGTTGTCATGCATGATGATGAACTCGAGAGAACCACAAATGGTGTGGGTAAAATAACCGATGTGACATTTGATTATTTAAGTACACTTGATGCAGGTTCGTGGTTTGCGCCAGAATTTTCAGGGATTAAAATTCCTACTTTAAAAGATGTTCTTTTGTTTCTTAATCAAAATCAAATGGCAGCAAATATCGAAATTAAATCTTATCCTGGCAAAGAAGCCTGGTTTGTTAGCAAAGTCTTGGAAGATATTAAGCAACATGCAGATCATAAAACACCATTGCTTATCACAAGCTTCTCTAAAACGATATTAAAAGATGTAAGAACCCAAAACCTAAACATTCCGGTCGGATTCTTAATGGCAGAGTGGGATGAAAGCTATAATAATTTTTGTGATGAAATTTCTGCAACCCATATAAGTATTGATCATACTTTATTATCTCCCGATAGAATAAAACAATTAAAATCTACCGGTCGATCTGTCTTTGCCTATACTGTTAATGATGTTGCTCGCGCCAAAGAATTATTTTTCTTTGGCGTCGATGCTATTTTTAGCGATTGCCCGCAAGCAATACTTTTCGGTTTAGAGCTTGTTTAGCTACTTTATGTTGGGCTGCTTGCATCGTCTTAGGAGCTTTCATCTGTTTTTTATGATGGGACGCTTGAATCATCTTGGTAGCTTTTATTTGTTTTTGACGATGGGCTGTTTGCATCATCTTAGATGCTTTTATTTGTTTCTGATGAGCTGCTTGCGTAATCTTGGAAGTTTTCACGGGTTTTAAATGATGAGCAGTTTGCATTATTTTGGAGGCTTTTTGATGAGTGGTTTCCATAGTGTTGAGAGCTTTCGCTATTTTTTGAATATACACAGTAATAACATTACTTTGCATAACGAAATTTTTATTTTTATCAATAATTAATCCATAAATTTCATGAGATCCTTTTTTAGCGATATTAGTGTTGATATGCATGCTATTACTCGGTTTATTTATCCGTTTTCCGTCAACAAATAGTTGTATTTGATGATTATGCAGGAGTTTCGGTTCTATTTTTAAATCAACTAATAAAGAAAGATCTTGTATAACTTCCTTATTGAGTGGGTAAGTGATACGGAATGTCTTGTAGGCCGTGTTCGTCATATTCGTTCGAGGTGATTTATTTTTATTTTCTTTTGTTGTTTTAGCCATCATAGGTTGATTTTTTGGTAGCTGAACAAGTTTTGTCTGAGTGTCGCGTTTATGATTTTTAGCTACCATAGCCTTGTTTTTCGGAAGGGTGATAGTTCTTGTTTTGACAGATTTTTTTGCTTTATCAGTGTTTTCATCAGTAGTGTCAACGATAACAGATTTATTTTGGGGTTTGATAATAGCTTTTGCTTTGACATCAGGTTTATGCGGTTTAGTTATGTTTTCTGGAGTGATTTCTGCAATAGCGGCTTTGTTGTTTGGTAGAGTAGCAGGTTTTTTATCGGCATCAGATGGAAGATCGACATGGATTTTTTCATCTGTAGCCATAGTGGGTTTATTATTTGGTAAATCAGAAGGTTTTTGATCTGTATGAGATTTTTGATTAACATGCATATTTTCTTCTGTGGCTGAAGCAATACTCGGTATGTTATTGGGTAAACTAATGGGCATTACGGGTAAACCAAAAGGCATGACACGAGGCTTTTGAGTGTTTTTTACACTTTCTTTTGTAGCTTCGGCAGTCAGTGGTTTGTTACTTGCCGTAGCAGGAGGAATGTTTTGTATATTTTCTTTTTTAGCTTCTGCGGTAATTGGTTTTGTATTTACCATTACAACTTCTTTTTTAACTTCAACGGTAATGGGCTTATTCTTAGAAGGATGAGTATTATTTTTATTTTCTTTTGTGGCTTCCGCAATAATCGGGTCTGTATTTAATGTTACGTTATGAGCATTTTGTATATTTTCTTTTCTGACCTCGGTGGTACTGGGTTTTGTATTCACATTGTCTTTTGTAGTAATGGATTTCTTTTTCGATACGGTATCAGATTTTGTTTCTGCAATCGGTGTGTGAGAAAAAATGATGTCGCCATCGCTTTCTAATTTTACATAAAGAGGCGTACTGAAAGCCTGAATAGAAAATAACATTAATAAAGCGCTTAATAACTTTTTCATCTGCTACTCCATGAGCGAAAATAAACCAGTCCATCCTTGTCCGGCTAAAAACAATACACAAGCATTCACTATTGTTTATAGTAAACAATATCCTTGAAATTAAGTAACAAAACAAGAGGATCATTTAAAATCTCTGGTGAGCGCAGTCTGAAAGTTTAGTTCGGCGGATTAAACTCGCGGCAATTATCATGTTGAAAAGTGCCTGGTTCATCATCCCAGCAGCGATCAGAGCCAAAGCCTGAATTTTCTTTGTTGCGAACTGCACAGTAGAATAGACCACATACGACAGCTGCACCTAAGCATATTCCCAAAGTAGCTCCAGTCGATAATCCAGAAGAAAAATCTTTAGTACTATTGGTAGAGCCTGATGAAAAATTGCTTTCAACATCCATGGATGTATTGCTGATATTGCTCGATGAATAATTTTTTTCAGGATCTGCGGCCTGTACAGCAGCGCTTGCGATAAGAAATAACAATTTTTTCATATAAGAAAGCCTTTTTTGAGTAATAATTATCGAAACATGAATAATATGATAAAAAAAAACAATTGCAAGGTAATATTAACAGCGATTTCCGCTAGGGAAGGTTAGCTATACATTTTGAAGCGACTTGTTGTCAGGATTGACAACACTAAGCACATGGATGTGCTGCTCGGAGCGTAAAAATGCATAGCTAACCTTCCCTAGCAGGAATCGCTGTAATATTAACAATAAAAGCTCTAAAATTACACAGATGTCAGAAATAGTATTCGATACATGCGACATCATGTAAAATGAAACGAATTTGCTAAAAGGGAGATTTTTTAATGATGAAGATACATGGTAAATCTTGGGGTTTTACGTTGATAGAGCTCATGATTGCGATAGGTATTATTGGGATTTTAGCGGCCATTGCGATTCCTTCCTATCAGAATTATGTTCGTCGTGCGCATTATAATGAAGTCGTACAAGCGGCAGCTGCATTTAAAGCCGGGGTGGTAGAATGTTTTCAAAATAAAAAATCACTTATAAACTGTAATGCAGGTAGCAATCATGTTCCAGCTAGCATAACTACTCCTAAAGATGGAGTAGGCTCAGTGACGGTTTCTGGCGGCGTTATTACAGCTACACCTACTGCTCAAAATGGAATTCTTACGACAGATGTTTATATTTTGACGCCAACCATAGTGAATAATGCGCTCACTTGGACTGCTTCAGGAGCCAGTGTAGTGAAAGGATATGCTGATTAGTGATTTGATTATGATTTAAGCCAAGGATTTAATATGTCAACACGCGTTTGATTAAAGTCATTCACATTTCTTGTTACTATGGTCATACCGTGGACTAAGGCTGTTGCAGCAATAATAGCATCTCTGTCTGATCTTGGGTCAGGAATATGAAGTTTTGCACAACGTTGAGCAACAGCAATATCTAAATATAAGATACGTTCAGAAAATGCGGGTAGAACATGTGTATTAAGCCATGAGCGAAGAATTGCCCCTTGTGATGGGTCACGTTGTTCCACTAATAGTACACCTGTTTCTAGTTCAAGGATGGATATAACTGATAAAAAAAGGCTATGTGGCGATATGTTTTTAGCCCAAGCTACAACATTTTTATTAGCTTTGCCGGATTTGGCTTTCCTTAACTCCGAAACAACATTAGTATCCAGTAGATACATTATTCAAAATCCTCAGGTCTATATATATCTTTATGTAATTTGTTTGGTTCAAAATCGATATCAGCTGCATCAGGCATGGCCAATAGGTCAATGATATTTTCTTTAGTTTCTGTCAGTTTTTGATAGTCTTGAATAGTTAATAATACGTGTGCTGGATGACCCCTATCAGTAATAAAAACAGGGCCATTTTGAGCGGCGCGTTTTATTTTGCTCACATCTTGATTAAATTCTCTGCTTGTCACTGTGGTAATCGTCATATTTGTATCCTCGATGTAGCAACTTACCTTCATAAAGTATATTCTAAAAGTAGTTATGTGTCTACATTTTTTGGCAATTATCACAAATTTCTGTTTTCATATTGATGCAGTTGCGACATAGTTTCTAAAAAACCTATTTCTATCATTTTTTGAGCTTGCTTTTGACTGAATTTGAGCAAGCTGAATTTCTTAAGACTCAAATTGACAAGAATAGTAGCACTTTGTCCATTTTGTTTTGCCTTCGCAGAAGATCCTACTAATAAGCCGCCTAAAAATAAATCAACAAATCGAGGAAATTTATAGAGTTGTTTATGGACTCCCATTTTGGTAGTAATGGCTTGTTTGAATCCAAGGATAGGTGGAAAATGATATTTATGATGATCATGCATAGACGCATTCAATTCAATGCCAATGATTTTGCCTTTGCGACCGATCAATTGCCACATGATATCAACCGGTAAATTGTTTAGTAGGCCACCATCAAAATGAATATCACCTTGAATGACCATGGGTGGTATAAGTCCTGGTATGGATGAGCTTGCTCTTACTCTCTCCCAAAGCAAACCGTATTTATGTATTTCTTCGGTGTAATTCGTAAGATTGCTGGAAACACAAAAGAAGGGCAACCATAAATCTTCAATCAGACTATTCTCAAATACTTCTAAATTTGCATTAGTAAATGATTTCGCATCGAATACCGAAACAATGGGTAACGTTATGCTACGCCAAGAAATAGAATGTTTAGAAGTGGAAACAATTTTATTAAACTTTGTATAAGTGTCTTCATAGGATTCACGCATCGCATAGCAACCGCCAATAATGGCACCTACACTTGTGCCTCCAATAAAATCGATGGGATGTTCTTGATCACATAATGCTTTTATTGCTCCAATATGTCCCCAACCTCGTGTTCCTCCCCCACCAAGAACAAGGCCATTTGCGTTGTCTTGTAAAAAACGTATAAGTCTTTCGTAATGTCTGGGAAGATCTACTCTTACATGATGATGCATATTAAAAGGTATTTGTTGTAACCATACGGTAGTATCTCTCGGCATTTGTGTCGTTGCAGGATGGATCATAATCAAGTTAGGTAATAATGTGCTGCCATACTTATTTCTTCGTAAATATTCTTTAATCACGGGATCAATGAGGGGTTCTGAAAGTGCATTCGCAACCAAATAAAACTTATCGGCCTTTGTTAAGGCGATATTAGCGAGAGGAGTATGACTTGATTTTAATAAATATATGATTTGTTGAGACGGTTTTTTGTATTGTTCAGCATGATTTATTTTATTTACTAAATCACTATCATTAGCATGGATATAATCCGAAAATAATAGTATATTCTCATTTTTTAGTAGGATAGAAGTAAGTTTTTCAGCAAATTCATGCATAGAAACATTTTTATTTGCAGGAGTAATCACAATACTATTATGTGAATCTTCGGTTGATAATAATTGTATAATATTGTTTGATTGTGCTAACAGTGGATATATGGTTTCAAACATCGATGTCGGATATTGGTAACATAATTCTAAAAAATCTTTTTTTTGTAATTTATAAACCGCACAATGTCTTAAGGCTTTTGCAGTATAAGGATAGGGTTCATTCGCAAGAGCAGCGAGTTCGCCTACGACTTCACCCGCATCAATGTGGCCTACAATTTTTACTTGGTTATTTGGTGTGATAATTGAAACTTCCAATTTTCCTTGGATTAAGAAATATACAGCATCAGGCGTATCACTTTGTTGAAATAAAATATCATCAAAATGCAGATCAATTTTTGTTAATTTATCTTGCAATTGTTGGATAGTGTCTTCATTTAATCCAGAAAAAATTTTGTTCGTTTTTAAAAAATCAAGCAATTCACTGTGCATATTTTATGATATTCCTTTAATAATATATCTCTAGCTTACGTATTGATACAGTTAGTTTATAATAGTTATAAGATAGGTCAAAGTTTATAGATGCATTTTAATGATTTAATGTGAGGTGGTAACTTATGGCAGACTTTAATTGGGTTGATGGTATTATTATCGCCATTTTGATATTTTCAGTTTTGGCGGGGTTTGCGCGTGGTATTGTTAAAGAATTATTATCCGTGCTGACTTGGGTTATTGCATTCATTGTATCTAGCTTGTTTGCGAGTAAGCTTGCAGGTGCATTTACTGGTTCAACACCCACAATTCAGTCAGTGAGTGATGCTTCGAATGCTGTTACGACTCAACCCATGTCTTTGTTGGCATTGGGTTTAAGTTTTGTTTCAATATTTCTCGCCGTTCTAGTGGTTGGCTCTCTGATAAGTTATGTCATAAGCGGAGCTGTAGATACTGCGGGTCTTGGTTTTGTGAATCGATTGTTTGGCGGAGTTTTTGGTTTAGCAAGAGGTATTTTGATCAACTTAGTATTTATTTTTATCGTGCAATTAACCTCATATGGCCAAGAATCGTATTGGAAAGAATCTAAGCTTGTTCCTTCCTTTCAACCTGCTGTAGCTTGGCTTGAAAGTATGGTTTCTCCCAATTTTGAGGAGCTAAAAAAGAAAATGACTCAAGGATTGGAAAATACCGCGCAGTCTTTGATTAATGATGTTTATCAATATCGTGGATAATTTTACTCTGCTGCTAAATGGCTAAATGAAAACCGAGCCGCGACCGTCAGGGAGTGATCACTTCGGGTTAAGTGATCACTCCCTGACGGTCGCGGCTCGGTTAGTTCGTTTCATACACTCTTTTTGTTTACCACCACTTTGTCACTCCTGTGCAATCTAGATAAGGAAATAGTTCATGGAATTTAAAAAATTTATTGTTATCTCAATAGCAGCATGTCCCTTAATTTGTTTCGCACAAACAGAGGAAATTCAATCCATCAGAGTTCCTTTTTACCAAGTCAATATTCAGCCCGGAAAAAAAATTACTGCCACTTACAGCTATAAGCCCAAACATCAAACCTTAAACTGCACACTGAAAAATACCTCTTCAGGAGCTATTTTTTGGAAATATAATAGCATTCAACAGGCTCTCACTTTTCCTGCAAATGGTTATGTAGTTTTGAAAAGCCATCCGCGTCCAGAAGGGCTTTTTGCTGACCCGCAAGGGAAAATAGTTATTAAAAGTTCGCGGACGAATACGACGGATTTAATAGTCAGCTGTGATTATCATACCTGGGGATAACTTGTTAAATTATTTCAAAAATTCAAAAACTTAGATTCAAAAAGTTAGACGCTCCTCGTTTTGCTTGTTTTTTGCTATAATAATAGCAGATAGCTTAAAAAAACATCAAGCACTCAAACGAGGTGAAGATATGGAAGTGCGTCGAAAAAATATTCCTCCAGATATCATAGATCAAATAAAAGCAGCTTCTCGTCAGGATTCCGCTGATCCTGCTTCTTTTACCCCTATAAGGTATTCTAAAAAACAGCTTCAAGATAAATTTGGACTTACAATAGACGGTGGTGGGTTAGTATGTATAAATAATGAAGTATATGCTTTTGTGGAAAGCAAAGATAACCCGGGTCATTCCCATGTAATTGGAGAAGGTACCTCAGGAAGGGTGAAGCTTTTACAAAATGTGGAAAAGCCTAATGATCAAAAGGCATTAAAAGTGATGGGTGTACATAAGAAAAAAAATCAAATAGGAGAAATCAAACCTACTATGATACTTGCTGATTCGCTAACAAGAGGTTTTGTAACAAGAGATTTTGAAAAGGAATTAAAAATAGCGGAAAAATTAGGGCGAGGAGCAAGACATGTTATTGCAAAACAAGGGGAAAATGGACATACATCTATATGTGGAGTGTTAGAGCTCGCCAAAGGTCAGGATCTTAGTGAAATTATTTTAAGTGAGACAACAGATGCATCAAAACGTTTAGCTCTCCTTAAGAGCTGTTTTGAAGAAGTGGAGTTTATGCATGAGCGTGGAATTATGCATAATGACATTAAACCAGGTAATTTCAGATATGATTCTGCTGTCGATAAAGTTCTTGCTGTGGATTTTGGAAACGTGGTCGAGTTTAAATTTGACGAGGATGGACAGCCAGTATTTGGCGAATTATTTAGTGGCGGTACACCCGGTTATATGCCTCCAGAACTTTGGGACGGAACAGCAGCCAAAGTAGCTGTTGTTACTACAAAAAACGATGTATTTGCGTTAGGAAAAACTCTAGAAGAATGCTTTGCATTGAACCTTGAATATGAAAAATATCAACAATATTACGATGATTATTTATCCGAAGGCTCTCAAGCATTGCAACGATACCATTCAAATGAAAGCACTCAACAAATAGCAGATCGGGATAAATACCTTCAATATTTCAAAGGTGCCTTAATGGCATATAAAGATTTACCTGAAGCGATTAGAGATGAATTAAAGAGTTTATCTGTTGAGATGACTAATAGTGATCCAAAAAAGCGATGTGATTTAAGTTATGCAAAAAAAACATTGAATGCAATAATGGCAAGACAAACTCAAACTGTAGCAGTAAATGCTGGATCACTTGAAAAAAAAGGAAGTTCTATTCTAGGTATTATGAAAAATTTGAATGCTTGTAGTGCACTATCATCAAATAATTATAATGAGATGAAAGTAGGAGAAAAAAATGAAGCAGAAGATATAGTAACAAAATATAGAAGCAGCGAATTTATCGACAAGTTCAAAAAACTTAATATAAAAGTTAAAATTGAAGTTGAAACTGGAGGCGTGGCTCAAACCGCTATATCATCCAAGGATAGAGATTGTATAGTCTTAACTTTTACAAAAGCTAACAGGCTACATAAGGCCATGTGTCTTGGTGGTTATAGCGCAAACGTGAGTTTGGATAAAAAAAATAAAAATAAGATTCGAATAGCTCCAGAAATCTTCGAGCAAATTCATAAGATGCAGCCAGAGGAGATCGATTTACTTATGCGTCTAAGTGTAAAATATGATGCATTACAAGATAACTCCGACACGCATAAGGATAAAAGAAAAGTTCTTGAAGCAGCCGTCAAATATCTTCTATCAGAGGGTGATCAAAACAAAAAGTTTGCTGCCTTTAAAGCAGTTCAAAAGCAACATAAAAAATGGAATTCTGGGTACAATAGTGAGGTAGCAGGTCTAATTCAAAAGTTTATAGAAGTGACAAACAATAAACCAACTAGAAACTTACGTAATTTATATGGTTTGAGAGGTGGATAGGACAACTGACAAATATTAGGTTATGAAATATTAGGTTATGTAAGAACTCTAATTGACTGTCATATCATCTGTGCCATCCTCGCTTGGTCTCAACTCGAAGACAAAAATGACACAGGGTGCGGAACATTTTTATTTCGCAATCAATTCCATAAAATGATTCACCGGCATCACTTCAAATTCCTCTAAATTTTGAAACATATCCCGTAACGCATTTGTTTTAGCATCAGAAAAATGCACTTTCATATTATTTTCAAATTTCTCTATTAATAGAGGAATACCTTCTTCACGTCGGCGTTTATGCCCAATAGGATATTCCACCGTAATTTTTTCTGTTTTAGTACCATCGTTGAAATAAATTTGTAAAGCATTCGCAATAGAACGTTTGTCAGGGTCTAAATAATCTTTGCTAAATTGTAAATCTTCTTCGACAATCATTTTTTCGCGCAAAGCATCCATGCGTGGATCGGAAGCTACATCATCTTCATAATATTCGGCTTTGAGATTTCCGAAGACTAAACCTGCTGCAATCATATATTGTAAACAATGATCACGGTCAGCAGGATTATGTAGCGGACCAGTTTTATTAATAATACGCATGGCAGATTCATGGGTTATCACAACAATTTTTTCAATTTGATCGAATTTTTGTTTAACTTTTGGATGTAGTGCAATAGCACATTCAACGGCTGTTTGAGCGTGAAATTCTGCTGGAAAGGAAATTTTAAATAAAATATTTTCCATGACATATGATCCCAAGGTTCGGGAAATACAAAAAGGTTGCTGTTTAAAGCACACATCATAAAATCCCCAAGTTTTTGCAGTTAAAGCGCTGGGATAACCCATTTCACCCTTTAAAATCATCCATGCCAAACGTACTGCGCGGCTGGTTGCATCACCTGCAGCCCAAGATTTTCGAGATCCTGTATTGGGCGCATGTCTATAGGTTCTAAGACTTTGGCCATCAATGAAAGCATGTGATAATACATTGATGACATCAGTTTTATTTCCTCCTAACATATGCATAACAACGGCTGCAGATGCCACCTTGACTAAGATAACGTGATCTAAGCCGACGCGATTAAAGCTGTTTTCTAAGGCGAGCACACCCTGGATTTCATAAGCTTTTATCATAGCAGTTAAAACATCACGCATAAGCAAAGGAGATTTTTTTTCTGCAATATTTTTACGACTTAAATAATCTGCCACAGCTAATATAGCACCCAGATTATCTGATGGATGACCCCATTCAGCCGCAAGCCATGTGTCATTAAAATCAAGCCAGCGAATAAGCGTTCCAATATTAAATGCAGCAAGTATAGGATCTAAAATGTAATCGGTACCTGGAACACGTGCTCCATGTGGAACTGTAGTGCCAGGGACAACTGGTCCTAATAGTTTTGTGCACGCAGCATATTGTAATGCTAAAATGGCACAACCCATAGAATCCATTAAACAATAACGTGCAGTAGAATAAGCAGGTTCACTTTGAATAGTCGTCTGACTTACATAATCAGCAAGCGTTACAAATTCTTTATCAGGAGCAGGGCGGATATTTTTTTCAATAGTATATGCAGTCGTCATAATCATGCTCGTTCTTTAATAGCAATAAATTCTATGGGTTGTGGACCTGTGTAGTTTGCATCAGGACGAATTAAGCGATTATCTTTACGTTGTTCTATGATATGCGCGCTCCATCCGGTAATACGAGAAATCACAAAAATCGGTGTAAACATAAAAGTGGGTATGCCGCAAAAATGGTAAGCTATAAAAATCTGCGTTAGGAAATAATTTTTTCTCATCCCACATAATTTTTTCAATACGCTCAGACACAGGATAAAAATAACCGTCTTTGGCTTGTTTAGACAATTGTTCGGAATATCTTTTAATAATATCAGATCTTGGGTCGGATATTTTATAAACGCGATGACCAAAGCCCATGATTTTTTCTTTTGCAGCTAACATTTTTCTCAAACTTGCTTCTGCTTCATCAGGGGTTTTAAATTTTTCAATGAGTTCCATCGCAGCTTCATTTGCGCCTCCATGCAAGGGTCCACGCAATGTTCCAATACCTGAAACAATAGCGGAATAAAAATCAGATAAAGTCGAAGTTGTCACGCGTGCTGCGAATGTCGATGCATTGAATTCATGCTCAGCGTATAAAATCAAAGAAACATTCATCGTTTCTTCCATGAGTTTTTCTGGTTTTTTGCCGAGTAATAAATGTAAAAAATGTCCTGCTAATAAAGGTTCATCGGTGTGTGTTGAAATACGGTTGCCATCTTTATGAAAGTGATACCAATATAAAAGCATACCTGGAGTGGACGCAATCAAGCGATCGGCTATATTTTCTTGAGTGTTTGTTGGATTTTCGGGTTCTAGATTGCCAAGCATGGAACATGCAGTTCGCATGACATCCATGGGGTGTGTGTTTACAGGAATGATTTCGAGTACGGATTTGAGTGTT
>Ga0207073_1100_pt1 | contig 17680 bp, 18 predicted proteins | sample Alteio_BWMinHeat_65_FD_153575 | JGI IMG/M metagenome (GOLD analysis project Ga0207073, IMG submission 153575) | Enriched cells from forest soil in Barre Woods Harvard Forest LTER site, Petersham, Massachusetts, United States -... | ecosystem: Environmental > Terrestrial > Soil > Temperate forest >...
TTTTCACCGCAGGCAATGAAAATGCCTTATTGATTAATCAAGTCAAAATGCAACAGAGACCGCTGCATATGGTTGTCGTAAAACATGATTATGATTTGCCTGTATATGCACATTGTGTAGGTTTGAATAGTGTACCGCGTATTACAATCACCACTCATAAAGCCCACGATGGAAAAACCATTTGGTATTTAGGCGGGCAAATTGCAGAAGAGGGTGTGAAATTAACAACGGAAGAACAAATTAAAACGGCTAAATCTGAATTACAAAATCTTTTTTCATGGTTAGATTTTTCTAAGGCAAAGTTTGCAAGTTTTTTTGTAGACAGAGCTGAAAATTTTCAGGAAAATGGCGGTAAACCTGATAGTTGTTTTATGCAAGAAATCGAAAATAATATTATCGCATGGCCTACGAAATTAGTGCTTGCCCCACAGCTCGCAAACGATATTCTAACTCATCTAGAAAAATCAAATATCAAACCTCAGGATTACAACTTAAGCGCATTAAATAACTGCCCAAAACCCGTCGTGGCAAAACCTATCTGGGATCAGTTATTATGATAAAAAATTCTTTAGGGAATACCGGATTATCTGTTAGTCAAATTGGCTTAGGCACCGTAAAATTTGGTCGAAATCAAAAAATTAATTATCCTCAGCATTTTGCATTACCAACTGATAAAGAGATTGTAAATTTACTTGGGAAATCAAAAGAACTAGGCATCAACTTACTGGATACTGCACCTGCATATGGCACCAGTGAAGAACGTTTAGGAAAATTACTCATAGGACGAGAATCATGGATTATTTGTACTAAAGTGGGCGAAGATTTTAACGAAGGCGTGTCTCATTTTAATTTTTCAACGGCATCGGTAAGATCAAGTATAGAACGTAGCTTAAAACGTTTATGCACTGATTATCTTGATCTGGTACTCGTGCACTCTGACGGCAACGACAAAAAAATTATTGAAGAAACCGATATTTTCACAACGCTTGCGGATCTTAAAACAAAAGGTTTAATACGATCATTCGGGATGTCTACCAAAACGATAGAAGGCGGAAAGTTAAGCGTAGATCTCGCTGATGTCGTGATGGTGACATATAATCCTATACATACCGAAGAGCAATCTGTCATTGAATATGCGCATCATCATGGAAAAGGCGTGCTTATCAAAAAAGCGTTGGCTAGCGGTCACTTACACAAAATACCCAATCAAAATCCCGTGAAATCTTGTATGGATTTTATTTTCAAACAAGCCGGTGTGCATAGCGTTATCGTAGGTACGTTGAATACTCATCACTTAACACAAGTGGTAGAAAGTTTATGATCACTACTTTACGGTAGCGGCTCGGTTTATATGCAAGGGAATTAATTACGTTTGCCCATCATATCCTGCAAAACTTCTTGATAACTTTCCCATCGATCAGAACTAATTTTCTCTTCCTCCACAGCCTGAAGTAAAGCACAACCTGGTTCATTATTATGTTGGCAATTTCTAAATTTACACTCTCCCATATAAGCGTACATCTCAACAAAACCTTTGATAATTTCATCGGGCGCGAGATGCCAAAGCGTAAATTCACGCACACCGGGAGAATCAATGAGATTTCCACCTTGTGGTAAATGATATAAACGTGTCGTAGTGGTGGTATGTTTCCCTGCTTGCAGACCCACCTCGCCAATTTTAATATTGTTAACGCCGGTCAAAGCAGCAATAATCGAGGATTTCCCCACTCCTGAAACTCCCATGAGAACTGATGTTTTATCCATCAATACATCCCGCAAGTTATTTAAACCATATTTTTCATAAACGCTAGAATAAAGCACAGTGTAACCAATCTCTTCATAAATCGATAAGTATTCTTTTATTTCTACCAAGAGCTCATCATTTAACAAATCTACTTTATTAAACAAAATAATAGGTTTAATTTGCAAAAGCTCTGCTGCAACAATATATCTATCAATGAGTCGCTCAGAAAAAAGTGGGTAGGGCGCGGTGACGATGACCATCGTATCGATATTTGCAGCTATCAGTTTCACTTTATTCGCTTTTTCTGGACGCGCTAACAAAGATGTGCGAGGCAACACACTGGCAACGATACCTGTATTATCTTTTTCTAATCGCCATAAAACCTTATCACCCGTAATACAAGGTTCCGCATTGCGACGTAAATGCGCATGATAAATTCGGCCATCGCTGTCTTCGACATCAGCCGTTGCTCCAAAATGCGCCACGATCAAACCTTCACGTTCTGTGCCGTCTAATTTTTCATGCACATAGGTTTGTAGCTTTGTGCGCTTTTCTGTATTTTTTTGAAAATTTTTTTTCTTTTGCATAAGATTACAATGTATGATGATCCTACTATGTCGATTTTATCATTTAAAACTTACCTTGTTGGCGGTGCTGTCCGAGATCAACTCCTAGGCTTACCCGTCAAAGAAAAAGACTGGGTTGTCGTTGGCGCCAGTCTGCATGATATGCTGCAAAAAGGTTTTCGCCAAGTAGGGAAAGACTTTCCCGTCTTTTTACACCCCAAAACCCAGGAAGAATACGCTCTTGCGCGAAAAGAGCGCAAAATAGGCAAAGGCTACACGGGTTTTGCTTTTAATACTACTCCAAATGTAACACTTGAAGAAGATTTGTTACGTAGAGATATTACCATTAATGCCATGGCTATGGCAGAAGATGGAACAATTATCGATCCCTATCATGGCCAAGAAGATCTGAAAAAAGGTATTTTGCGCCACGTTTCGCCTGCTTTTGCCGAAGATCCGGTGCGAATCTTGCGCATCGGTAGGTTTGCCGCTCGATTTGGTTTTAGCATTGCTCCAGAAACTTTAGATCTTATGCGTGACATGGTAAAAGCAGGGGAAGTGGATGCACTCGTGTCTGAACGTGTTTGGAAGGAGTTAGAACGCGCTTTAAAAGAGCCTCGTCCTCAGTTGTTCTTCCAAGCACTGTCTGATTGTGGAGCTATGCCAATTCTTTTTCCTAATATCGAAATGGATGGAGCAGGAATAAAAACACTTTCTCACATAGAGCCTTATGTTCATCTCCGCTTTGCAGGCTTAGTGCATGATATTGATTATAAAGAAATCAAATCATTGTGCGAACGATATAAGATTCCTCATGATATCCGGGACCTTGCGCTGCTAGTGAACAAGTATTTACGAGATTATAAAAATGCTCGTCATTTGAACGCTGAAGAACTACTCAACTTATTTCAACATTTGGACGCATTCAGACGCGAACAGCGTTTTAAGGATTTTTTAAAAGTTTGCAATGAGTTCGATAGCACTTCATTTAATCATCTAAATCAAGCCTATGACATTGCTAAAAATACCGATATCAGCGAAGCAACTAAACTTTATCAAGGAAAAGCTATTGCTGAAGAAATACATAATATGCGTTGTAAAGCTATCAAAGCATGGTTGAGTACTTGATTGTAAAACCGAGCCGCGACCGTCAGGGAGTGATCACTGCAGATTAAGTGATCACTCCCTGACGGTCGCGGCTCGGTTTCAGACATGAAACGTTACCACGCCTTGACTTCTTAACATAGCTCCATTACTGTGATTCATCTTTTATGACTTCTGGAGAAATGACTGTGGAAATACGTACTTTACTAGGAATAACGATTGCAAGTTTAGTGGGATTTAGTGCAACAGCGAATGCAGATACTGCGATGCAGAAAAAAGATGTACAAACCATTGTACATGACTACATTCTTCAAAACCCTGAAGTACTTGTACAATCGTTACAAAGCTTTCAACAAAAACAAATGGAACAAACCCAAAAATCTTTCACAAAAATTCAAGAAATGGCGCCTAAGTTTTCTGACCGTCTTTTCCATCAGTCTACCGACCCAGTGGCTGGCAATCCAAATGGAAAAATAACCTTGGTTGAGTTCTCTGACTATCAATGCGGACACTGCATCAATATGAGCCCTGTGGTGGATGCTTTGATCAAAAAGAATCCGAACCTACGCGTAGTATTAAAAGAATTCCCTATTCGAGGACCTCTTTCTGAAACTGCCGCTAAAGCTGCAATTGCTGCTCAAAAGCAAGGCAAATACTATGAATTCAGAGTTGCATTAATGAGCAACAAAAATGGTTCGCTCACCGAAGAAGGTATTTATAACATTGCTAAATCCGTCGGCCTCGATGTCAATAAACTCAAAACTGACATGAAATCGACTGATGTTGCTCAGCAAATTAAGAATAATTATAAGTTAGCACAAGACTTACAATTGATGTTCACCCCTGTATTCTTTATCGCAAAATCTGATATCAATGCGAAATCAAATCCAGATTCAGTGATATTCATCCCGGGTGGTGTAGATATCGAACAATTGAATCAAGCTATTGCGAAGATGAATTCTTAATTTTTTGAATGCTCAAGCATTTCCCCCCATCCTATCCTTCCCCCACAAGGGGGGAAGGAACTCACAGCAGCTGATAATAGTGTAACTATCAGAACAATAAATTAAAAATTAGATAAAATCTAAGAGCAGCTTGTCTTTTTATTCCAATATAATCTATGATGCTTCTCTGTAACTATAAGGGAACCTCTATGGACAAAACAGGGCTACACTTTCTTTTTCTTCTGATAATTTTTTTATTTCTAAATGCTTGCGCTACGCCTCCTTCTATAAAAAAAATTTTAGACGTTAAAGAAACCAAAAATAAAAATATAGAATATAATGCTGTCTTAACTGACCCGGTTGTCAAAGCCGATTTTCGTAGTTTAAAAAATATTGCTGTGAATGCAACCCTCACTCAAAATGATGGTCATGTCTATTTTGATGAAAACTCACTTAAAAAACTTGATACCGCGTCTCAAGTATTAATTGATAGATTACAAAATCATTATCATCTTAATGCTGACAAATACAAAATCCATACTTTTATTGGAAGAAATAAAACCGAATCGTGTTACCAATATTATGATTCTGTGAATAAAGATTTGGTCGGCAAAACTTGCCAAGATTCATCAAGCCAATTTGGCTCATGCAATCTATGTGAAACTTATGTGAATACCGTCAGAGCGCGAATGATGAGAGTAATACACGCTCCATCACGTAATAATACGGATACGATGGCTTTAATTGACACCTTCAAATTACGAAATGGTGATTTTGTGTATGTAGGATTAGAATTATCGCCTTCCCCATAACTTATTGATTAATATGTTATTTATTCTTACTTACAATTTAATTTTGATTATATTTTATACATAACGTGCAAATATAATCTATAATATAAAGGTAGGTATACACGACTCTTCGTACAGGATAAATAGACATGAAAAGCAGAGTAAGCAATGAAGAATTCTTAGATGCGGTTGATAGCCTCTCCGAAATTTATCAGTATGATGTTACGGAAAAAGATAAAAAAAGTGGCGCCACCCATAACATGGATACCGAAGATCCGACGGAACTTTATAAATTTCATACGGTAGAAATCGATACAATTCTAAATTATTTAAAAGAAAATAAAGATGATCCTAATTTTGCAGAATTATTAAACCAAACTGGACAATCAGGATCTACAGCTTTAACTGCTGCAGTAAAACATGGTTTTTATAATATCGCTGAAGCCATTTGTAATCTTGCTAGAGAAATGAAAATATCTGGGGTAGTAGTAAACAAACCAGATGTTGGGGGTTATACTCCATTAGAATATTGTATTAAAAACACTACGAGTTATAAAGAAAGGATGTTAGGTATACTTGTTACAGCTCATGAGATAGATCTTAATACTGTTAATGCAAACCATAAAACACCGTTATTTTATGCTGTGGCAACTAATAATTCTGCTGCTGTTCTTAAATTAATTCTGTTTGGCGCAAAATTGATTCCCGATCCTACGATAATAACTTTCGAAGCATTGCTCACTGCTTATTATAAATTTTTAACCGAACATCTTGAATTTTCAGATAATGTAAATTCTTCTAAAGAAATTGTCGAACAATTAATGGCTCAAAGCAAAAAAGAAGGATTGACTCTGCCGGAAGAAAAAACAAAAACCTATACAGACTCTGAAACAAAACAAGCAGAAGATGCGCTTCTAGAATTGGGTATCTTACCTGAGACATTTGAGACGACTTTCCCACCCAATTTAGATTTGAATAATAAATCATTGGAAATTCAATGTAGTCACATTTCTATGATACGTGAATACATCAGAGCAAATAAACAATCACAAAAATTGTATGAACGAGCAGGGGAACACCTAACATTGTATGAATTGCTTACTAAGATCAATTATAACCTTGCAAAATTAGCCTTGGTGGTTAAAAATCATCCTGCTTATAATAACAAAGAACTTACAAATGAAGAAATATATAGTCAAAAAATATATTTTCAGCGTTTAAATCAATTATCAGACTTTATAGGCAAGGAAATTAAATATTTATCCGTTTATAAATTTATATGCTCATGGGAAAAAGGAGAGATGCCTGAAATAATCACATCTGCGATAAGTTTCTTTGCGAGAAAAAATCCTAAACCCGATATTTTTAGACAAGCTACTGTGGCTATTTCAGAAGAAGTACAACCTCCTTTAAATCGTGAAACTACGGCCAATTACGCTAATGATGTATTTGAGGATGATGAAAAATCCCTAGTAATAAATCTTAATATCGATGAACCAAGTATGACTAAATCATTTAGTGTAAGACCGCCGCAACATAATAGACATGGAAGTTTAGCTGATGAGTCAAGCATGACTAAGTCATTCAGCGTAAAGCCGCGATATGGCAGTGAAGCTGAAGGTGATGAACCAAGCATAACTAAATCATTGAGCGTAAGATATGAAGAAGAGCCACACCATAGCAGGCGTGGAAGTGAAGAAAGTGTCGCAGATTTATTAGAAAGATTAGCTCAGCAAAGAAAAAATAGTCTTTCATTTTTGGAAACGCCAAGCAAAAACTCTCCTGAAAAATCAAAAATTAGTAGAAGTGCAAAAACATCTCCTTATAAATCAAAAAATCGCAAAGGAAGTATATCAGATGTGTCAATATTAAGACGTTCTAGTCACTCGAGTGACGATAAAAACCGCAATAGCAGCCCTTCTAAAAAGGATAATTTGAAAATACCAAAACCAAAAAACAAAAATAAAGGACGTGCCACTTAAGATTTTTAAAAAAAATATAATTCTTCTTCCGTCAACATACCATCCATAGATATATCCCAAGGATCCATTGGAATATTTTCCATTTTTTGAAGCTCATAAGCGAGACCAAGTAGAAAAGGTTTTTGAATTGTTTTATCGTGTAAAAACTGAAAAGTTTTATCATAATAACCACCACCCATTCCCAAACGATGGCCTTGCAAATCAAATCCCACGAGTGGCATCACAACTAAATCAAGTTGCTCTGCTGGAAAATGTAATGAAGTTTCAGGTTCAAGAATACGATAACGATTAAATTTTAAAATGGTATTACTATCATAGGCACTAAATTTTAAAAGGTTTGTTTCAGAAAGAATAGGTAAAAAACAGTTTTTTTTAGCTCCCCAAATAGCCGCTATAATCGGTGCACAATCAAATTCACTTTCTTCTGCAAAATAACAAGCGATGTTTTGGCTATGTTGAAATAATGGTGTATCTATCAAACGATTCACTGCGGAAAGGCCAGCAACAAATCGTTCTTCATTTAAGATATTGCGGCGTTGCTTAAGACAATATTTTCGAATATCGGATTTATTCTGCAGACTGAAACTCCATTTGACCAGGCTCAAACAATGCTTCTTCTACTTTATTATGTAATACGGATAAACGTTGATTAATCAATTGCAAATCTTGGTTTTTATTTTGCTCCAAAGTCAGCAGTTGATGCACGATATTAAGCGCTGTAATAACTGCAACTCTATCCACACTTAACACGCCCGTTTCGCGCATATTACGCATTTTTTCCTGTAGATATTCCGCCGCACGACGCAAAGAAGGCACATCTTCCTCGGGACATTTAATTTGATAAATTCGACCCATTATTTCCACAGAGGTATCTTGCGTTTCTTTACTCATGTTAATCCCTCAATCGATCTCAACTTTGCTATGGTATGTTCGACTAAACCTGCCACATTTTTGTGTTTTGATAATAAATGTTCATTTTCAAGCACTAAACGTTGTCGAGCTTGACTGAGCTCTGAGTTATGCTTTCTTAAATCTGTATGTTTTTGCAACAGCGACCGAATCCGATTCTCAATTTGCTGAACTAATTCATCCATGATAAAAACCTTTCTAGACTCAACAGAAATGATACATATTACCCCTATCAAGAGTCGTCTTGCAATGCTTTCAATGCTTTACCAGCTATTCCCGCTAAAGAAGGTTAGCTATGCTCTCGGTGTCATTCCCGCGCAGGCGGGAATCCATTCGGATGGGTTCCCGCCTGCGCGGGAATGACACCGAGAGCATAGCTAACCTTCTTTAGCGGGAATCGCTGCAATGCTTTACTCCTTTACCTCTCACTAATTTCATGTATTCTATTCGACCAAGGACAGATTAGGTAGTAAGATACAGCTTATGAAAAAACTCACTGAACTCATGGAGTGGCAAGCACTTAAGGCCCACCAAAATTCAATTGCCAATATTCGCATGCAAGATTGGTTCAAAAACGATCTGCATCGTTTTGATACATTTTCACTTTCTGTGGGCGATCTTTTTTTGGACTACTCAAAAAACAGGATTTCTACCGAAACATTAGCATTGTTATCCAAACTTGCCGTAGCAAGGCAATTACCTGAAAAAATAGAACAACTTTTTTCTGGCTATCCTCTAAATAATACCGAAGGTCGTCCAGTTCTCCATACGGCTCTTAGACATCCCGTTGATCATTCTTTGCTCGTAGATGGGCATAATATCATGACCTCTATTAAAGATACGTTAACCAAAATGCGTATCTTCACAGATAAAATTCGTGATAAAACTTGGCGTGGCTGCACGGGAAAACCCATTAAAGATATCATTAATATCGGAATAGGTGGCTCTCACTTAGGCCCCCTCATGACTGTGCATGCTTTATCCGAGTTAGCTCCTAAAGATTTACGCTGTCACTTTATTTCAAATATTGATAGCACACATCTGCATGCGGTATTGAATCAGATAGATCCTGAAACCACTTTGTTTATTATTTCATCTAAATCATTCACTACCTTAGAAACTGCAACAAATGCAACCACGCTTATCCATTGGTTTAAGAATAAACTTCACACCAGTGATCTCAGCGCTCACTTTGTCGCAGTCACTGCGGCACCTGATTTAGCGATTGCGTTGGGTATCAAAGAAGAAAATATATTCCCATTATGGGATTGGGTTGGGGGACGATTTTCTATATGGTCTGCCGTTGGCCTTCCGCTTGCTATCATGATAGGCATGGATCATTTTATGGCATTTTTAGAAGGTGCACATGAGATGGACATGCATTTTCGTTACAGTGACTTAGCTAAAAACATGCCTGTCATTCTTGGATTATTAGGTATTTGGTATATTAATTTCTTTAATGCCAATCATTATGCTGTGGTGCCTTATGCAGACAGTTTGAATTATTTACGCATGTATTTGCAACAGCTGGATATGGAAAGCAACGGGAAAAATATTTCAGAAAAAGGTCATGCTATCGATATTTCCACTTGCCCTGTTATGTTTGGAGAACAAGGCTGCAATGGACAACATTCATTTCATCAATTATTGCATCAAGGTCCGCATTTTATCCCAGTCGATTTTATTTTAGTATGTTTGACTCATAATAAGCTGGAACATCATCAAGATGTTTTAATAGGTAGCGCGTTAAGTCAATCGCAAGCTTTAATGTGCGGAAAGTCTTATACAGAAGCTTATGCAGAATTGCAAAAAGCAGGTCTTTCTGAAAATGAATGTGATCTACTTGCACGCCATAAATCAACACCAGGAAATCGTCCGAGCAACACGCTGATATTAAAAAATATGACGCCTAAAAATTTGGGAGCACTGATTGCACTTTATGAACATAAAACTTTTGTGCAAGGTGTTATTTGGCAAGTGAATTCTTTTGATCAATGGGGCGTTGAACTAGGAAAAAAATTATTACCCAATATTTTGCATGCTTTTAAATCATCCGAAAGGTCTCAATTTTATTTTAATGATTCATCAACCATGGGGCTTATTGAATATTATAAAAGTCTACGAGGTCATTCATGAAAATCTTTTCACTTAAATACAGTATCTTATGGTTTGCATGTACTATGTTAATGGCCTGTGGCCAAGCTGGAAGACTTTATATACCTAAGCCCGATACAACTACGCAAACTACGCCTGGAGTAAAAACTCATGAACAAAATACTCAAATTCGTCAAGATGCATGGCCTAGGTAATGATTTTGTTGTCATCGATGGCATAAATCAGCAGGTACAACTTAATGCTTTCATCGTTAATCAATGGGCTAATCGTCATATTGGCATTGGATTTGACCAGCTTTTATTAATAGAAAAATCAAAGACCGCAGATTTTTATTGTCGCATTTTTAATTCTGATGGCAGTGAAGCAGAACAATGTGGCAATGGTATGCGTTGTGTGGCACGTTTTGTCATAGAAGAGCATTTGACGAATAAAAAATCCATTCGAATCGAAACCAAATCAGGAATCATGTTAGCAAAAGCAAATGATTTTGATAATATTGAAATCGACATGGGGATCCCCATGATTGAACCAAATATGGATCTTGACTCAGCAAACATTAAACAAATGGCAATTGTTTCGATGGGTAATCCACATGCTATCCTATTTGTGGAAAATCTTGCTCAATATCCTATATCAACAATAGGTTCTATGATTGCAACTCACACGCTATTTCCTAACGGTACGAATGTGGGTTTTGTTGAAGTGATTAAGCCTAATCATATTCGTTTACGCACTTTTGAACGCGGGGTAGGTGAAACCTTCGCCTGCGGTAGCAATGCTTGTGCTGCGGTGGTTGCTGGCATTTTAAATCGTGAATTAGCTGATACCGTCACAGTGGAACTTGAATTAGGTCAACTGAATATTCGATGGAATGGACTGAATCAGACAGTCATGATGAAAGGGCCGGCCAGCCGGGTGTTTGAGGGAAAATGTTTAACGAATTCCGGTTAAGGACTTTGTCATGCCAGCATGTTTAAAGGTGGCATAAAAGCATGCTGGCATGACAGTGTGGAATATGGGTTAAAAAGACGAAGTAATACTTATTTTTCGTGATTTACCATTTTTTCTTAACGTAATACTGCTTTTGCTTATGCTTGTCACCACAGAACCATCCGGTGGTAATACATCACCCACAGCCACGGTAAACATCGTATTTTGCAGCGCCACAATGGCTGTCCATTTATTCAATAGCATGGAGACTGAAACCAACTTATAAGGAACAACTTCTGCGGGCGGTGGTGCGGTCTTTGGAGCTTCTTCACTTGGGCTTGGACTTGCATTAGGAATGGCGCCGCCAGGAGGAATGACATCAACCGATGTTTTAACCGGTTGTCCCGTCGAATAAACCGAAGCGCTGGGAGCTGGAGTCGTTAATAGATCACTGATATCTTTTTCTGCGGTGACAGTAGCAAGCTTAGCTGCCGCGATAGCTTGGTTGGTTTCTGCAATTTGACGTTGTATTCTTAATTCTTCGAGTTCGTTTAATTTTCCTACATACTTTTCTTCAGTCATGCGTTGTATACGATTGAACTGTGGATCATTCACAATAGAAGGTTGCCTTAAACTTTCATCAACTTGTGGGCCAGAGGCCATTTTTGGAGTGTGATCAGCAGCTGGAACGGCAGCCTGAACTGAGGGATGATTGTTTTCTTCTTTTGCACCTGGTTTTGAAGCACTCATGGTAGATTTAGGTTGTATAGTCGGAGAAGGAGCAGGAGCACTCGAACCACCGCCCATCAATCCAACAATTTGCCAGACAATAATCAATACAACAATGACCATCACCGCTATGATGACTTTTTGCCTAGATGTCGTTTGCGTCATTTTTTCTTTCATTTTATTTTCCAAAGCCATGAATTAATTCCCCAATACTGTGAGTGATATCGAGCCAGACAAACCCTCATCACTCATATTTATTGTTAAACTATTTAAAACAAGAGGCAAGTTTCTTAATTGCTGCCCAATCAAATTTAGTGTCGTTGGCACGATCTTACTAAAATTGATTAAAATAGTTGTTCTAACGTATTTTCCTTTATTGACAGAGGTACCAATCGTTAAATTATTACCGGGCAAAACATACGATAATCTGTCCGTCAAATTAGCAATAACACTAGTCGTACTATAAATTTTATCGGGTTTTGGTCTATTTAATAAAATAGAAGGCTTAAACGTCACAAAAAAACCTTCTGTCCTAGCCGAAACAGTTGCATTATTTTGTTTTGCCCATGCATAAAGGGTATTAGTACGCATACCATTTGATATAACAGCTACTTCAACCGCTTTGTCGCCCTTATAGCTTAAAGAGATAGGTGTCCAGCCTGGCATGCTAAATGAACGAATCAAATCACGATGTATATTCCGCATTTCTAAGTAAGGATCCGGTGAAGTCATTGCATCAATATAAGCTTGGTAAGGATCGCTGGGAGTAACTATAGGGATAGGTAATATTTCTTGATTAGATGATAAATAATTCCAAGTACCCCAAATAAGTGCCAGTAAACCAACAATAAAAACGAGTGTTTTTACCGGGAAACCACCTATACCCTGGGCTTTTAATGCATCATCCACTAACTTTAATTCAAATTGAGAAACAATCGGCAATTTAGGAAATAAAGCTTGGTCTAAAACATTAAATGACTTTACCGAGGAATCCTCAAAAGAGATTTTTCCCTCTTCGGGAGTTTGGCTTATAGGCACATTGCCATAAATGTAAATATCAAACTGATTAGTTTGTGTTTGAAAAACAAGCAATTCGTCTGCAATACTATCTATGGGGAATTTACCATCAAGGTAAACGCTACCCGATTTCACAATAACAAGAATAGCCTCATTGGAATTTGCAATTTCTTCACAATAAATTAAATCACGAGGTCGTTTGAAATAGCTCCAGACTGTTTCACCCAAAAGATACCCGGGGTCTGGTGAAAACGCAACTTCGTATTGAGTAGGACTTTTTCTTTGGAGTGCAATATATTCGCCATAGTTGTTTGCAACCAAACGCACTTCTTTTTGAAAGAGCCCGGATTTTTTAGCACTTAACACATCGCGATAAGATGGTATGACGAACTGTTGTCCATCTTCACGTGCAATGTAAGTCATTATCCGATCTCACGCAAAATAATAGGAGTAATAAGAACGATGCTTTCGATCGTTTGTTCTTGAGCCGCTTTACCGCCTAAAGCTTGTGAAGTCATTAATTGCATCGCATTAGCTCTGTTTCTTACCACCCTATAGCCAGATAAAATCATTGTAGCGCCTGATGAAATCACACTGCGTTGATTGAATTGTTTTTGTGTCACATTAGGAACTTGGATAATGGATTGACCCGCTGATGCTGTCACAGATCCTGTGCTTGTCTGACCTGTGGTCGATGAAATGGTTTGAATGCCATCATTCGTGGAAAGATCTGCATTCACCTGTAGAAATACTTTGTTATCTAAAATTTTCGGTAAAATATAAAGTGTCAATCCAGTTACCACATTTCCTGGTGTCAATTGTGATGTCACAGATGCACCACCAGCAGTTGAAGAACCGGCAAGAGATGTCGTTTGTACGCTAGCTAAATAACCTTGGGATTGAATCACTCGCATCACGCATACTTGATTATTCAGACAAACCACTCGAGGTTCTGTCACAAGTGATGTTTTACCTTGTTGATTCAATGAACTTATAAGCGCGGTTATTTGAGTAACACCTTTACCTTTTACACCAAATTGCGGGTCCGTATCTCCTCCAGTAAAGGGCGGCATTTGCGAAACACTTATAGGAGTACCCATATTCATATTTAAGAAAAACTGACTTCCTAAGGTCTTTTTCGTGGCATTCCAATCAATACCATAGTTAAAATCATTTTCTAAGGTGACTTCAAGCACTTGTACTTTTATTAAAACTTGTTTAGTCAAATTATGATTTAAATTTGAGATATAACGTCCGACTAGGGCAACATTGGTCGGTCTATCACGCACTGTCACGCTTGAAGTTGACTCTGAAACCATAACTGTACCATCGGCAGAGAGCAATTGTTTAATCGTACTTTCAAGATCCTTCCAAACAGATAAAGTACCTTTTAAATTACTATATTGAGCACCCGCACTATCATCGATAATAGCAGAAACGGCAACAGCGCCTGATCCACCGCCACTCGCAACGCTAGAAATACTACCGCTACCACTAGCTTTACCCATCATATAGTCAGAAGAGCCTGGCATGAATGCAATATCATAGGATTTACTGATAAACGCCTGCCAAAAAACAGACCTCCCATTAACCGTAAATACATAACCCGATTTAGCACCCAAAGCATCCAGCGCACCTCCCACTGTGCCTGCATAATTCATAGAAATTTTTATATTGTCATTCAATCCAGTTTGGTAATGCGTCAATATATCTTTACCACCACCATTGACTATGGCACGGCTATAATATGAAAAAGGTAATTGATCACCCCGGATGACTATGTGATTTTTTAACCAAGCTGGATCTTTGGCTAAACTAATTGGCGTTTTATCTACATATAAACTGTCTTTAACTTGCAATTTTGGGATAGGTTTACCTGATGCATCCGATATTTTAATGGCCTCACCTGAACGAATTTTAACTTCTGCAATATTACCTTCAGCTTGATTGTACACAGGTGAATTACAGCCGGTAAGGAAGAGCATTATACCCAAGAATAAAAAAAATATTTTTTTATAAATCATTACGCCTTCCTCGGTTCTACCAACATCGTACGGTTAGACATATACAATACCGCTTGTAAGGGAAAAGGCTTTATTAATTTTTCCATTACATTGGGTAAACTGCTTCCTGTGACTCGTCCATCAAAATTGTAATCATAAGGTGCTTTCCAAACGACTTTCCAATGATATCTATCCATGATGCGCTCTATATTTTCTTTTAAAGAGCCGCTCACACTAATGGCATAAACTTCTGCAGGTCTACCAAGATTAGCGAATTGATTGGGAAATGCCGATGTCCCATAGGCAGAAGCAAGAGGAGTCGGTGCTTCTCTTTGATCTCCCGCTTGAAAAAAAGGTTCGCTCGGAACAGAGGATTCTGGTCTCGCAACTTGCCAGCCCGCCATCGCCATAGCTGGAATGGTAAGAATCAAAACGCTTAACTTAAGGATGAGGCAATTCATAGAAATGCTCCATAAACTGATCCGATTAATCATTATTATTTCCTAGTGAATGTAATTATATGCGATTTATTCAAGATGTGTAAGTATTTCCACTCAGTAAGGCTGAAACACCTAAAACTTCTGAAACACATTAAAAGCTGAACCAGCAGGTTCATTATTCGGCAAACATCGTGTTATAGCCATAATAGTACCAGAGTTAGGATCCCATACTGACCAAGGTGTAGGACCTGAAGTCTGCTGATATATTCTACCTTTTTCAGTTACTACGTCTAAACAAACTCGCCAAAACGTACCTGAGGTAAATTGTCCTCCTCCGGTACCGCCGATATCACATGCCACTGGTGAGGTAGGGACCGTACATTGCCCCGGTTGAAGCACCGGATCACCCGTATTAGAAGCATTTGTACTTCCCACAGCAAAAGCTGTAAAACTACTTAAAGGATACACATCTGTACCCCCATAGTAATTCCCACTTACCGAGACAGGTATGACCATAATAGATGGTTTCATACCAGTGGGATTTGTCGCAGAATTATAAGCATTCGGACAAACTGGAGCTGGAACACAAGCGCCATTATGATATAAGCCTGCGAAATTAATAGATCTTGCATTATTTAAATTTTGTCCGGGAATATTCACCGTCGAGACGACCGCGCAAGTTGTGCTTGCACAAGTTGCAGGGCTAGGCATAGTTGCAGGACAAGAATCCGACGCTACAAAAGCCATAGGCAATCGACCTGAAATGATACTAGCCTGTGTTGCTGAAGTATAAGACGTACCTATGAGTCTTCCATTTATGGCTGAACAAATAGAAAATGTTCCTGTCGTAGTATTATTATAAAAAGTGTAACTACCACCCCAAGCATTGTTGATATTTGTTTTATTAGGTAAATAACCACCTGTTTTTAAATCATCTATAGTAGCCGGCCATGCTGAATTATTAATATAATAAGCAAGACCCGCATTTAGTATTTGCTCGTATTGCATCACAGTGACATCCCGTTTTGTTTCCTCTGTTTTTGTGGTCGTATAAGTGATCATCATAAGTACAACGCTAGTTATAATAACCATAACTAATAGCATTTCAAGCAAGCTGAACCCATTTAATTTTGCTTTATTATGCATCATTTATCCACCACAATAATAATATGTGTACACATCAGATGGGGTTGCGCCTGTGTTATACAGTTCATACATGGGATCATGTGTATACTGTAGCTTAAACTCTTTTGTAGCAGGATTCGAGACCCAATTTGATGATCTAATATCTTGAGAAGCAAACGATGGCATACGTTGCCAAACCATATAGGTAGCGCTTGCTCCCAAAGCTACGCCCGTGGAACAATCAACAACGGTCCCTGGAGTAAAAGTATTTACAGCACAATCGGCACCCACCTTTGCTAAATAATAAGTTGTTTTACTTGGATCTTTCATTTTTACCACAATCTGAGATTGCCACATCACAATATTGCTGCCAGGTATGGGCTCTGGGTTTGAACATTGAGGTGTCCCTGTAGTATAAGATGAACAAACATAAGCGTTCTTATTTGAACCGGTAATAGGATTAAATTGGGCAAAATAAACGTTTGCTGGGGTACCAGCCGCCACAACCGATGTGCCTCGAGGCCACATTAATGGAAGGTAAGTATTAGCTGTTGTAACGTCAAAAGTAACCGGCGCAAAATCCGTGGGTGGCATTGCATTGCCAGGATTAAAGGTAAGATCTCCTTTTCTATAGATAGTACCATCTGTTGAAAAAGCGATATCGCATTGTTGCTGATAATAACCTTTCATAGCTTCAAATAAAAAATCCACATCCGCACGTAATAAGATACTATACTTATTCTCCATTTGTATTGACTGATACATGCTGAGGCCTGCTAACATCAAAGAGGTTGCAATAGCAAGCACAAGAATTATTTCAAGCAGCGACAAACCCGTCATTTTATAGGGACGCATTAGCTTTGTCCCATAGTCATTGCGGTTAAATATATACCTCGAATAATCATTAAAATTAATATTGCACCGACAATAAGTAAGCTACCGCCTACAATTCTTGCAATAAACTGTAGGGTTTTAGCATTTTCTTCGGATCCTCTCACACCCATACGAACTAAGCCATGTTCAAATCCTTTGACTTCGGCCATGACACGTAAACGCAATAAATCTTTTTCACTGATTAATCCTGTTGATAAAACATCTGCAATATTTCCTTTACCTGTACTTAACAATTGTTCCATCATAATCAAATGCGAACTCACATAGGGCGATGCCTGGTATTGCATAACTTTAATAGCATTTTTGAATACTATGCCATTCGAAACTAACAAACCTAGTGTTTCCAATAAACGGGATGCCGCAAAACGTCTGTAAAGATTAAACGGT
>Ga0207073_1097_pt2 | contig 17575 bp, 16 predicted proteins | sample Alteio_BWMinHeat_65_FD_153575 | JGI IMG/M metagenome (GOLD analysis project Ga0207073, IMG submission 153575) | Enriched cells from forest soil in Barre Woods Harvard Forest LTER site, Petersham, Massachusetts, United States -... | ecosystem: Environmental > Terrestrial > Soil > Temperate forest >...
TTTATGAGACAGGGAAGTTGCGCAGCCTGATTTATTTTAAAGAAGGGACTCAAGAGGGGCCCATTCTTGCATTGCATGAAGGTGGAGAGAAGGCAGAAGAGGGAGTTTTTGAGAACGGCAAGCTAATTGGTGATTTTGTCTGCTACTATCCAACAGGCGCTCGGTCTCTATTAATTCCTTATAAAGAGGGGAAGCCAGAGGGAATTGTCACAGAGTGGTATCCTACTGGAGCTATTAAAGCAACACGTCGCTTTGTCAATGGGCTACTTGAGTCAGATGGCAAGAATCCGGCGCTTTTAGTTTATAATGAAGATCGGGCAATTGTCGAAGTCCAAGACTTTAAAGCTGGAGAGCCGATTGGTCTCCACATTAAATATCATGCAAATGGAAAAGAGAGTGAGCGTCTGCAGTATAAAAATGGAAAAAAAGAGGGAAGGCTGCTCCTTTTTTCTCAAGAGGGGAAGCTCCTTGGAGAAGAGAATTACCAAGCTGGAGTCAAGATAGGCCATCATTTTAAGATGCATGAGAATGGGAAGCTCAACTTTGAGGCCGACTTTGATCAAGAGGGTAAGTTGCTCGCTCCAATCGATGAGTTTAATGAGGATGGAAATCGTGTTCGCCACTGTTTTTTTGTCGATGAAAAGTTTGAAGGTCCGTATCAAGAGTGGTATGCAAATGGGCAGCTTAAGGTTGACTATATCTATCTTGATGGCCATTGGGAGGGGGAGCAAAGAGAGTATTACCCTTCAGGGCAAATTAATCGGATTGCCTTTTTCGAGGAAGGGAAAAAAACAGGCCTTTATGAAGAGTGGTATGAGAACGGGAAGAAAAAATTTGAGCAGTTCTACACAGCCGATCTTCCAGATCGCGCCTGCCAAGAGTGGTACGAAGATGGCCGCCTGAAGTTTGTAGGCTCTTTTTCTCTGGGTAAGAAAGAGGGTCTTTTTCGAGAATGGAATAGCAGGGGGGATCTGATTAAAGAGGCAAATTACGAAAATGATCTGCCCCATGGCCAGGTGCAGATCTGGTATCAGAAAGATCGTCCTCATCAGAAGATTTTCTTTGTGCATGGGAAAAGAGAGGGGAAGGAGTTAGAATACTACCCCAATGGAACAGTGAAACTGGAGGCTTTTTATTCCAATGGGTTTTTAGATGGAGAGCTGAAGAGCTGGTATGAGAACGGTTTCATTTTAAGTGTCAAATCCTATCGCCAAGGTTTAGTCGTCGGCGAGCAGAAAGAGTATTTTCCAAAAGAGGGAGAGGATTTATTACGCGTCTGCCACCACTATTTTTATAATGAAAAAGGTGAGCTCCATGGAGAGCGTAAGAGTTATTTCCCCAATGGACGACTCCAGCTCTCTTTGAATTATGAGAATGGAGAGCTTCACGGGAAAAAGGCTCTCTTTGATCAAGAGGGGGAGCTCTTAGAAGAGGCGTTTTATGATAAGGGGAGACTAGAAGGGCGCTATTATCAGAAAACAGCTGAAGGGCAGAAGATTATTTTCCACTATAAGAATAATCGCCGGGAAGGTCTTCATGAGGTCTATTATCCCCACCAAGAAAGGCTTGGAAGTGTTAAAGCGTTACAAGCTCAGTTTGTCGATCATGAGCTCGATGGCGATCTAGTTGAGTATGATCGAGAAGGAAACAAGCTCTCTTTGGTTCAATATAAATCTGGGAAAAAAGAGGGAGAGGCTTACCTGTTTGGACCAATGGGTAAGGTCTTTACCCTTTTTGCCCATAAAGATGATAAAAAAGAAGGACTGCTCACCCAATATTTCCCGAGTGGAAAAGTCTTTAAAGAGATGCACTTTGTTGCGGACCAAAAAGAGGGTAAAGAGAAGACTTTCTTTGAAAAAGGATCTATTGCCAGCATAGCACTCTATCAGAATAATCAGTTGCATGGTCTGTATCAAGATTGGAATCAAGAGGGGACTTTGATTTTTGAAGCTGAGTATAAAGAGGGGAAACGCCATGGGAAATTTAATAAATACTATGACGACGGCCGTCCGCGCTTGATCCAGCAGTTTATGGAAGATCAGCTCCATGGTCTGAAAAAGAGCTATGACCTGCAGGGTAAAGAGACTGTTTTTACTTATGAAAATGGAATTAAGATTAGTTAATTAGAGGAAATTCTGAGTCGTAAAATAGTTTGGACACTGGTTGTTTTAGGAACATTTTTTTTAGGAAGTGTGATCTTTGCTCGTCCTCACAAGCCTCTAAGAAAAAAAATACGAACGGCGAGAGTAAAGACAGAGGATCTGGTAAAAGTAGATCCTCAACAAGAAGGGGAGAGTCTAGAAAAAATAGAAGTTCTAAATGAAGGAGAGCTTCGAGCAGTGGCTTTATTGGGGGAATCCCCCAATGTCTTCATTGCGACAATTCCTAAAAGTGGGACGCATCTTCTTTTCAAAACTTTAGGATTAATTACCGGCCAGACGTTAGATTTTTTTAGTCATAAGAGCCCTTCTCGAGAGTTTTTTGGGAAGCATATTTGTGAAATGTCTTATTGGGCTCATTTTTTTAATCCGCATTGGGCAGACGCCTATCTTGCAGATGAGCGATGGAGAACGATTGTTCTTTTTCGAGATCCGCGAGATACGATCGTTTCACAGATACGTTGGATTCTTGATGCAGATCATACGTGGGGGCATTCCTTAAACCAAGAAGGTTTTGAGCATTTTGTCTCTTTATCACATGATGAACGAATAGCTTTTTTAATCCATGCTCCTTGGGGAGAGTCTTTATTTGTAAAAGAGGTTTTGAAATATAGAGAACGTCCTCGTGTTTTTTCTCTCCGTTTTGAAGACCTTGTAGGACCCCTTGGTGGAGGAGATCTGACTCTACAGAAAAATAGCGTTAAAGAGTTGGGCGCATTTATTGGGTATGAATTAAATGATGCGACAGTTGAAACCATTTCTAGTCAATTATTTGGGGGGACTTCTACCTTTCGTGAAGGAAAAATCGGTAGCTGGAAGTCATGCTTTAGTGAAGAGAATAAAAAACTATTCAAAGAATACATGGGAGACGCCCTAATTAAATTAGGCTATGAAACAGGGTGTGATTGGTGATGACAAGCTCTAATTAAACAGAGCTTTGAGTTCGCGAAGCTCATTGTGAATGTATTCTGCTCGCTTGTGGGAAAGTTCGTGTAGTGGAATATATTTTGGCAGCAAGTGGTAGGTTAGGTGCGCCTTGCGACATGTGAAAAAGAGTTCGATGGGTTTATTTTTGGGGACCCCAGTTAATAAACCGAGCTCTAGGCCAAGTTGGATCATACTCAGGAGAGAGAGCGTTTCGCGCGTTTCGAGTTGGTAGGAGTTCATCAGAATGCCGTATGCGCGATAAATCGCATCTTGGATTTCTGGAGAAGGAGCTATTTTGAGTTTTGTACGCATTGCCTCCTCGCTTAACATTAACCGCTCTCTTGTCTCTTGCAAAACGCGTAGAATAGATTCTTCCGTAACGCCTTGTCTGTACCGGTTGCGCAGTAAAAGAAGATTGCCGACAAAGTTTTTATCTCCCTCCATACTAGAGACTGTTGTCTCCTCAGACTGCTGCTTGTCTAGGATCTCTTGTATTGATCCTGTTTGAATGAGGGCAGGCAGGTGCAGGTAATTGGTAATTGTCAACCCTGTGCCACTATATTCTGGCTGCGATGTTAAATGGCCAAATTGAGGGGAAAAGGCAAATCCAAGAGTTGCGATTTTTTTTTCGATTTCTGCAATGGTTGCATAACGCGCTTCTATTTCTTCTTGAGAATTGAGTAAATGGAATTGAAGATGATCTGATCCGTTAATCAGAATTAAAAGATGAGATAGAGGGTCGAGTAAAAAAAGTGAAGGATTTTGGACTTTTTCGACCCAAAGAAAGTGTTCAAATAAAAACTCTTTATCTAAGGGAGTGAGCCTCTGTGACGGCAGAGCTAGATAGTGAGCCTCTTGTAATGCATCTTGAATGTCTAGAGCGATTTGTTCTAACTCTTGTGGTGTGCATTTTGAGGGAAAGAGCGGGGAAGCTAGATTGCGACGTAGGCTAATTGTCGATGCAGGGAAGATGGGATTTACCCCTTTTTCTAAGGGAAGTTGTTGTAATAAAGTTTGTGGAAGTTCCGTTTTAATCATCATTTTTTTCGTTTAAAAGCAGCTGGATCTGATCACGTAAGGAAGCTGCCTGTTCATAATTTTCTTGTTTAATAGCATCTTGAAGCGCCTCTTTGAGAAGTGGGAGGCGACTTTCTCTGGGGTCTATTGTGCGGGGCTCAAGATTCATTTGACTTTTATAAACGAATTTTTCTTTCTCGCACAAGAGAGGAAGAGTAAGCTCTTGATAGATAAGATCTGCAAAGAGAGTGTAGCAGTTACTGCAGCCTAGGGGTTCACCTCTACTCACAGCATCACGTGTTGTTTGACAAGTAGCACAACTGGATTCCTTTGTTTCTACTCGTTTTGACCCGCATAATTTTTTCTCAAACAGGGGACATTCTGAACACATTTTTGTTATCGTAACATGACGCCCTGTAATCTCTTTGTAGGTGATTGAGGTCTCTCTTTGGCAATGGGAGCATTCAATCGGACGATCGCTCATGGGCTCTCTTCTTGTTCCACTTTTTCGGGTCCCTCGAGGATGATTTCACTCTCCTGACGGATACTAATTGTTGGCATAAAGAGAATGAGCGTTAAGCAGAGAAACATGAGTAGTCCCATTGTTCCCATCGCATAGACGATTGGCTCTTCTGTAAAAGAGTGTGTTAAAAATCCAACAAGTAGAGCTCCGAGACCTCCAAAGCATGCGGCACACCCCATGAGTAGGCCGGATATTGTGCTGGGATGTTCTGGGGCAAGCCTGTGTCCCCATGAGACAAGGATCGGATTAATAATTCCTAAAAATGCGCCGAGGACGGATAAGAGGAGCGCGCTTAAGAGAAAGGAGAGACTCGGAAAAAGTAAAAAACAATAGAATAGACAGAGGGCAAAAGAGAGCACCGTGATAAGAACCTTTTTTTGACCAAAACGATCAGATAGAATTCCAGCGGGAACCATGATGAGTGCAGATCCTAAAATAAAACAGAGATGACCCCCTCCCATACAGAGCCAGGAGTGGCAGCCTTTTGCGCGTAATAGGTCGGGCAGAAGAAATGTAAAAGAGAAGAAGAGCCCGAGATTTGCCACTTGTGCACAGTAGAGGAGGGAGAGGGATCTTTTATGTTTAAGTAGAGGTTCAAAAAATCGGCGTAGGGAGATCTTATTTTCACTCAAGGTTTGTTTAGGGAAACGGTTGAAATAAACGAGCGTGATCACAATAAGAAAGGGAATGAAAAGGACCCAGACGTGGCCATCAAAGAGGGTTAAGACGTGGACAAAGGTTAACTGGGAAATCCCAAGCCCGAGAGCGCCTCCTGATGCAAAAAAAAGAATCACTTTGCCTTTGTGGAGTTTTGAAATGCTTCCGGCAAAACCCATGGCTGCTGGGTGAAATGCTCCGGAGCCAATTGCTAGGACAAGAAGTAGCCAAAAGGAGTGGCTGAGGTTGCCGCTAAATGTGATCATGAGAATTAGAGAAGAGAGGAAGAGTCCAAGGAGTAGGATGGTTTTTCGCTTTCCTTTATCTGAAAAATAGCCAAAGACGATTTGTAAGATCTCCCCACAAAAACTTGTGCTCCCCACCATAAGACCTGCGTGGATCAGATCAACCCCGGCAATTGTTTTGTAGATAGGCCATATCCCCGTGCAGAAGTCAATGAGTAAATGGCTTAGCCAAAGTAATAAAAGGCTATTTCTACAGACTAAATAGTTGCTTTTTGCGGGGAGGGTGGTAGGTATAGGTGTACTCATAATTTTGGAGTCTACGGAATAGCAACTTATTTTTAGACAAAAAAAATTTATCCAGATAAGGTTAAGTTAGAATCACACACACAGGAGGATTTTAGATGAAAAAGTTATTTTTCGCATTATTTAGTTTAGCGACTCTTTCGCACGGATTTGCGGATGAGGCGACAGTTCAGGAGATTGCTTACTCTAAAGAGACAAAGATGGATTGTGAAAAGCTGATGCCTTCAGAACAGGTATTTTCTAAAGGGTTGACATCACAGAACCAGATGTACTTTTGCTCTAAATTTTCTAAAGAGCAGCGCAGAATGGCGATGGACATGACAAAGCAGGCTGATACGAAGGGAAAAATGATGAGTGCAGATCAAGCTGTTGAGAAAGTGACAAAAGATGATAGAGTTGCTCCTATGAAGCCAAAAATGGGCGGCAGCTGTCCTGTCAAATAGAGATGATTGAAAGAGAAGGTTTTTTTCAATTTGAGTTGCTCATCCGAGTGCCGGGTCTGTTTCATGCGGTCTTTTTACGCACAGGGGGTGTCAGTCCCCCTCCTTATTCTGCGCTTAATGTGGGAGATAAGGTAGGGGATAATCCCTTGTGGGTAGCTGCAAATCGAGAGTCTATTCGTAAAAGGTGCGGGGTGTCACAGCTTGTTGCAGCAGAGAATGTCCACGGAGCTAAAGTCTCTTGTTTAACCAGAAAATTGCCTTTTGCCCTTGAAAGATGTGATGGTCTTTTGAGTCAGGAGGCAGATCTTGCTCTTCTGATTACCCATGCCGATTGTCAGGCTCTTCTTCTTTTTGATCCGGTAACGCGCACGATTGGAAATGTTCATGCAGGTTGGCGTGGAAATGTGGCGGGGATTTTTACAGTTGCCATTAAGCAGATGTGTGAAAAGTATGGGGCTCAAGCCTCAAATATTCTCGCTTGTATCTCACCAAGTCTTGGACCTTGCCACTCAGAGTTTGTTAATTACAAAGAAGAGTTCCCAGAGCGCCTATGGAAATTTCAAGTCAAGCCTTACTATTTTGATCTATGGGAGATGAGTCGTTCTGAGCTTTTAAAAGCGGGAATTCTGCCACACCATATTGAAATTGCACGTCTGTGCACATACGATCATCCAGAACAGTTTTTTTCGTATCGCAGGGATAAAGTTACTGGCCGTAATGGGACTGTCATTGCGCTTAATTAATTTCTATTGCCACATAAAAAACATTATCAATATACAAGCTCGACTTTGTATGCCCAACGTGATTCAGTAATAGTAGTTGAAGGCTGTGACGGAGCTGATAAATCGAGAGCTATTTCTTCCAGCCACTGTAAACCAGGCGCCTGTAATTAATCCGAGCTGTGAGCTCCAGTTGTACTCGAATGCCGGAGCAAGAGAGATTTGGTTGCTTGATGGAGCTGAAAGATCTAGTCGCACTCCTGTAGCTGAGTGGCCTGGGTTGCCGCGAAATGTTCTTTTACCTCTATAGAAGCTTGCAATATCTAGGGCTAAAGCCCAATTTTTTGTTACAGAGTATTCCAACCCGAGAGTTGTGTTAAGAAAAGCTCTACGTATAACGGTTGCATTCGTATCGGCAGCGCCTCCATAGGTATTAAAGCCTTTCACGTGAGTGGGAGTGTGAATAATATAGCTGGCATGAAAGCGGGGAGAGAGGTAATGGAGTCCGCTGAGGTGATAGGTTTGTCCGAGAGTTGTTCCAAAGCGCGTTGAGTAGGAACCGCTACCACTTGAGTCGACAGCAGCCCCTTTTGTCCCATCTAGGTGCTGATACTTGCCTGTTGGAAAAGTTTCAGCGATAATTAGTTTAATGGCTGGCCAGTAAGTCTCTCCAATATCACCGCGTTTGCGCAGTTGATAGCCGATTCCAATGGGAAGGTCTGCAAAGCGAATGGAAGATCCGTTGTGGTTATAGTTGTAAAAAACCTGGGGATTTATTGTTACTTCAAAACGTTCAATCAACCCCGCCTGAATGGGGAGTTGCACATTAATGTTCCAGGTTTTTACGGGGTTGATTCGTGGATGCCAGTTTTTGTCGTACGAGCCAAATATTTTTGTGGCATAGAGATACGGCTCGATATTGGCGTGGCCAACCTTAATGACATTGGCGCTGGGGGTGAGGAGGGGACCTGTAAACCAGGGAGCGACTTTGGGATGTAGATAGAAGCCCTCTTCTCCAACAGAGTAGCCCTTACTACAAGCAATAAAGCTAACTAACAAAAGAGAGAGAGATCTTATCTGACACATTAAAACTGATTATATAATTCGATAGCAAGTTCCAAGGCAATAAAAAATATCAATAGTGACAACATCACTTTTCCGCCAAAAAGTTGCCTTGTTGACTTGGGGAAGCGATGTTTATAACGGCCAATCCAGACAAGAAGTGGAGGGAGAAGCCCAAAGAGAAGAGCGCAACTAATTCCACCGGCATAACTGAGAGCGACAATAAAAATATGCGGATAGGTGAGGGAGATAATGGTCGGTGGAACAAAAATAAGTGCGCAGAGGCCTATTTTTTTCCAGCCCTTTTTTGAAACGTGTAACCCATCTGCTAAAAAATCAAGAAAAGCGAGCGACAGGGCGATATAGGAGGTTGTCATCGTAAAGATTGCAAAACATTTTCCGATGGTAAAAAGCCAGGGGCTGCCGACAAACTGTTTTAATGGCATGACGGCAGTCTGGCCGAGCCTGCCGGCTTCAATTAAGCCATGTTGTCCCTCAATAGGAATGATTCCTAAAATCAGAAACTCCCAGACAAGGTAGACTAGGAGTGGGATAGAAGTGCCAAGAAAAATGGCTAGGCGTACTTTCTTGACATCGCGGTTCATATAGGTCATCAATGTTGGAATAATCACCTGATAGGTAAATGAGGTAAAAAGGACAGGCAGAGCTACCCATACCTTGATCCAGTGAACTTCCTTGAGTAGGCTCAAGTTGACATGACCGTAGGAGACCGCAATGAAAGCAATGTAGGAGATCAAAACAGCAATCATCAGTCCAAGATTTAGTCTATCAACAGATCGAGTGCCAAGGTAAACAACAGGAGCAAAGACAAGGACATAAAGTACCATCGCAAGCCAAGAAGGGAATGCCCCTTCTGTCCATTCGCTGATGACCGAACCTGCACCTGCAACGTGGGCGATCATGACTGTGACAAAGAGAAAGAGATAGACAATCCAACATAGGTCTTTTCCGATAGGGCCTAAAAACCGTTGTGCCATTGAAATGAGGTTGGAATCTTTTGGCATCCAACTGCAGACCTCTAAAAGTAAAAGTCCCGTACAGAGCATAAAGAGCCAGGTGACTAAGTAGATAGCAAGAGAAGGGACGAAGCCTGCGGGGCCCGTCGCAACTGGCAAGGCAAGCATGCCAACGCCAATTGTCGTTGCAGCGATGAGTAGAGTTCCACCTAAAACATGTCCACAAGAGCGAAAAAAGTGCATAAGAACCCGATTGAGATACAGATATATTAGATCATATGCGTGTTGATTAAAAAAAAGCAACAGCGTAATCTTTCGCAAGATGTCTATTACACCTCTTTTTTTTTCCAGATGTTAAATTAATTGAACCAAAAGTCTATTCTGATGCGCGCGGTTTTTTTAAAGAATTGCAGAATCAACAATTCTTTTCCGATGTGGGAATTGACTGCACATTTGTGCAGATGAACCACTCTTTTTCATCGTATGGCGTCTTGCGTGGCATGCACTTTCAACGCTCCTTACCCCAAGCAAAACATCTGATTGTTCTTTCTGGAGAAATTTATGATGTCGTTGTCGATATTCGTCCTGACTCTCCGACCTTTAAGCAGTGGCTTGGTATTCATCTCAAGGCCGACCTGCATCAACAGCTCTTTATTCCGGCGGGATTTGCTCATGGTTTTTGTGTCTTGAGCCCGACCGTGCATCTCATTTACCAGTGTAGTGCGCTTTTCAATTTGGCCGAAGACAGGGTTTTTTGTTATAACGATCCAGAGATTGGGATTGTCTGGCCAATTGATGAACCCCTTCTCTCTGAAAAAGATCGGTTGGCGCCACGGTTCAAGGATGTGAACTGATGAAGCTTTGGGTTGTTGGCGCTTCGGGGCTTCTTGGATCCGCGCTTCTTGAGTTGTGTCGCACAAGAGGAGTTGATGCTGCCAGCAGTGTCAGAGGCGATGTAGACTTATTTTGTTTAGAAGAGATTGAACAGTTTGTGCAGAGCCATCAGATCACGCATATTGTCAATTGTGTGGCTTATACAAATGTTGACCTGGCTGAAGAAGAGGTGGAACTTGCGTATCAGGTCAATGCCAAGATTCCCGAGAATTTAGGGAAAATAGCCGCTCTCTTGTCTCTTAAACTCATCCATATTTCAACAGATTTCGTCTTTTCAGGTGAAAAAAATGAGCCTTATAGAGAGGAAGATTTGTGTGCGCCACTTGGGAATTATGGAAAGAGTAAGCTTGAAGGGGAAAGGCTTCTTGTGTCGACTTTTCCCTCAGCTTGTATTGTCCGAACATCTAACCTCTTTGGCAGAGGAGGAAAGAGCTTAAGCTCAAAACTATTTCAGTTACTACAAACAAATGCCCCTTTAACCCTTGTTTTTGACCTTGTCTCTCGTGCCACATACAGCAAAGACCTTGCAGAACTTCTCATCGCTCTTTTACCTCATTCTGGGATCTTTCACTTTGCAAACGTAGGCTCTTGTAACCGGCTGCAGATGGCAGAAGAGGCACGTCTCTTATTGCCAAAAAGTTCTTCGCAATTTCTCCCTATCCTTTCCAGAGACTGTTTTGCAAAGCACATTCGCCCTAGATACTCTGTTTTATCTACGAAAAAAATTGAAGCGTTGCTTAACATTAAACCACGTTCATGGCAAGAGGCTTTAAAGGAATTTTCTCAGCATGCGCTATAAAAATATTTTAGTAACAGGTGGCTCTGGATTTATTGGCTCTGCATTTATTCTTTTTGCGCTTGATAAAGTTAATAAAATTGTCAATTTAGACCTGCTGACGTACGCGGCACAAGAACTTTTAATTGATGATCTGCGCTACCATTTTGTTTATGGGGATATTTGCAATGAAGCGCTTGTAGAAGCGCTCTGTTTAGAGCACAAAATCGATGCTATCGTTCACTGTGCAGCAGAGAGCCACGTTGATCGGAGTATCACTTCTCCAAAGACGTTTTTAAAGACAAATGTCGAAGGAACAGTTGCTCTTTTAGAAGTGGTCCGTCGCCACCCATCGATTCATTTTCACCACATTTCGACAGATGAGGTGTATGGCTCTTCGCTAGAGGGGCGCTTTCATGAAGGGTCACCTTATAAGCCAAATTCCCCTTATGCTGCTTCAAAAGCGGCATCCGACCATTTTGTGCGTGCCTATCAGCATACATACGGCCTTTCAACAACCATCTCTCATTGCACAAATAATTATGGGCCGCGTCAGTTCCCAGAAAAACTGATCCCTCTGATGATCCTCAACTGTCTCAAAAACAAGCCATTGCCTATTTACGGCAATGGGTTAAATGTGCGCGACTGGATCTTTGTTGAAGATCATGCAGAAGCTATTTTTCAGATCCTTCAATACGGCATACCAGGAGAGGTTTATGGTGTCAGCGCAGAAGTTGAGAAGAGCAATGTTCAGCTCATCTCTGAATTGATCCAAGAAGTTGCACGCGCAACCTCTCAGGATCTGGTTCAACTCGAGCAGCTTATTACTTACGTAACCGATCGGCCAGGTCACGACAAGCGCTATGCGATAGATTCAACAAAAATTCGAAAAGAACTCGGCTGGAGGCCTCGATGCATGTTTGCAGAGGGACTGCGCCGTACAATTAATTGGTATATCAATGCGTCTTTCAATTTGCATTCCAACGTATAATTTTGGCAAATTTATAGGAGAGACTCTTTCGAGTATCATTCCTCAGATGGATGATTCTGTAGAAATTGTCATTCTAGATGGCGCCTCTTCGGATAACACCCCTGAGGTTGTTCGGGGATTTCAGGAAAAATCAGACGCGCAGATACGGTATATTAGAAGAGATGAAAATGGTGGTTTTGATCGAGATACTGACTTTTCAGTTCGTTATGCGCAAGGGGAGTATGTCTTTCTCCTTAGCAGCGATGATGTGCTCCTTCCGGGTTCTGTTGTGCGGATATTAGAAGAGCTAAAAACAGCGCGCGACTGTTATATTTGTGGCTCTGTTAGAACCGGAATCAACATTAAAGAGGGACATCGACCTATAAAATACGCCTCTATCGATACAGTGACTGATTTTGATTTTACAAAAAACGGAGATAGACATAAATTCTTTTCACAAGCGCTCACTTCTCACTTTTTTTTTAGTTATCTCAGTGGGTTGGTTGTTTTACGCTCTCGCTGGATGACAACTCCCGTAGATGAGATCTATTTTTCTAGTTGCTATGCCCATGTTGCTCGGTTGTTTGGGATGATGAAAGAGAGTTTTTCGATTCGGTATTTGCCAGAGCCTTTTCTGTTGAATCGGTCTGGGAACGACTCGTTTTCTAGACAAGGAAAGATCCATCGGATGGGGATCTCGGTTTTTGGATACAATAAATTAGCAGATGATTTTTTTGGCAACTCTTCTTATGAGGCTAAAGAGATCCGCAGAGTGATCAGAGGTGAAGTTAGACTGCGTGCGCTTGCCATGGCAAAGGGGGGGGAGCAAAAGGATCATGAAATAGAGATGCTCGATTCTATTGCAAAACTTCTTTATCAAGACAAAAACATAAAAAACTTTATTAAATTTAACCTCTACAAGTTTCTTCCTAAATCTATATCGAAAATGGCCAGGAGTATTTATGAAAATTATTATCTTAGCAGGCGGTAAAGGGACGAGGCTCTGGCCTATCTCCCGAGAGGCTTTCCCAAAGCAATTTCTCAAATTGAATCAAAAAAGGTCATTGCTACAACAGTCGATTGAGCGATTTTTGATCGGCCGGTTACCTAAAGATTTACTGATTGTCACAAGCGAAAGTTACTATTTTCTTGTCAAAAGTCAGGTTAAAGAGATTAATCCGGACCTGCTTGAGCAGATTGTCGTAGAGCCTGAGCAAAAAAACACAGCGCCTGCAATTCTTTTTGCTGTGAAACAACTGCAAGAGGTTCAGGGTATAGAGCCTGATGAGCCGATTTTAGTCTCCTCTTCTGATTACTGGATCGACTCTGACCCTCTTTTTTTAGAGGCGGTAAATCAAGCAGAGGTATTGGCAAAAACTGGTAAGATTGTCACGTTTGGAGCAGTTCCGACAAAGCCAGAGACAGGTTATGGTTATATTCTTGTATACCCAAATGACTTGAAAAGTGGAGAATTTAGCAAAGAGGCGCCCTGTATTGGAACCCGGCTTGCTGGTGCCATCGCCGCTAAACTTAAAAAGTTTAGCGATGCAGGCAGGTTCCAAGACAGTGGCTGTCCGACGAAGCTAAAACCCAACTTTTCAAGTTGTTTGGGTATAAAGGCTCTGTCTGCGGATGGCGCTTTCCCCGTACAGGCATTTATTGAAAAACCGAATTTAGAGAGAGCTGAAGAGTTTGTTAGAGCGGGAAATTACTTCTGGAATTGCGGTATCTTCACCTTTACTTTCGCAACACTTAAAAAAGAGCTTGAGCGATACTCTCCTCTTTTCTTCGATAAACTCTCTGGTACTTTAGAGGCATTGCGCATAGATTTTTCAAAACTGCCCAATGTCTCAATTGATTATGAGCTGATGGAAAAATCAGATTCTCTCTCGCTGATCCCGTTTAAATGCAACTGGTCTGACGTTGGCTCTTGGGATACATTTTTTGATCTAACCAGCAAAGACCTTCATCAAAATGTGATGATCGGAAATATCCATACAATTGACACGAAAAATTGCTTGATAGTGGGAGGTAAACGACTCATTTCGATGGTAGGCCTAGAAGATATGCTCGTTGTTGAAACAGAAGATGCGCTATTTTTAGGTAAAAGGGGCGAGTCTCAACGCATTAAAGGACTTGTCGCAGAACTGAAAGAGCGCGGGAATAAAGAGGTCCGAGAGCATTTAACAAGCCATCGGCCTTGGGGACATTATAAAGTGTTAGAGACAGGACCTCGCTACAAAGTCAAACGGATTATGGCAGATCCAGGGCAACAGCTGAGCTTGCAGCTTCATTATCATCGCAGCGAGCACTGGGTTGTGGTTCAAGGGACTGCCAAAGTGACAATCGGCGATACCATTCAGATGGTTCATGAAAATCAGAGCATCTATGTGCCTAAAGGAACTGCGCACCGCCTAGAGAATCCGGGGAAAGTCCCGCTTGAATTGATCGAGGTTCAGGTAGGGGAGTATTTGGAAGAGGATGATATTGTGAGACTAGAAGATGTCTATGGTAGACAGTAGTATACCCAACGTGACTCAAAATTTGGATTTGGGGACGAGCCAAAGCTCCGGGGTTGAGCGATCAGATTTAGCTCATATTTCTAATCTGATCGTATCAACCGCGGAAGCTTTCGCTGCGTCCCAAAACCAAATTTTGGGTCGCGTTGGGTATATGGCGACATTTTCTGTCATTATAGCAAATTACAATGACAGTGCTTACTTGCCAGACAATCTAAATTCAATTTTAAGCCAATCCAGACTGCCTGATGAAATTCTGATTATCGACGATGGTTCAACAGACAATAGTATTGAGCTTATAGAAGAGTATCAAAAAAAACATCCCCTGATACGACTTGTGCGCCATGAAAAAAACTTAGGAGTCATTGCTACAGTCCGAGAGGGGGTTCTTTTGGCCAAAGGGGAGTTTGTGGCAATTGTCTCTGCAGATGATCTGTTGGTTGAGGGGTTTTGCGAACAGATGTTTGCCCATTGTAGCAACCATCCAGAAATAGGGATCTGCCTCTCTAACAGTTACTATTTTTTTGAGTTTGATTTTGACAAGCGTGTCAAACACGAACTCCTCTCTGAACGAGAGCTGCAGCGTTTTTTTTCTGATACGACAAGCCCAAAGACAATTCCTCCGGAAGTGTTGTCGTCTATTTTAAAAAAGACATTTTTTCACTTGTCAGATACGGGAGTTGTTTATAAACGAGCCTCTATTTTGCGCTTCGGTGGATTTGATCCTGACTTAGAATGTTATTGTGACACATTTTTAAATTGGCAAATTGCCTTTAGAGAATCGGTAGGTTATGTCCCCACAGCTTTTAGCGCACAAAGGCGCAGATCCCGTTCTTATTCTACAACTCGTTTGAGTGATCAGAAACGACGTGAATCGATTTTTTCAAGATTGCTTGATCGGATCGTTCGTGAAAAGGATCTGTATCAGAAACTCCTTGACACGGGCCATCTTTGGGTCATTGGGAATCCACTCTGGAAGTATTTATTAAAGCATCCCACAAAATGGCATCTTTTATCTGGTTATTTTAAAAGGTATCTTGTCAGATTCTGGAGGCTAGTTGAATCAGGAAGAGTGTTAGATGCTGGCAAGCGTCGGATCTCTCGGATCTGGAGATGGGCCCAATGACTGAGAAGATCCATGCATATATTTATTCTGTTCTTTTAAGAAGCAAAGTATTCCGTTTTTTGTTTCTGATCCCCCTTTTAAAATTGGCAAGAGAATCTCTTTATTCTATTTTTAACGCGTTTTACCTGTTGCGTTGTGCTCCTAAATTTTATTCTAAAATAAAAAAAATCTCAAAAAACAAACAGATTTTTGTTATAACCCGTTATGATTTTGGAACTTTCATCAACACGCTTCATTACATTAGTTGTTGGGAAAGACAAAGGGGAAAAACCTGTTTAGTGGTTTTAACAGAACAGTCTTTTCAGGTTAGAGCCTTAGCAAAGCTGCTCTCTCCTCATACAGAGCTCATTTATCCTAAAATTATTTTATCGAAACTTTTTTTCACCTTATTTGGCCAGAGTTTGGTCCATAATCAGACAGTTATGTCAATTTATGCGCGTCTTCTGATTGAACTACCGAACGTTCTTTATATTTATCGACAAGCCTCCATTGGCAAAGATGGGGGGCCGACGTCAGATTTTAACATCTTTTTTGATGCAACGCGTTCTGCTTTAGGGAAGAGTTTTTCGCAAGACTACTGTCTGGCCTACGAAGATGTGAGAAAGATTTTTGATTATCGTCTTGATGTTTATATCGATTCAATTAACTTACACTACAACTCTGACTTAACAAAGCCTTTGCTCTCTTTTCCAGAGCAGCTGGGAACCCTGAAAAAGAGGCTTGGGATTCATGACGCTTACATTGTTTTCAATATTAACCTAAAACAATACGACGTTGGGAGTACAGAGAGAAAAAGGATCATTTATCCGGAGAGATACAATTGTTTGATCGATTCTCTTATTGAGAAGGGATACACGGTTGTGATTCAAGGAAGAGGCGAGCAGCCTCTACTTCAAGCGCGAAAGGGGCTCATTGACTACTCTAGAACAGCTCATGTTTCGATTGAAAATGACATCTTGCTCTATTCAGGATGTGCCTGTGCGATTCTTTCTAAATCGGGTCCTGAAAATTTCACCTTAGCGTGTAATGTCCCGGTCCTTGGATTAAATTATGTCGAACTTCCTTCCATGCAAGCCAATCTAAAGATGCGGTATTACCCCAAGCATCTTCGCAATCCCAAAACGGGTCATATTCTGCCGTGGAAGGAGCTTTTAGAGAGTCCATCTTACTTTGACGTGGGTTCTAAATCGTATCAGAATATGGAGTATGTTGATTTAGAAGAAGAGGAGATGATGGCCGCCCTCAAGGAATTTTTATCTTTAATTTCTTTGCCACCAGAGGGCTGGTTAAACTATACTGAGACGCAGAAAGAGTTTAAAAATAGGCTTCATCCGATGCACCTAGACCTTTACTATGTCAAGAGCGTTCCATCTGACGCTTATCTAACAAATTCAAAATCCGGAGGCGGATGTTAAGTGGAGTAGATCTTTGTAATGTGAGAGAGAGTCAGAAAATAATGGATGAGGGGTTTATGATTATCCCTTTCCCCAAACACCTAACTGATACAATGATCCTCTGGATCAAATCTTTTATAGCTACATCAACAGGCGGTGCGCATGCAGATCTTGAAGAGCAGCTCCAGGTTTTAAGTGATGCTCTTTTTGTAGAAAAATTTCATAAAGCCTTTAGAATTTTTCCTTCTCATGTGGCAGATGAGATTGCCGTTTGGGTAGAGAGTTTGGCTCACTTTTTAGGTGGAAAACAAGCCGGTATGAATTACGTATCTCTTGCAGAGAGAATGAAAAATTCGGGGCTTACAGAGAAGAGTTGGGATACTTTTTGGCGTTGTGTGCGTCCGAATAAGCCAGATGTCGGTTCGGCCCATTGTGATTATCAATTTTGGGAAATTGCTAAAGGGACAGTGGACGAGCCATCGACCCCTTTCTCATACGATGAGCGTTGGAAGATATGGATCCCCCTATTGGGATGCAATCCGCTCACAAGTCTTCAGGTTATCCCAGGTAGCCACGTCGAAGAGATTCCGATCGATAATATCGCAACAAAATATGGGATTAAGCCGACGATTGATCCAGAATGGTTACTGAAAAATGAGGGGAGATTTATCTGCCCATTGGAGCAATTCTCAGGTTGTGCTGTTTTGTTTCACGACAAATTGGTCCATCGCGGTCCCCCAAATCCTTCACAGCAACTACGCATTTCAGGGGAGCTAACGATTATTTTAGCTTTGTATAAATGAAGTTAACCTCGACTTTGTACATGTTTGGAGTCGAGTTTTGCAAGATTTTGACTTTGAGTGGG
>Ga0207073_1103_pt1 | contig 17406 bp, 17 predicted proteins | sample Alteio_BWMinHeat_65_FD_153575 | JGI IMG/M metagenome (GOLD analysis project Ga0207073, IMG submission 153575) | Enriched cells from forest soil in Barre Woods Harvard Forest LTER site, Petersham, Massachusetts, United States -... | ecosystem: Environmental > Terrestrial > Soil > Temperate forest >...
CTTGGAGGAGCCGGTGGTTTTGGTGGAGGAGCCGGTGCCACGGCCGCCACCAAAGACGTACCCTGAGACTCCAGAACCCACAGTTCCCGATGGGTTTCCGGCATTACCCCCTGTAGCGCCAATGATTGCACCACCACCGCCGCCGCCTGCCGTGGCGCCAGTCAAGACTCCGGAACCCCCATCTCCCACAGCGCCACCACCACCATAATTTGAGCCACCAGCGCCACTGTAACTACCACCACCACCATAATTGTTACCGCCAGATCCTCCAAGACCACCACCACCACCAGGTGTTGTTCCCGGTGGACTGTGATTCCCAAGGCCTGCAGCTGCTCTATTGGAAGTAAAAGTGACATTCTCAAGGATCACATTTCCTGAATCAATAAAAAGAGCACCAGCAGCTCCCATGCCGCCACCGCCGCCAGTCGCACCACCAGCGCCTCCTTGAGCTACACCTCCTGTAATCAAAAGATTCTGTAAAGTGATCGTTCCCTGTTCAATAAAAAAGGGGCGGAATCCGGCACCATTAATGAGAGTCGGAGCACCAGAATTATTGCCGATGACAATGGTATCTGCTCGAAAGATATTGATTGGTGGAGGGAGTTTTGTGAGGGTAACAGATATAGAAGGATTAAATGAAATCGTGTGAGAGGTAGCAGGACCACCAAGTGCCTGAGTATTCAAGATCTGATTTAAGACATACCGAATATCCCCGGCGTTTGTCCCATTTGTTGCACCGCCGGACGAAACAGATCCGTCTCCTGAAATTGAAACAGTATAATTCGTCGCACAAGCCGCGCTAAAACAGAGAGTAGAGGAGAAAAGAGAGAACCACTTCATAACTCACCTTACGCAAAAATACAACTTTTTAACTATAAAATATTTATTGAATATCGATCAAGTTAACAAAGAGTTGGTGCTGCCACTCCTTGAAGACGGTCCCATCCTGTTGCACAATTTCAGCTTTATAGGTCAAAAGCCCCTTTCTTTCTGCACACTCTTCGTTGACAAGGCGATAGACTTTATAGCCGATCCAGCTATCAATAGGGTATGAGATAATCTCTTCAGTATAGTTCCAGTAGAGAAGAGAGAGTCGCAAACTCGCCCCCTCTTGAACCATAAGACGCGGAATCCTCCAGTCGATCAAAAGCTTCTCTCCAATCGGGGCTGGACGCGGATCGGGAGTTCCAACATAGGTGCTGGCAAGATCACGCGCATCGGATGGCAGCTTAGAGACCGATAGATCATACCGATGGCAGCTGCCCAGAAAAGAGAGAGAGAGGAGAGCTGCCCAGATAAATCGATTTGTCATTATGAAATGATCAATAAAGCAAAAACGAATGCAAAAAGAGCAAACGATTCAACAATTCCAAGGGCTGCAAAACATTTTCCAATGATTGCTGGCTGCTTTGCAGAAGCTTGAATCCCAGAAGCTGCACACATGCCTTGGTAGATTGAAGAGGCCATCAGAGCGATCCCGACAGAAAATCCAATACCGATTCCAGAAAGAGGGGAAAGCAACCCTTGATCCAAATTTGTCTTCATGAGTAGCATCAAGACAAAGCCGTAAATACATTGAGAAGAGGGCATCGCCGCCATCCCGATAAATTTTCCATGATTCTCATCGACGCGACTCATGACAGCATGTGACGCCATCCCGGCAATCCCACAACCAATCGCACTGCCCACACATCCAAGACCGAGCACAAGAGCCGGTCCCACCATTGCATATCCTTCCATAACACACTCCTCTTATCTTATTTTAGTTTTTTCAAGGGATTAAATAGACGCCCTCCCCCTTCAAAGCAGTAATGGTACCACTCTAGAAAATTGAGACGCAAGCCGTGAATGACGCCTCCCATCACTGCAAGGGAGAGGTTGACGGCATGTCCAATAAACAACGCAATTAATCCAATAAATAAACCCAGGATGTCCCCGATATTATTAAAGGTCTCTGCCATCATCGATCCAGCAAGCGCTAAAGCATAGAGACGCAAATAAGACAAGACATCAGCAAAAATCTGAATGAGGGTGACCGGAACCTCACCAAGTCCGCGTAACCGATGCTGGACAAGCGCAAGAAAGGCTGCGAGGCCAAGACCTGTATAGATCAGCTGCAAACCAACAATTGCTGCCGTCTCGGGGGTAATGAGTCCAAGAAAAAAGAGGCTGACTGTCGCTTTTAAAAAGGAGGGAAAGTAGAGGTAGCTGCCGATCATAAATAAGACCCAGCCGATTGCAGAAAAGTTGCGCCGCACCCAACGCAAAAGAGAGATGCTGATATGAATAATTCCGAGCAGTAGAGAAAACTCCATCAAAATATTCTGAGAAAATTCTGAGAGGAGATCAAATTTACCATTATCGGAGATCGATTTCTCTACCCAATCAACACCTGTGGGTGTATTTGCAAGCTCTGGATGGGTTTGGATCCAGTCTTTATAGACATCATCGTGGCGGGCGATATGGTAATCAGCTTTTTTTGCTGCCAAATAATCTAAAACAGAGATCTTTCCAAGGAAATGGTCTGGATCAATACGAATACCAAAATAAGCAGAGGTGATGGCTCCCCAGACAATACAGCTAACAGAAAGAATGGTAAAGAGCTTTAACATGCGCTTCCCCTGCCCTTTGAGAACGGGAAACTTATACTTCATATAGAGGGCTACTGCCAAAAATAAGAAACCATAACCTGCGTCTGCGACGATGATTGCAAAAAAAAGAACAAAAGCAAAAAAGACAAAAAGAGACGGATCTTTATCTGTTGCCGACGGGACATCGTAAATGGCAATCAGATCTTCCCCCATTTTTCCGCATCCCTTATTGTTAAGACATGTTGGAATTTTTTCTCCCTCTGAGATCGCAATCTCTTCTGGATGAATTGCCAAGCCATCAATTAATCCGTATAAAGAATGAAGCTTATTTTCTGGCACCCACGCTTCGATAAGAAATACCGCGGCATCTAAAGAGAGATCTGCCTGTTTTTTTGTCGCAATAAGGGCATACTCGTTAAGCGATTCTAGAACAGCCTCTTGAAGGCGCGCAATATAAGGCGTCAAGCTTTTGAGTGTCTCATGATCGGATCTGATTGTCTCTTTTACCCACAAAAGACGCCCCTGTAGCTCACCGAGCGGCCTGTCGATCCGCATCTCAATCATATCGGGATAATTCGTAGAATGAGAGTTAATTGCGATAAAGTAGTCTAAGTCATATTCCGTGCCAATATAGATCAGTTCATCGCCAAAGTTTGTTTTATGGCTTTTCGCTGTCTTAATGCAAAAAAATTGGATCTTGCGATTCCCCTGTCTCTCAATTTCATCGATGAGTTCTTTAGAAAAATCTCCAAAAACCGCGACTCTAGCAATCTCCTGCTCAAGGAGGCGCTTCTCCTCTTCTAATTTGTCGATCTGCTGCTTGCGATCGATCACCTCTCTAGATAATAAAAAGAGGTCGGGGAGATTTTTCACCTCTTGACTTATGGCAGTAAGATGCTGACGTCGTAAAATCTTGATCGCGTCTAAAAACTGCTGGACCTTTTGAGGAATCTCTACCATCTTCTTTCCAGAGAGGGAGAGAAATTCCAAAAAACCATTCTCCTGTGCGCGATGAAAAAAAGCATCAAGGTCTTTAGAGAGGCCAACAAAGAGATACTTTTTCAATGGAATGATCATACGGACTTTTTCTTCCTTAAAAGAATTTTTTTCTTTGCAACCTTTGCCTGAGAGACGGCTGTCAACTGCTGGTCTCCTAAAAAGATCTTAATCTTTTTGATATTCCCAAGCGCGCGTGGAATCATAATCTTTTCAAATAGATTCACCCGAATAGAGACATCGCGTAACTCTTTCTCAAGCGCTTGCCTCTTCTGATGGGCAAGGCGCATCTTTTCACGCACAACCATCAGCTCTTTGACATCGAAAATCCCAAGCTCAATCCAGACTGGGCTGTCAAAGAGAAAAAAAGAGCTCTTCTCAAAAACGAGATCCCGAAAAATAGGAACGTCAATCCCTGCAATATTCTCGATCTCTTTTTTGACCTCTTGAATTTTCACAGCAGCAAAGAGGTCTGACGCATTTTTTTCTGAAAAAAGAGCGCTATAGCGCGCTATTTTCTCTTCCTGAGCCACAAACTGACACTGCAAGAGAGCAATGAAAGCGCTAACCTGATTGACTTCAATCTGCAGGAGCGCTTTTTTCAGTTGCAATGTGGGCAAATACTTACGCAGCTGCTGCAGTTTCAGCTGTTGCAGACGAAGCTCTGTTTTGGTGAGCTTCAGAATCATTTTGCCTCTTTTGGCCAGTACTGATCAATCAAAGACTGCTTAATCCCCACTTCATGCTTCTCAAAACATTCTGCAAGCGTCTTCCAACCGAGATCCAGAGCCTCTTCCAAAGGAATATTGACCTGCAGACGCATCATGCGGTTTTCAAATAGGTGCGAGTAGTGCAAAAGCTTCTCATGCCATTTAGAGAGCTTAAATCCCATACTCTGGTGCTCTCGAGCCTTTTTGGACTCGGCATAAAGACGGATTTGCGCATTGGCAATATCGCCGTGATCAGCCCGCGTTACTTTGCCAATCACCTGCTGCTTCAAACGAGATAAAGATCCAAATGGATCAATCATCCCATCATGTAAATAGAACTGACCTTCTGTAATATAGCCTGTGTTATCAGGAACCGGATGGGTCACATCGCCACCGGGCATTGTCGTCACAGAAATGATCGTGATCGCGCCGCTACCGTCAATATCCACTGCTTTCTCATAGCGCGCAGCAAGATCTGAGTAAAGCGATCCCGGATAGCCGCGGTTAGAGGGAACCTGGTCCATGGTAATGGCGATCTCTTTAATCGCATCGGCATAAGCTGTCATATCCGTCAACAGCACCAAGACATTCTTATTTTCAACGGCAAACTTTTCTGCAACGGCAAGCGCCATATCAGGGACAAGAAGACATTCGACCTGCGGATCTGTCGCTTTATGAATAAACATAATTGTCTTCTCTAAAGATCCCGAGCTCTCGGCATTATCAATAAAGGCTTGATAATCATCAAAGCGCAACCCCATCCCAGCCACAATAACAACATCGGCGTCCGTTTGGTTGGCAATCCGCATTAAAAGGGCATTATACGGCTCACCGGCAACTGAAAAGATCGGAATCTTCTGCGATTTAACAAGGCAATTAAAGACATCGATCATCGGAATATTTGTCCGCACAAGGTCACGTGGAATAATCCGACGCATCGGATTAAATGAAGGGCCTGCGATATCAATCGGCGCTCCCAGAACAACAGGGCCATGGTCGATCGGCTCTCCCGCTCCATTCAATCTGCGTCCTAAGAGATCTTTACTAAACGTTGCTTGCATCTCTTTTTTCAAGAACGTTACCCGATCTCCAGTTGAAATCCCGCGGCTATTTTCAAACGCTTGCAGGGTGACTAAATTACCATCGATCCGGAGGACAGAAGCATAGAGGCTCCGGCCACTTTTCTTCTGAACTCTAGCCAGTTCTCCCAAAGAGACCCCCTCTGCCATCACGGTAATCAGGTTGCCTCGCATATCAAGGATTCTATCGTACACTTTCTTCATCGCGTGCCCATCTGTTTGATCTTCTCTTCAATTCGCGCATAGGCCTCTTGATATCCTTCGGAATGAAAAGAGAGAAAGTTCATATTCTTAATCTCGTTCTGAAGCTCTAGAAAAAATGTCCGTGCAGCGTCATGAGTCTCAAAAGAAAAATAGCCATCAAAGAGACGACCAATCAGTGCAAAAAGAGGGATCTGTCTCTCAAGGGGACAGTAAGCATCTTCCTTATCAAACGCATTCTGCTGTAGATAGGAAAACTCATAGAGCTCCGATTTGAGGTAAACAATCATGTCCTGCATCGAGATTCCCTCTTCTCCAACAACTTCCATACGCTTGCCAATCTCATCCCCATCTTTTAAAATCCGGGAAGCCTGTTTGACCTTATGACCCCACCCCTCTAAACGCGTATTGAGCTGATCACCCACATTATCCACATACTTACTCCAAGAGATCAACGGATCGATTGCAGGATAACGTCTGGCGTCTGAGCGCGCTTTAGATAAGCCGTGGAATGCACCCACAACCCAGAGGGTCGCTTGGGTGACAGGCTCTTCAAAGTTTCCTCCTGCAGGAGAGACGGTTCCTCCAATTGTCAAAGAACCTTTTTTGCCATCGGAAAGCAGTAATTGACCGCCACGCTCATAAAACGCAGCAATACGAGAAGCTAGGTAGGCCGGAAACGCCTCCTCTCCGGGGATCTCTTCTAACCGGCCTGACATTTCACGCATCGCTTGCGCCCATCTCGAGGTAGAGTCAGCAAGAAGAAGAACATCCAGTCCCATCTGTCGATAATATTCGGCAATTGTCAATCCCATATAGACAGAGGCTTCACGGGCACTCACTGGCATTGATGAGGTGTTACAGATCATCACTGTCCGATCCATGAGCGGCTCATGAGTGTGCGGATCAGTCAAATGAGGGAACGTGCGCAAGACCTCGACAACTTCTCCTGCCCGCTCACCACACGCACAGACAACCACAATGTCAACGGCTGAGTATTTCGACAGGTGGTGTTGCAAAACAGTTTTCCCAGCCCCAAAAGGCCCAGGAGAACAGAAGCTGCCTCCCTTCAAAATAGGAAATTGAGTGTCTAAAATGCGACATCCCGTATCCATCATCTCTGTTGGCCGGACCTTCTCTCCCTGTGAGAGCGCCATTTTGATGGGCCATCTCTGAATCATACTAATTGGATAGTCGTGTCCATTCTCATCGACAAGTTTTGCAACGACTGTCTCAATGGTATAGGATCCTGAAGTGTGAACCCAGCTGACTGTGTAGCTGCCATATAAATTAAAGGGAACCATGATCTCATGGCGAATTCTCCCCTCCATAACAAAACCAAGAGAGGCACCACGAGTCACGACACTCCCCACTGAAGCTGTTGGATGATAGTCCCAATGCTTTGTTCGATCTAAAGGAGGAAGGTAGATCCCTCGATTTAAAAAAAGACCGGCGCGATCCGCCACTTTCTCTAGAGGATTCTGCAATCCATCTAAAATTGCAGAGAGAAGACCCGGCCCAAGCTCCGCTTCCAAAAGATCCCCTATAAATTCGACAAGCGTTCCACAAGTAATTCCTCGCGTATCTTCAAAGACCTGAATTTTAGCCTCTGATCCGCAAATTTCAATGACCTCTCCTTTTAGTGAGAGCTCCCCTAAACGAATCAGCGCGACCTCTCCTTGTTGGATAGCGCCTTCAAATGCGACTTGAAGCAAGTTGCCAAACGCTTTAACGACTCTGCCTGTTGCGTGCTCTTTTTTCATTGTAACTCCCTCAAATAACTAGTGTCGCATCGAGGATAGCTTTTCCTCTTTTTTTATCCAATTCATTCATTGATTCCAGAATCATTAGCTGTGCCAGATAGGCTAAAATCTGATCAATAGAAAATAGAGGTGTATCGACAAGTTCCTCAATTTTAGAAAAACGGAAGGCAGCAAAAGCGCGATACCGCTCCCAAGGATCAAAGCCTGATGCGGCGATCATCTCTTTAATCTCTTGGTATTCCATAGGAGGCGCATATCGATCCATATCTTTTTGAACGAGTAGATCTTGAACAAATGGATCTTTTGGATCCTCAAACTGCAATTCACGTGAAAGATCACGCCCCATCTCTTGGGCGCGCAAACCAATCAGCACAAGCCTCCATTCACGCTCAAATTGCAAAAACTTGCGTAAAAAACCGTCTTGTTTTGGCCCCTCTTCTGCAAAATAATGGACAAGGAGGGATGAGAAATACCGAATCCGATCAGATAGCAACTCATACTGATCCAAAAAATCAAAAACATACTCTGGCAGCCCCGTTCGCGTCAGCAGCGCTTCATCTAGCTCTTTTTCACTTAAAAAACCACGCGGATCAATCGGCTCTTCTAAAAAAAGTGACCGTATATTCTGCAGATCAATATAGCGCCGTAAGACTTGCGTCTTTTCAAAATCTTTTTTTGTTAAATTCAAAGCAAGGCGTCCTGAGAGCTCAACAAAAGAAATCTCAGGAACTTCTCCAAAGACAAGAGGAGGGAGTGAAGCTGCCAGATAATAGTAATTAGACATCTGCTTTAACTCGACTGTGTACATTTTTTGGGCCGATTTTCACAATCTTTTAACTTTGAGTGGGTTGAAAATTTTACTCATGGCTTTTTAAGCCACTTTGCAAAATTTTCAACCCACTCAAAGTTAAAATCTTGCAAAACTTGACTCCAAACATGTACAAAATCGAGTTTAAGAGATCTCCTCAAAAAACAACTCTCGAAAATCTTTCTGAATATACTGAGCCATCAACTCTTTGATACTCTTATCTGTAATATCAAGAGTTAGATCTTGATTTTTCAGTTTAACCTCAATCCCTCCGCCAATCGAAGAGAGAAGAACGCTCTTTTCTTCCAATCTATTTAAAATCTCTTGCGCCACAAGTTGATTAACTTCTTGAGCGGGAATAGAAGCCGGAATGTAAACGCTTAAATTCGCAGAGGTCCCCTCTTTATCCAGGGCTTTGACAACAGCAGTTACAAGAGCTGAAAGTGCTTTAGGCCCATGCATCGATTCCCGAACAAGGCGTGAAAGGGCTGGGTTAAAGAGTTTCTCTTCGATCTTCTGACGCAACATATCGATCGTTTGACGCGACGCTTGTCTTAAAGAGGCGTTGCACGCCGCCTGCTCTTTTTCTATCGCTAACTTTGCGTGGGCACGGATCGCATCAGCCTCTTTTTCGGCAAGCAGCAAGATCTCTTCTGCTTGAACTCTGGCCACAGCTACAATCACTTCTGCCTCTTTTTTGGCAGGATCAATTGTCTCTTGCTTCAACATCTCGCAGATCTTTTTAACCTTGTCTTTCCCCTGCTCTAATTCCTTCATGACGTATGCTCCCCTTATCGCAATAAAAATTTGCCCTAAAACTACCAGATGTGAAATAAGAAAGGAAAGAGGATTTTTCTCGATGAAAATTTTTATCATCTCACTTTCTGCTCTCTTGATGCTGCTATCGGCTCCCCTAGTTGCCAAAGAGGAGCTCTCGCAACTTGCAGAACAGACAGATCAGCTCTACCGAGCAGGCTGTGGCGCAGAAGACGGAGTCTACACAGCACTCTCCTCTTCAATGGTCGCCTGGGGCGTTGGAGCGGTTGTCGTCATTGCCGTTTTAGTTGGCTCTTTACATAGCTCAACTGCACACTCCGGACATAACCATTGAAGTATTTTGCCCTAATCTTTTTCTGTATCTTTTCTCTTCATGCTACAGAAGATCCCCCCTCTTTTGCCGTCTTCACCCCACCTAAAACGTGGGAGATCGTCTCTCCTGAAACATTACCAGGTCATGTCGTTGTCAGTTTTGTAGGCAAAAGTCGAAAGGAACTTGCTCCCTCAATCAATTTGGCAATAGAAGAGATTAGCTGCTCCTCGGCTGAGTACTTAAAGATCGTCAAAAACTTAAATCGATCACACTCTGGTAACAAATGGCGTGATTTAGGAAAATTCAAAACAGAAGCAGGCGAGGCGCACCTCTCTGAGATTGAAACAAAAATTCCATCTGGAACCGTACGTCTACTCCAACTCATCTTTGTTCACGACAATAGAGCCTATATCCTCACAGCTGGCGCCTTAAAAGAGGAGTTTGCGCGCCACTACCAAGAATTTGAAGGGGCCTTAAAATCGTTTTCGATTACAAAAGATCTTTTTTCCTGCATTACAAATAATGAAAAAAAAGAAAAACTCTTAGAGGCCATTGCTCACTTAAAAGAGAATAAACTCTCTCGAGATGCTTTTCTTAACCCTCAATTTCAAGAATCCACATGGATTCCCTTCCAAAATCAATTTCTGAAAGACTCGATAGAGCAGGGCGCCTACTTTCAGCTCTTAGCTCTCCAACAGATCGCCTCACAACTCCTTATCGAATAATTTTCTATTGTTAAAATTCAGACTTGATATATAAAAAAAATATCGGAAACCAACAACTCATGTGGAGTCTTTCATGAAAAACCTCTGGATTACATCTTTAACAGCTCTCTCTCTAATGGTAAGTCAAGTCTATGCAGACAACCCAAATAGCCGAGAGATCGCAGCCTTTGACATTGAATCTGTTATTGCAGCAAAAACCCCTGTTGTCGCAGCCACTGTTGCCGCAATGCCAGGCTCGGGATCACAAGATTCTAGAGAAGCCGCTCAAACTAGCAATAGAAAAATTGGGATCTTCGTCGTTCTTGTAGCCGGGCTATTAGCTGGCGGTATCGTTGCTCTGACATCAAGACATAACGGCTCTAGCCAATCCCGCTCACACAATCATTAATTCTTTTCAGGGCGCCCGGTTCTTAAAGACCGGGTTTTCTTTTCCCTGACAAACAAATTCTGAAAAATCTGGACAAAATCAACTCCCCTTCTGTATAAACTTCTCTTATGAACCTATCCCTCAATAAGCACAGACTGCTTTTTGGGTCTTTTTTCGCATCTTTCGGAGCAATGAAGCAGTGCTACTTACTCAAATATGTCCTGCTTCATTGCTCCAAAATCTGCGAAAAAATCCTTCAAAAATCAGCTATGTGCTCATTAAAGGATAGGTTCATACACAAATGGATTTTTACAAGGGGTAGGTACATGAAAAAGACGATTATTTCAACAATGACAATTGCAGCACTTCTCTTTTCTCAAAGTCTGCAAGCAGAGAGCGGTCAAACAATAATTACAGAAGAGATGCACATTGACTCTCTCACAGTAGAGACAACTGTCACAGCAGAAGAGAGTATTGCAGAGTCTAATGAGACGGCCGTGCAAGCAGAGGCAACTCTTGTCACCGACGACGCTCTTTCCCAAGCAGAAACAGAGGGAGTGACAGAGACGAGCAAAACTGTCCATGAAGCATCGCGCAAGTCAAAAAGAAAAAACTGGAGCCATGTTTTGCTTGCTGCCGGTGCCATTGCAATTGCCGTTGTCGTCTTGATTCTTGTCTCCAACCACAGCGGACAGAAGAGCCACGGTTAATCCGAAAAAGAACCTCAAACAAACGAGCCCTCTAAATGTTAAGACAGAAGCCGATTTTTGAGGTTCTATACCCAAATGACTTGAAAAGTTGGGAATTTGGCAAGGCTGCGGACACACGAGAAGGTCCTGTGGACCTTCGTAGTGAGAAGCAGGTGAGCCATAGCGAACCGGAGACGCCCCAAATTTGGCCAGGCGAAGCCGACGCCATCGCCGCTAAACTTAAAAAGTTTAGCGATGCAGGTGGGGACAAATTTTGTGGCTGCCCGACGACACCAAAAACCAACTTTTCAAGTTGTTTGGGTATATCTCTCTGCCTCCTCTCCCTCACATCCTGTTCCCACTCGCATTCGTGGAATCTACAGAAAGTTCAAGCAGAAGATCCAGCCTTTAGCTCTTCTAAACTCATCTACGCGGCCCTCCACGCTGTGCGCCCGATAAGCCTTGAGATGATCCAGATGCAAGAAGGACTCCACACCTACCTCTGTCTCTATGCCGGGCCAGTCGTTAATCCCCAAGATCATCCGGACTCTGTTTTTATCCAACTGAGTGTTGAGGATAAGGTGCATCTTGTAGAGACCCACCGTCACGCAGGCGGCGAGCGCCTTCTATTCACGCCTGAAGCACAAGACCTTCTACTAAAATCCCTTCTTGCACATCAAACTGTCACCATCACCCTCCCCGGCTACCAGATCGGTATCGATCCAAAAGATTTTAAAGACTTCTTTAAGAAAATAGAAGAAAAGTCTACAATGACGTTTCCTTTTCAATTTCGCCTATGAGGAGCTATGGATAGACGCGAAGCACTAGAAAAAATGACAACAATTGTCGCAGATACTGGCGAAATTGATGCGATAAAAAAATATCGACCAACAGACGCTACAACAAATCCCTCCTTAATCTTAGCTGCTGCAACCCTTCCAGAATACCGCCATTTGATTGAAGAGGCAGTCGACCATGGAAAGACGCGGAGTAAGGATCAAGAAGAACAGATGAAGCTTGTTCTCAATAAACTCTTTGTCAATTTTGGCCTGGAAATCCTTAAAGTGGTTCCAGGCAGGGTCTCGACAGAGGTCGATGCGCGGCTCTCCTTTGATATCGAGGGAAGTATCGCAGTGGCACGCACCTTAATCGCCCTTTATGAAACAGCCGGCATCCCACGCAGCCGCGTCCTGATTAAATTAGCATCGACTTGGGAAGGAATCAGAGCCGCTGAGATCTTGGAAAAAGAGGGAATCCATTGTAATATGACGCTTCTATTTAGCATGGCCCAAGCGATCAGCTGCGCAGAGGCAAAAGCCACCCTTATCTCCCCCTTTGTAGGGCGCATCCTTGACTGGTACAAGAAACACGAAGGGAGAGAGTCGTATCCAGCGGCAGAAGATCCCGGGGTTCTTTCTGTCACTGAAATCTACAATTATTATAAAAAAATGGGTTATAAGACCCAAATTATGGGGGCCAGCTTCCGCAATGCGGACGAGATCTCTGAACTTGCCGGCTGCGACCTATTGACCATTGCTCCAAAGCTTCTAGAAGAGCTGCAAAAGGACGTGCGCCCATTAAGTCGCAAGCTCGATCAAGAACATGCTAAGAGCTTAAAGCTCAATAAAATACATCTAGATGAGAAGGGCTTCCGTTGGATGTTGAATGAGAACCCAATGGCAACAGAAAAGCTCTCTGAAGGGATCCGTAATTTCGCTAAAGACATCGTGAAACTAGAGAAGCAAATCAAAGAAAACTTTATTAAGTAAAGCTAATTATAAATTAAAATAATGTTTTATACTTGTTATTAATTTAGATAACATAGTATCATTGACACATAAACGCAAAGCAATTTAAATTGCGTAAGACTACGCGGCATAATAGTTAGCCGCTAATAAAACAAAAAACAAACAGGAGATTATTATGTCAACAACATCACCAACCGGTGCTCAATCAATGGTTTCATTGCTTTTGCAAGGAAACACAAAAAAAGCAGTAATAGAAAGCGGAGAAAGCGGAAAAGGAACACCACCCAAATCAGCAACAGCTACTTTCCAAGTTTTCTTAGAAAGTAAAAAATACGATTCTCATGCAAAAGTTGGCTCAGCTCTTGTAGCTGGTTCTACATGGTTCGTACGTCAAACTTTAACTCCTGCTATGGCAGTTGTCGAGCTCGGCGTTCGTATACTTCAGTTTGTACTCGTTGCGATCTTCAACGTCTTCTCAGGAAGTTTATTTGCTAAGAGAATACCTGAAGGTGGAGCGGACTACGCAACAAAATACCAACGCTTTGCTGCAAACGTAAGAGAAACGAATGCACAGCTTGGATACGCTGCAGTCAGCGCATTCTTTGCTATTTTCACGCCACTTGCAAAAACTGTTTGTGCTTCATCGGCTGTTGGGTCGACAAGTTATTCAAGTTCTTGTCCAGCAAACCGCCATCGTGTGGCAACAGGCCGTGTGCCACTGTCTGCTGAAGACAGTGAAGCTCCAGCTGAAGACGGTGAAACTCCAGCAGCTCCTGGTGAACTCCGTAGCCTATCTAGTTAGATGATCCAAAAAAGCCGGCAGAACTCTGCCGGCTTTTTCTTTTTTTTCGTTAAATTAAAAATAATTATATTTACAATTAATTTCGAATATTCGAAATTAAGCTAGAGGTGGATATAATTATGAGCGAACCGGCATATGAACTAACATTATTCGAAGCTGTCAACCAGCTATCTCACATCACAGAACTCGATGTCGACAAGCCAATTGCGGCATCAAGTCATGAGCTGCTCCGCACACAGGGTGCTTTTATGCGCCTTAACGGCTACCTGCAGCACCTCTACACCAAAAACCGTGAAGAGCTAAAAGGGCGTGACCTGCAGAAAGGGGTTCAGGCGATGATGCACCTGGCACGAGATGCCGCCGCAAAGCTAGAAAAGCTCCAGGGTGCCGTCAATGGCTCTCTAACGGAATATGAGGCGCTCGAGCAGTTTTACACATCACGCATCGCCAAGCAGATCCCCGGCCCTCAGGGAGAAGAGATCTGGGAAGCTCTCTCCCCTGATGAGACAAAAGAGGGGCTTCACCTCCTAAAGAGCTTGGAATCTGTTCAGAGGGATGAGCACTATGAGCTCTTCTTACTCCATAAAGAGGATCATACCCCCTTTTTTAGCCACGCCCTGCTCCATCAGCTGCGCCTTGTCGGTGACTTCGATGCTGCCGCCCTTAAAGGTGACACGGAGAATCTCTTTACTAAAATCATCCCCTTCCAGAATCAGAATCTCTACACCTCAGCAGAAGAGATTTTGGGAAGGACAAACAGCCGCACAATCGACTACTTTAAAGACGCCATGCGCCATAAAAAAAGAGGGCTTATCGCCCTCATCAATCAGGCGATGATGGCGCTTCTGCTTGCAGCGGACTTCCAGAATACAGAAAAAGAGGGGAAGCAGAGCCGCAACTACTACGCCGACTTTCACAACTTCCTACGTAAAGGGCTGAAAAGTAGCGACTACCAAGAGCTTGTGGCGATGGAAAAAAACTTGGAAGCCTTTGACCTTGCCGTGCTCGGACAGCTGCTCTATTTGAGCGCCGCCTTTTTCTTACGCTCGGGAGAGAGAAAAATGGCCCTTGCCTTCTTCAAACGCCTCCTAGGAGAAAAAGAGAGAGAAGAGCTGCTCATCGATTCTCTTAAAAAAAGGGATTCTGCCCTGCGCGCACATCTCAAAAACCTCCCTAACGGCCCCCTCCTGCGCGCGCTCGAGCAGCTCAAAAATGGCGAACAGGAAGAGGGCTTTGACCCGATAGCTCAAGGGAACTTCCCGCAGCAGCTGTTTCATATCACCTACGGCGACCAGGATGTCAGCGTTCTTGCTCTCCCCTCTCCGACGCACCAAGAGGTTTTAGAAAAAGCCGAAGTCGTCGCAGAGTTCAAAGCCTTCCTCCAGTTTCTAGGAACAAGAGCCCCTGTACAGAAGTATCTTTTGATCAACCTCCAAGATCGCACATCCTTTATCGAACATGCACGATCCCAAGCGTTAGAAGAGCTGCACAAAAAGAAGGAGTTCCACGATTCTTTGACTCTGATCACACTGCCGCTAGAGACAGAATTTTTTTGGCAAACGGGCCCCTACCAGCATGTGAATGACGCAGACGCCTTTCTTATAGAAATTAAAGAGCAGATTCTCTCGAAAGAGTTGTGTGGCTTCTTTTTCCCCGATTCTTGTGGAGAATCCTCATTGGAAAATTTTGTTGCAGATCTACTTCCCTTAATCCACTGCCACTTTTTCTCAAACCAAGAGATTTTATCGCATAAAAATCGAATTAATTTTATTGCACTCACCTACCAGTTTCTCGTTCTGAGGTGGATGGAAATAAGCTCTTGTGACCTCATCTCGTTTACCTGCAAAGATGCTGTTGATGTGGGTCCCTCCTTGACGTCTACCTTCTTCTGTTTCTTGCGCCTTTTTGCAGATGAAAATCCGTGGAAGAGCGAAGAAGAAGCCTTTCTCTTCTGGATGCTACAGACACGCGCCCTCTGTCACAGGGAGAGGCCGATGCAGCTCAAGTGGTTTGAGCAGTTCACAAACGTTCTAGAATGTTTTAGCGCAGGGCTACAGAAAAATCGAGCACAGATCCTCCGCGCCTTTAGCTCCCTATACCCAGAGATAAAACTCTCCGAGCTACGTATCAAAGAAGCGTAGAATCGTATCACGCGTATAGATGAGGTGCTCTTCTGTATGGGCAGATGAGATAAAGGAGACCTCGTTATAGGCAGGAGAGAGATAGATTCCACGCTCAAAGAGATAAATGAAAAAAGCTTTGAAAAGCTCTTTGTCGCAAGACAAAATATCTTTTTCAGAATGAGCCTCCTTAATGCCAAAAAAAAGGGAAAAGATCGAGCCGCACCTCTGCAAACAAAGAGAACTCCCCCTCTCTTGAATCAGATCTTCAATAGGCCCAAGCAGTAGATCTGCTTTTTGCTGTAAGACGCGATAAAAATCAGGTTTTTTCAACTCTTTTAAAACTGCAAGGCCGGCCTGCATCGCAAGGGGGTTGCCAGAAAGAGTTCCTGCCTGATAGACGCTCCCCAAAGGGGCAAGTGCTGACATCAGAGAACGCCTGCCACCAAACGCGGCACACGGCAGCCCGCCGCCAATGATCTTCCCAAGGCAGGTTAAATCAGGCTCAATACCATAAAGCTCTCCTGCGCCTCCACAAGAGACGCGAAAACCTGTGATCACCTCATCAAAGATCAACACAGCGCCAAGCCTCTCACTCTCTTTTCTCAGTCTCTCTAAAAAAAATTTTGAGGCAGGGATCAACCCCATATTCCCCGCTATCGGCTCAACAATAATGGCGGCAATGTCTTCTCTTCCCGCAATAAAACGTTCAAAGGCCTCAGAATCATTATAGGGAAGAGAGACAGTTTTAGAGATAAAGGCATCGGGGACCCCAGCTGAGGCCGTGAAAGCGCCCATCTCGAATGAGCCTGAGCGAATGAGCAGGCTGTCGTGATGACCGTGGTAGTTACCATCAAACTTAATCACAATGTCGCGTCCGGTATAGCCACGTGCAAGGCGAATGGCGCTCATCGTCGCCTCTGTCCCTGAAGAGACAAAACGGAGAAGATCCATTGCAGGATAATGAGACGCGATCTCTTCTGCAAGAGCGCCTTCTAAAGGCGTCGTAATGCCAAACGAAGAGCCGCGTAACAGTTGCGATGAGACCGCCTGAACCAGAGATGGAGGCGCGTGACCCAAGATCGATGCGCCCCAACTGCCGCAGTAATCGATAAAGATATTGCCATCGACATCGACAATCTGATCCCCCTCTCCCCGATCGACAACAAGTGGTGTCATTCCAAGAGAAGAGAATGCGCGCACAGGTGATGAAACCCCACCGGGAATAGTGTGACTCAACTGTTGGAAAGTAGACTCCGTTTTTTTTCTATCCATTGCTTTTCTCCACGTTTCCCGGCACTATATCGTATTTATGCAATTTTTTCTTCTCATCTTTCTTTTTGTGCCGGCGATTTTATCCGCCTCATCAATCTCCTATTCGGTAGATTTTGAAGGAGTCGACCATGAAGCTATTCTCAAAACTCTCCATGCTGTCTCAGGGCTCAGATCCAACAAAAAAGCCCCCTCCTCTGTCAATGCACTCCGCTATAGAGCAGAGAGCGATGTCCCTGAAATTCTTAAAGTCCTGCGTGCCGCTGGCTACTACGACGCCACAGTGCAGATGCAAATCGACAATCTGGGAAAAGAGTTTCAAGTCAAAATTCTGATTGAGCAAGGAACTCTTTATACAATCGAGACTTTTGATGTCACGATGAGCTATCACGGAAGCTCCCTTATCTGTGATGAGATTGAGCTCAAAAAGACAGGGATTAAACTT
>Ga0207073_1104_pt1 | contig 17284 bp, 10 predicted proteins | sample Alteio_BWMinHeat_65_FD_153575 | JGI IMG/M metagenome (GOLD analysis project Ga0207073, IMG submission 153575) | Enriched cells from forest soil in Barre Woods Harvard Forest LTER site, Petersham, Massachusetts, United States -... | ecosystem: Environmental > Terrestrial > Soil > Temperate forest >...
TAATTTTTAACCTGTAGCAGGAGAAAGCAATTATTATGATACGCCTTGCATCAGACCTTCTCGCCCTCACCTTCGATGACGTTTTATTACTGCCAGGCGCTTCAGCAGTCCTGCCAAAAGACGTGAACTTAACCACGAAACTGACAAAACAACTGACGCTGAATATGCCCCTCCTCTCTGCGGCAATGGATACGGTCACAGAAGCGCGCCTTGCGATTGCACTTGCCCAAGAAGGTGGTCTTGGCATTCTGCATAAAAACATGTCCATTGATCAGCAAGCTCGCGAAGTCAGAAAAGTCAAAAAATTTGAAAGCGGTGTGGTGCAAGACCCACTCACCATCACCCCCAACACCACCGTGAGAGAACTGATTGATTTAACAAAGAAATATAATTTTCATGCCTTTCCTGTGGTTCAAGAAGATAATCAGCTGATCGGCATCCTCACCGGACGCGATTTACGATTTGAAAATGATTTAGACCAACCGGTTTCAAACTTGATGACCCCTAAAGAACGCTTAGTCACTGTTAAAGAAGGCAGCGACCAAGAATTAGTTAAATCCTTATTACACAAACATCGTATTGAAAAAGTATTGGTAGTCAATGATGCTTTCCAATTGCGCGGCATGATCACTGTCAAAGATATTTTAAAACAACAAGCTAAACCACATGCGTGCAAAGACCCTGATGGACGTTTACGCATTGGCGCAGCAGTTGGCACCGGCAACGATTCTTATGATCGCATTCATGCTTTAATTGATGCAGGCGTTGATCTTTTGGTCGTCGATACAGCACACGGCCACTCCCGCAATGTCATCGAACAAGTGCAGTGGATCAAATCCAACTATCCCAATTGCAATGTCATGGGCGGCAATATCGCCACTTATGATGCGGCAAAAGCGTTACAGGATGCAGGTGCCGATGCCGTTAAGGTTGGCATTGGGCCTGGTTCCATTTGCACCACTCGCGTTGTCACGGGTGTAGGCGTGCCACAAATCACTGCCATTTCGGAAGTCGCTCGCGCTTTAAAAGATACAGAAATCGGCATAGTCGCAGATGGCGGCATCCGTTACTCAGGAGATATTTGCAAAGCACTCGCTGCTGGTGCATCAGTCGTCATGGTGGGCAGTTTGTTTGCCGGCACCGAAGAAGCGCCTGGCGATGTGGAATTATTTCATGGTCGCTCTTATAAATCGTATCGCGGCATGGGTTCCTTGGGCGCGATGGCACAACGTCATGGATCAAGCGATCGTTATTTCCAAGATGGCACCATTGATACTGAAAAACTTGTCCCCGAAGGCATTGAAGGACGCGTGCCATACAAAGGCTTAGTCGTTAACATTATTAATCAATTGATGGGAGGATTGCGCTCTGGAATGGGTTATACGGGATCCGCCACCATTCACGCGTTGCGATTTAACACACAGTTTGTGCGTGTGACTGCATCCGGTGTACGAGAAAGTCATGTGCATGATGTGCAAATCACTAAAGAAGCGCCCAATTATCATGTTGATGAGAACACATAATGAATCAAGAGTGTATTTTAATAATTGATTACGGTTCGCAATATACCCAATTGATTGCAAGACGAATTCGCGAATTAGGTGTTTATACAGAAATTCATCATCACTCCATCACCAACGATAACATTACTGCCATAAAACCCATTGGCATTATTTTGTCCGGCGGCCCAGAATCTGTCACTGAAAAAGAATCACCGCGTATTACATCTGGCGTCTTTGCCGCCAACTGCCCAGTCCTTGGCATTTGCTATGGCATGCAAGCCATGGCCGAACAACTGGGTGGCAAAGTCATTCCGGGCACTAAGCGTGAATTTGGTTATGCCAATGTCAACCGCGTTGCCTCATCTGTCCTACTGGATAATATTGAAGACCATATCGATAGTGACAACACAACTCTGCATGTTTGGATGAGTCATGGCGACCAAGTGCATGACGTACCCCCTGGATTTTACGTGATTGCAAGCACGCCAAACTGTAAGGTCACTGCCATGGCAGATGAAACAAAACACTACTATGGTTTACAGTTCCACCCAGAAGTCACGCATACCACACAAGGCATGCGCATACTTGAACGCTTTGTGAAAACGATTTGCGGTGCAAAAGGCGATTGGACGACGCACCATATTATTGATCACGAAATTGCAACGATTCGTGAACGAGTAAAAAATGACCGTGTCATTTTAGGCTTATCGGGCGGTGTTGATTCATCGGTTGCTGCGCGCTTATTACATCAAGCGATTGGTGATCAATTAATTTGTATTTTTGTTGACACGGGTTTGTTACGTTTAAATGAAGCAATGCAAATTGAAGCCATATTTAAACAACATTTCGGTATCCCTTTAATTACCGTTAATGCACAAGAACGTTTTTTTGCCGCATTGCAAGGCATAACAGAACCCGAACAGAAACGCAAAATCATTGGTAAATTGTTCATTGACATCTTTGCTGAGGAAGCAACTAAATTAAATGACATTCAGTGGTTAGCGCAAGGCACCATTTATTCTGACGTGATTGAATCGGCGCATGCCAAAACCAAAGGCGCCCATGTCATCAAATCACATCATAATGTCGGTGGCTTACCTGAAGAATTGCCATTGCAACTCATTGAACCATTACGTTCTTTATTCAAAGATGAAGTCAGACAAGTGGGTTTATCACTGGGCTTGCCGCCAGATCTCATCTTCCGTCATCCTTTTCCTGGGCCTGGTCTTGCTGTGCGCGTATTAGGGGAGGTCAAAAAAGAATATGTTGACACCTTACAACGTGCAGACAACATCCTCATTGAAGAACTGCACCGTCTTAAGTTATATGAAAAAGTCAGCCAAGCATTTGTGGTGTTCCTCCCAGTGCATTCAGTGGGTGTTGTTGGGGATGCAAGACACTATGCGCCTGTTGTTGCCATTCGCATTGTGGAAAGCCAAGATTTTATGACGGCACATGCCGCACGCATTCCACATGAACACCTTGAACACATTGCAAACCGTATCGTCAATGAAGTGAAAGGCATTTCACGCGTCACCTATGATCTATCCAGCAAACCACCTGCGACCATCGAATGGGAATAATTTCCGCCTTTACTGAACAAGATCATTATTTCATGCAAGAAGCCCTTAATGCTGCAACCCTTGCTGCAGAACGTAATGAAGTTCCCATTGGCGCAGTACTGGTACAAGGCGACCAAATCATTGCTAAAACGCATAATGCACCGATTAGCATGAAGGATCCGAGTGCTCATGCTGAAATCATTGCCTTACGTCAAGCTGCTCAAAAGTTAGACAATTACCGTCTATCCAATTGTTCACTTTATGTAACACTGGAACCTTGTTGTATGTGCGTTGGCGCTATCATTCATGCCCGTATTGCGCGTTTAGTATATGCTGCATTTGATCAAAAAATGGGATGCGTCAGTTCGCAATTACAATTGCTCGATCAACCATTTTTTAATCATCGCATTGAACACGCTGGCGGTCTTCATGAAGAATCTGCTGTGATGTTGCTTCGGCATTTTTTTGCTACAAAACGCTAAATCCCATTCCCTGTACGCTCGAAATCTGATTTAATACGTAACAGTTTTAGAGGATAACAGAGGACAAGCCATTGACTGACTATTTAACTGAACAGGAACAAATTGAACTGTTAAAAAGCTGGATCAAACAATATAGCCGAGTCATTTTATTAGGTGTATTATTGGCCATCGTTTGTATTTCGGGTTGGCGATTTTGGCAGCAAAGAGAATTGAAAATCACCACACGCGCTTCTCGTATTTACGATGAAATGCTCACTGCTCGTGCGCAAAATGATCTCTCTGCCACCACAGCACAAGCACAAAAACTGAGAACTCGGTACACAAAAACGATATATGGTGACCTCGCATCACTCATGTTGGCACGTGATGCCATTAGTAAAAAAGATTACCAGAATGCCATTGCACCGCTGAGTGAAGTGATCAAACAAAGCAAGGTGCAAGGCATACGTCAAATCGCAAGATTACGCTTAGCGCGAGTCTATTTAATGTTAAATCAGCCAGAAAAGAGTCTACATGCATTAGAAAAGGTAGATGATAAAACGTTTATTGGATTAATTGAAGAAATACGTGGAGATACTTATCTTTTGATGAAAAAGAATGATCTTGCACGAGCATCCTATAAAGCTGCCTTGACATCTTTGCCACATGCAGATGAAATTAGGCCATTATTACAAATGAAATACGATAATCTAGCAACTGGATCATAATTATGATTAAAACAATCTGTCGCATTACTCTTCTAACTGTTTTTTGTGCTCATCTTGTGGCTTGCAGTGGTATGTTTGATACAGATAACACACCCAAACCGTCTGAATTAAAATCCATCAACACTGAATTCACGCCCAGAAAACTTTGGTCAACCTCAGTCGGTAAAAATGGCAATACTTGGCTAAGACAAACGCCTGCTTTTCACAATAACGTACTTTATACCATGAATGAACGAGGTGATGTGTATGCTGTTAATGCAGAAAATGGCACCCACTTGTGGTCTACTGCTTTAACAGGAAAATTTGCCGCAGGCCCAACTGCATTTCAAGATACCGTCATTGTGGCAAGCCGTACTGGTCATATTTATGCACTTAGTGCAGCGAATGGAAAAATCAAATGGGAACAAGACATTAAAAGTGAAGTGTTAGCCAACCCTGCACTCAATGAAGACGTGGTTGTCATCAAAACCACTGATGGCCAACTCCGTGCATTTAACGCCGCAACTGGAGCAAAACGTTTCAATTTCAAACAAAACGAACCCAATCTCATTTTGTATGGTGCCAGTAAACCGCATTTTCAACACAATCATTTGTATGTTGGTTTTGCAAACGGCAACCTCATCAAATTAAATGCAGAGACAGGAAAAATAATGTGGTTACGCCCGGTTGCTGTCCCAGAAGGCGCTTTTGCTATCGAACGCATGATTGATATCGATGCCGATCCCGCACCAGCCAGTAATCGTGTCTTTGCAGCAAGCTATCAAGGTAATATTGCCGCATTTGATGCAAAAGAAGGGCGCACACTTTGGACACATGCCATTTCTTCTTATACGGGTATGACTACCGATGATGATGGGCTTTATATCACCGATGCAAGCGGTGTACTCTGGGCATTTGATGCACGCACGGGTTCTGAACGTTATCGTCAAACAGAATTAACTGCTCGCGGTTTAAGTGCACCAGCATCATTTGGTCAGCATGTGATTGTGGGTGACAGACTAGGCTTCGTGCATTGGTTTAATAAACAAAATGGACGTATTGTAGCACGCATGGGATTAGGTTCTGCGATTTTGGCAACCCCTCTTGTGGAAAATAACCGTCTATATGTGTTAACACAAAATGGGCATTTGAGTGCGTATCAACTATGACTTTACCTGTCGTTGCCATTGTTGGCCGCCCTAATGTTGGTAAATCAACTTTATTTAACCGACTGACCAAAACAAGAAACGCAGTGATTTCAGCTTTTCCAGGTACAACGCGCGATAGACAATATGGCGAAGTGAAATCCTATCACACGCCTTTTATCATCATCGATACAGGCGGGCTTGCCGATGAACATGATCCCATGAATCATCTGATTTCAAAGCAAGTTAAACTCGCTATCAACGAAGCAGATTATATTATTTTTTTATTAGATGGACGTGAAGGTATTTCATCTGATGATCAAGAATTAGCAAAATGGTTAAGACGAAGCGGTAAACCCATTACCATTGCCATCAATAAAACCGAAGGTTTACGTGAAGATACTGTGCTTAATGAAGCATATGAACTTGGTTTTGGGACACCCTGCGCCATTTCCAGTGCACATGGTACAGGTGTGCATGCCTTAGTGGATGCCATCTTGCCTGCGCAAGCAGAAAACGTTCAGGCTACCGAACTCGAGCAATTATCCGGCATTAAAATTGCCATCGTTGGACGACCCAATGTAGGAAAATCGACATTGACCAATCGCATGTTGGGTGAAGAACGTGTGATCGTGCATGATAGCCCAGGCACCACTCGAGATAGCATTTTCATCCCGCTTGAACGCATGTCCGAGCACTATGTGTTAATCGACACCGCAGGAGTCAGGAAACGCAAAAAAGTAGAAAACCTGCCTGAAAAGTTTTCCATCATCAAAACCCTGCAAGCCATTGAAAATACGCATATTGTGCTCTATGTCATGGATGCAAGGATTGGTGTTTCTGAACAAGATTTGAAATTATTAGGCTTTGTTTTGGAATGCGGCAAAGGTTTAGTCATTGCAGTCAATAAATGGGACAACATGGAAGAAGAAGAACGTGATCGCACGCGTGCTTCACTAGATAGGCAACTTGATTTCGTCCAGTTTGCACGCATTCATTATATTTCAGCACTACACGGTTCAGGTGTCGGTAATTTGTTTGATTCTGTGCAAGAAGCTTATCAATCTGCCATCAAACCCTTATCAACGCCGCTGCTCACTCGTTTATTACAACAAGCCATCGTAACACACTCACCTCCCCTTGTTCATGGAAAACGCATAAAACTTCGTTATGCACATCCAGGTGGCAATAACCCGCCAACTGTCGTGATTCATGGTACACGTTTACATGAATTACCGGAAAGTTATACACGGTTCCTTGCGCGGTTTTTTCAGAAAAAATTGGATTTACATGGCACGCCGCTGCGGATTGAATTTAAAAATACCGACAATCCCTATGTGTAAATAAATATCAAATTAAAAAATTTACTCATTTATGTTTTTTGTACTATCATATGTCTCTTTAGGGACTCATTTAATTTGGATCGTTACTTACAGAAGGATACGTATCATGATTGAAAAAGCTGAAACATTATTTCATAAACTTGAAGAAAAGTTGCTTGCTCTCTTGGCAGAGCGTGATAACTTGATTCGCGACAAGCAACGCCTTACTGCTGAATCACACGAGTTAAGAGCTGAGCTGCAAGCATTGAAAACAGAAAGAGAAGTGCATGCACAAAAACTAAATGAGTTGGTGTTACTCATTGAAGCTGTCAATGAACCGAGAGCAACGCCTGCGCCTGCTGCTAATGTTGTGGCTTCGAATGCAACGGCTGCTCCGGCTGCCAGTGCAGAACACTTTAGCCCAAGCCTTGCTGCGATTAAGCCATTCGTCGCCCAAGGGCAAGTTTGATGGAATACTAGGGTACCGGAGACCCATCCAGTACCCTACTACATCACAAAATCACTCCCGATAAATGGATGGCGTGAAAAACCGAACACGCTCTCGACACCTTTCAGCATACCTTATATAATTCCATAAGAAACATCCTATACAATAACAATCCATTTAAAACACAACGAAAATTAATCAAAGGTAAATTCATGAAATCTAGAATAATTCAGGGCATATTAGATATTAATGCATTTTTAAGCGCTGATAAAACAACACTTCACGCATCAAGACAACAAATTACAAGCGAAGACCTAGAAGGTTGCTCTCATGACACATTTTCATGTAAGAATACAATATTATCACATAATGATGTTTCTAATTTAATCACATTTTTGCAACAACGCCCTGAAATTAAAACACTCATCCTAAGCAATTGCAGTCTGGGTTATGGGGAAGTGAAATTACTCGCGGAATTCGTGCTGCAATCCAACTCAAACATTACTTCGTTGAGTCTGATTAACGATGTGATGGATGATGATAGAACAATAATGTTGGCAAAGATGCTAAAACAAAATAAAACACTTGTCTCTCTTAAGTTGGATATATATTGGATGACAAAAAATGGTGTATTAGCCCTTACGTCAGCGCTTGAAAGCAATGATACGCTTACTAACCTTACACTAACAGATTCAACAAAGATATTAACAATGGATGTTGTGTTTTCATTGCGCTTACTGCAAGAGAGAAACCCATCATTTTCTTTAATAGTGAATAAACGTTATGAGAGAATTTGGGAAACTCAAGAGACCATCGATTTGAATTTTTTCCAAGTAACTGACAACGATGTGATCACTTACATTATCCCTTATTTAACCCGACATCCAGAAATCAAAACTGTTGACCTCTCATTCAATCAAATTACAGCGAGAGGTGCAATGGCTTTGGCAGAGCAATTGAGCAAAACACAACTGACAGTATTAAACTTACAGAGAAATTCAATTGGCTATCAGGGCGTATTTGCATTAAATTCGGCTAACAAGATAAATAACCATAAGACTGTCTTTCCATATAGTTGTTATCCCAATAATTTCTGTAGCAGTAGCGATTTTTTTCAATGTGTTTCGAACAACACTTTATGTTTAAACCCAATGAACACAGCTTCCCCATATGATAAGTATATTTTGAGTAGTGCTGATATCAAAGATATTATAATCCCATATTTAAAGAAACATCCTGAGATTACTTCACTTAACTTAAATGGTTTTATACTTGATGACGATGGACTTATTGCACTCGCCGAATCGGAAAATAACATTACGCATCTTTCGCTTAAAACATGTTTACCGCCAAGCGATTCTTCAAGCGTTCGCAAGCAAGCGATGCTTGCTCTCAGTAAAAATACTCAGCTCACATCGCTTGATCTAAGTAATAATTTTGTCAGTGATCACATTAGTATTCTTGTCAATACCAATAAAAACCTCAAAACACTTAAACTCGAAAACGCATTATCTAAATCTAATAATGATGGCGTCATAGAACAACTTGCAAACCATCCAACACTTGAAATATTGGATCTGTCCTATAACCAATATAACATACAAAATACCGATTTAGCACATCTTGTTAATAGTAAAGCCTTAACAACTGTCAACCTTAAACGATGTGCCCTTAAACTTAGCGCTAAGGACGTAGACAGTTTTGCAGCATCTACTATTATACATCTTGATCTCAGTGAGAACAAATTTTTAGATGGCAGCGCTGAGCGTCTCGCTAATGGAAAATTTGAAACACTCAGTTTAGATTATTGTTTTATTACGACAACAGAAGTTAAAGCATTACTGAAGAATAACTCATTAAAAACACTTAGTTTAAGGGAGAATCGAATAGGGAACAATATCGATGATGAATTGTTACAACTCATGAGCGCTAATGAAACACTGCTTGATCTTGATTTGAGTGTTAACAACAATTTCAACAGTCATTGTTGCACTGCGTTATCAGTCAATAATACACTCAAAAGACTGGTGATGAGCGACTGTGATCTACGTAATCATGTCATATTATTAGGAAAAAATACTTCTTTAATTTACCTTGATATCAGCAATAATTTCGTGAGTGATGCTGATGCATGTGCACTTATTCTTGCATTGGCAGAAAACAATCCAATGATTCAAGGGCTCAACTTAAAAGGGAATGAGATTGGTGATCAAACAGCAAATGCGCTGTTAAAACTCCCAAACCTCACCGTTCTTGATGTGTCTAACAATTGTATTACGGATGCAGGTATTGAATTACTGCTTGGATCTACGAATATCAAGGAACTAAATATACAAGGTAATAATTTCGATAAACATGGCGATGAACATGACCAAGTTGTCAAGGCAAAAAAACCTCATAAGAGATCACAATATTCAAATACCGTACCAACATTATTTTGTATGGCGGCCTATACCGTACTATCTACTGATCAACCCCAAGTTGGTCTACCGAAAGATGTGAAAGACAAGTTAGCGAAATTGTTTATAACCAATTGTTAAATATAAAAAAATAAGTGGGTAATCACCCTTCACAAGAACGAAAATTAATCACAGGGTAAACTAATGAAATCTAGAATAATTCGGGACAGATTAGATATTAATGCATTTTTAAGTGCTGATAAAACAACACTTAACGCATCAAGACAACAAATTACATGCAAAGAGCTAAGAGATGTGATTATTCCTTTCTTGCAAGAAAACTTGAATGCAAGCCCCAATATTAAAATATTAAATTTATCTGATAATAGCATTGATGCAGAAGGTGCGATCCTTCTTGCGAACTTTTTAAAGACCAATACAACGATTACAGAAGTTAACTTGAGAAATAACCACATCCATGATTCAGGACTGGTAGCGATTGCCAATGCGCTGCACCATAATGCAACACTCGAGTCTCTTGATGTATCATACGATTTCCCAAAATTTGATACAGTACTAGCACTCATGGCATTAAGTAGAAATACTCAACTTAAAAAAGTATCCATTCATTATACGCTGGAAGGTTGCTCTCATGACACATTTTCATGTAAGAATACAATATTATCACATAATGATGTTTCTAATTTAATCACATTTTTGCAACAACGCCCTGAAATTAAAACACTCATCCTAAGCAATTGCAGTCTGGGTTATGGGGAAGTGAAATTACTCGCGGAATTCGTGCTGCAATCCAACTCAAACATTACTTCGTTGAGTCTGACTGACAATAATATCGATGATGATAGAACAATAATGTTGGCAAAGATGCTAAAACAAAATAAAACACTTGTCTCTCTTAAGTTGGATATATATTGGACGACAAAAAATGGTGTATTAGCCCTTACGTCAGCACTTGAAAGCAATGACACGCTTACTAAGCTTACACTAACAAATTCAATAATGATATTAACAATGGATGTTGTGTTTTCATTGCGCTTACTGCAAGAGAGAAACCCATCATTTTCTTTAATAGTGAATAAAAGTTATGAAAGAATTTGGAAAACTCAAGAGACCATCGATTTGAATTCTTTCCAAGTAACTGACAACGATGTGATCACTTACATTATCCCTTATTTAAACCGACATCCAGAAATCAAAACTGTTGACCTCTCATCCAATCAAATTACAGCAAAAGGTGCAATGGCTTTGGCAGAGCAATTGAGCAAAACCCAACTGACAGTATTAAACTTACAGAGAAATTCAGTTGGCTATCAGGGCGTATTTGCCTTAAATTCGGCGAACAAGAAAAATAACCATAAGACTGTCATTCAATATAGGGGTTATCTCGATGATTTCTGTAGCAGTAGCGATTTTTTTCAATGTGTTTCGAACAACACTTTATGTTTAAACTCAATGAACACAACTTCCCTATACGATAAGTATACTTTGAGTGTCGCTGATGTTAAAGACATTATTATCCCGTATTTAACAAGACATCCTGAAATTACTTCACTTAACTTAAATGGCTTTACACTTAATGACGATGCACTGATTGCACTCCTCGAATCAAAAAACAACATTACACATCTTTCGCTTAGAGGATACTCAGAGCTAAACGATTCTGCAATAGTTAGCAAGCAAGTGATGCTTGCTCTCAGTAAAAATACTCAACTCACATCGCTTGATTTAAGTTATAATGTTGTCATTCACATTAGTACCAATACAAACCTCAAAACACTTAAACTCGAAAACGCATTATCTAAATTTAATATTGATGGTGTCATAGAACAACTTACAAACCATCCAACACTTGAAATATTGGATTTGTCCTATAACCCAACATTACAAAATACCGATTTAGCACATCTTGTTAATAGCAAAACCTTAACGACTGTCAACCTTAAACGATGTGCTCTTGCACTTAGCGCTAAGGACATAGACAGACTGACAGCATCTACTATTATACATCTTGATCTCAGCGCAAACACATTTTTAGATGGCAGTGCTGAGCGTCTCGCTAATGGAAAATTTGAAACACTCAGTTTAGAATATTGTTTTATTACGTCAACAGACGTTAAAGCATTACTGAAGAATAAATCATTAAAAACACTTAGTTTAAGGAATAATCGCATAGAGAACAATATCGATGATGAATTGTTACAACTCATGAGCACTAATGAAACACTGCTTGATCTTGATTTGAGTGTTAACTACAATTTCAACAGTCATTGTTGCACTGCGTTATCAGTCAATAATACACTCAAAAGACTGGTGATGAGCGACTGTGATCTACGTAATCATGTCATATTATTAGGAAAAAATACTTCTTTAATTTACCTTGATATCAGCAATAATTTCGTGAGTGATGCTGATGCATGTGCACTTATTCTTGCATTGGCAGAAAACAATCCAATGATTCAAGGGCTCAACTTAAGAGGGAATGAGATTGGTGATCAAACAGCTAATGTGCTGTTAAAGCTCCCAAACCTCACCGTTCTTGATGTGTCTAACAATAAAATTACGGATGTAGGTATTGAATTACTGCTTGGGGCTACGAATATCAAGGAACTAAATATACAAGGTAATTTCGATAAACATGGCGATGAACATAAAAAAGTTGTCAAGGCAAAAAAACCTCATAAGAGGTCGCAATATTCAAATACCGTACCAACATTATTTTGTATGGCGGCCTATACCGTACTATCTACTGATCAACCCCAAGTTGGTCTACCGAAGGATGTGAAAGACAAGTTAGCGAAAATGTAGAGTCCATACAATCAATTCTACTACGCTGGACTAAAACCGTTGATTTTCTGCGGTTCGTTCGCGCTCGCATACTAAACGAAGCTGCCATGAACCCAGAGCAACGCCTGCGCCTGATAGCCGCTTTTCTGGAAAAGAAATTTTTAAAATCCAATTAGTTAGATGCCCGTCAGCATACCTTAATAATTCCATAAGAAACATCTTGTACAATAACAATCCATTTAAAACACAACGAAAATTAATCACGGGGTAAACTAATGAAATCTAGAATAATTCGGGACAGATTAGATATTAATGCATTTTTAAGCGCTGATAAAACAACACTTAACGCATCAAGTCAACAAATTACATGCAAAGAGCTAAGAGATGTGATTATTCCTTTCTTGCAAGAAAACTTGAATGCAAGCCCCAGTATTAAAATATTAAATTTATCTGATAATAGCATTGATGCAGAAGGTGCAATCCTTCTTGCGAACTTTTTAAAGACCAATACAACGATTACAGAAGTTAACTTGAGAAGTACCCACATAGATGATTCAGGACTGGTAGCGATTGTCAATGCGCTGCGCCATAATGCAACACTTGAGTCTCTTGATGTATCATACAATTCCCCAAAATTTGATACAGCACTGGCACTCATGGCATTGAGTAGAAATACTCAACTTAAAAAAGTATGCATTCATTATACGCTGGCAGGTTGCTCTCATGACACATTTTCATGTCAGAATGCAATATTATCAGATAATGATGTTGCTAATTTAATCACATTTTTGCAACAACGCCCTGAAATTAAAACACTCATCCTAAGCAATAACCGCCTGGGTTATAAGGAAGTGAAATTACTTGCAGAATTCATGCAATCCAACTCAAACATTACTTCGTTGAATCTGACTGACAATAATATCGATGATGATACAACAATAATGTTGGCAAATATGCTAAAACAAAATAAAACCCTTGTCTCTCTTACGTTGGATGCATATCGCATGACAAAAAAGGGTGTATTAGTACTTACGTCAGCACTTGAAAGCAATGATACGCTTACTAACCTTAAACTAGAAAATTCAAGAATTAGATTAACAATAGATGTTGTGTTTGCATTGCGCTTACTGCAAGAGAGAAACCCATCATTTTCTTTAATAGTAAATAAAAGTTATGAGAGAATTTGGGAAACTCAAGAGGCCATCGATTTGAGTTCTTTCCTCCAAGTAACTGACAACGATGTGATCGCTTACATTATCCCTTATTTGACCCGACATCCAGAAATCAAAACTGTTGACCTCTCATTCAATCAAATTACAGCAAAAGGTGCAATGGCTTTGGCAGAGCAATTGAGCAAAACCCAACTGACATTATTAAACTTAGAGAGAAATTCAATTGGCTATCAGGGCGTATTTGCATTAAACTCGGCGAACAAGAATAATAACTATAAGACTGTCATTCCATATAATGGTTATCACGATGATCTCTGTAGCAGTATCGATTTTTTTCAATGTGTTTCGAACAACACTTTATGCTTAAATCCAATATACAATTCGGAACATCCATACGATCAGTATATTTTGAGTAGTGCTGATATCAAAGATATTATAATCCCATATTTAAAGAAACATCCTGAGATTACTTCACTTAACTTAAATGGTTTTATACTTGATGACGATGGACTTATTGCACTCGCCGAATCGGAAAATAACATTACGCATCTTTCGCTTATATCATGTTTACTGCCAAGCGATTCTTCAAGCGTTCGCAAGCAAGCGATGCTTGCTCTCAGTAAAAATACTCAGCTCACATCGTTTGATCTAAGTAATAATTTTGTCAGTGATCACATTAGTATTCTTGTCAATACCAATAAAAATCTCAAAACACTTAAACTTGCACGCTCTTTATGTAATAATCACATCATAGAACAACTTACAAACCATCCAACACTTGAAATATTGGATCTGTCCTGTAACCCAATATTACAAAATACCGATTTAGCGCATCTTGTTAATAGCAAAACCTTAACGACTGTCAACCTTAAACAATGTATGTTTGCACTTAGCGCTAAGGACATAGACAGACTGTCAGCATCTACTATTATACATCTTGATCTCAGCGCAAACACATTTTTAGATGGCAGTGCTGAGCGTCTCGCTAATGGAAAATTTGAAACACTCAGTTTAGATTATTGTTTTATAACGACAACAGAAGTTAAAGCATTACTGAAGAATAACCCATTAAAAACACTTAGTTTAAGGAATAATAAAATAGGAGACAATATCGATGATGAATTGTTACAACTCATTAGCACTAATGAAACACTGCTTGATCTTGATTTAAGTGTTAACAACAATTTAAACAGTCATTGTTGCACTGCGCTATCAGTCAATAATACACTCAAAAGATTGGTGATGAGCGACTGTGATCTACGTAATCATGTCATATTATTAGGAAAAAATACTTCTTTAATTTACCTTGATATCAGCAATAATTTCGTGAGTGATGCTGATGCATGTGCGTTTATTCTCGCATTGGCAGAAAACAATCCAATGATTCAAGGGCTCAACTTAAGTGGGAATGAGATTGGTGATCAAACAGCAAACGCGCTGTTAAAACTCCCAAACCTCACCGTTCTTGATGTGTCTAACAATAAAATTACGGATGCAGGTATTGAATTACTGCTTGGGTCTACGAATATCAAGGAACTAAATATACAAGGTAATCTAGATGGACATCGCGATGAACATAAACAAGTTGTCAAGGCAAAAAAACCTTATAATAGATCGCAATATTCAAATACCGTACCAACATTATTTTGTATGGCGGCCTATACCGTACTATCTACGGATCAACCCCAAGCTGGTCTACCGAACGATGTGAAAGACAAGTTAGCGAAAATGTAGAGTCTGTTGACATTCTACTACATCAGCAACACCTTTCAGTATACCTTAATAATTCCATAAGAAACACCCTGTACAATAACAATCCATTTAAAACACAACGAAAATTAATCAGAGGGTAAACTAATGAGATCTAGAATAATTCAGGACATATTAGATATTAATGCATTTTTAAGCGCTGATAAAACAACATTTAACGCATCAAGACAACAAATTACATGCGAAGACCTAAGAGATGTGATTATTCCTTTCTTGCAAGAAAACTTGAATGCAAGTCCCAGTATTAAAATATTAAATTTATCTGATAATAGCATTTATGCAGAAGGTGCAACCCTTCTTGCGAACTTTTTAAAGACCAATACAACGATTACAGAAGTTAACTTGAGAAATAACCACATAGATGATTCAGGGCTGGTAGCGATTGTCAACGCGCTGCGCCATAATGCAACACTCAAATCTCTTGATGTATCATACAATTTCCCAAAATTTGATACAGTACTGGCACTCATGACATTAAGTAGAAATACTCAACTTAAAATAGTATGCATTCATTATGCGCTGGAAGGTTGCTCTCATGACACATTTTCATGTCAGAATGGAATATTATCACATAATGATATTGCTAATTTAATCACATTTTTGCAACAACGCCCTGAAATTAAAACACTCATCCTAAGCAATAACCATCTGGGTTATGAGGAAGTGAAATTACTTGTGGAATTCGTGCTGCAATCCAACTCAAACATTACTTCGTTGAATCTGACTGACAATAAGATCGATGATGATACAACTATAATGTTGGCAAATATGTTAAAACAAAATAAAACACTTGTCTCTCTTACGTTGGATGTATATCACATGACAAAAGAGGGTTTATTAGCACTTACTTCTGCACTTAAGAGTAATGATACGCTTACCAATCTTAACCTAGAAGGTTCAATTAAATTACCAATGGATGCTGTGTTTGCATTGCGCTTACTGCAAGAGAGAAACCCATCATTTTCTTTAATAGTGGATAAAAGTTATGAGAGAATTTGGGAAACTCAAGAGAGCATCGATTTGAATTCTTTCCAAATAACTGACAACGATGTGATCACTTACATTATCCCTTATTTAACTCAACATCCAGAAATCAAAACTGTTGACCTCTCATCCAATCAAATTACAGCAAAAGGTGCAATGGCTTTGGCAGAGCAATTGAGCAAAACCCAACTGAGAGTATTAAGCTTACAGAAAAATTCAATTGGCTATCAGGGCGTATTTGCATTAAATTCGGCGAACAAGAAAAATGACTATAAGACTGTCATTCAATATAGTGGTTATCACGATGATCTCTGTAGCAGTATCGATTTTTTTCAATGTGTTTCGAACAACACTTTATGCTTAAATCCAATAATCAATTCGGAGCATCATCCATGCGATAAGTATATTTTGAGTGTCACTGATATTAAAGACATTATTATCCCGTATTTAACGAGACATCCTGAAATTACTTCACTTAACTTAAATGGCTTTATAGTTAATGACGATGCACTGATTGCACTCGCCGAATCGAAAAACGATATTATGCATCTTTCGCTTAAAGGATGTTTACCGCTAAGCGATTCTTCAAGCGTTCGCAAGCAAGCGATGCTTGCTATCAGTAATAATACTCAACTCACATCGCTTGATTTAAGTGATAATTTGGTCAGTGATCACATTAGTATTCTTGTCAATACCAATACAAATCTTAAAACACTTAAACTCTCAAACGCATTATCTAAATCTAATAATGGCGTCATAGAACAACTTGCAAACCATCCAACACTTGAAATATTGGATTTGTCCTATAACCAATATAGGATACAGAATGCCGATTTAGCACATCTTGTTCATAGTAAAACCTTAACAACTGTCAAACTTAAATATTGTGCCCTTGAACTTAGCGCTCAGGACGTAGACAGTTTTGCAGCATCTACTATTATGCATCTTGATCTCAGCGCAAACACATTTTTAGATGGCAGTGCTGAGCGTCTCGCTAATGGAAAATT
>Ga0207073_1105_pt1 | contig 17141 bp, 16 predicted proteins | sample Alteio_BWMinHeat_65_FD_153575 | JGI IMG/M metagenome (GOLD analysis project Ga0207073, IMG submission 153575) | Enriched cells from forest soil in Barre Woods Harvard Forest LTER site, Petersham, Massachusetts, United States -... | ecosystem: Environmental > Terrestrial > Soil > Temperate forest >...
GCTGCCTGTCGAACCTCCACCTGGATTGGCGCAGTCAGTGTTCCATACGGTTACAAATTGGTCGCTCATAAGATTGGTGAATGCTGGAGGAGTCATGGAAGGAGTGGCATTTTGAGCTTGTTGCAACGACTGTCCAGTTGTGTAACCAGCCAATGCAAACGGTTTTCCCGCAGCACAGTTTGGCCCGACTACTGACCCGGTAGTATCCTCAGTTGTGCTGTAACTTGCGCCTTGAGTCATGTCAGCGGTGGTTGCCATATATGGATTTGGATTATTAAAACCCGTAGGGCTTAAGGTAAATGAACCGGTTCCCGCGCCAATGTTTTGTGCGTTCCAAGTAGCGTTCATAGGAAACGCGCTGTTATTGGCCGAAGTTGCTGTTGCCATTGCCCCGTTAATAAATTTAGCAATAGTAACTTTTACGGGTCCAGATTGTGTAGGTAAGGTCATAAAGTTCAAAACCGCACCCGGATGCCACGTGCCATTCACCAGTGACCAAGCTGCAAAATAGTAGGTGGTGTTTGGTGTTACCGCTGGCATATTTGAAGGTACGCCGCTGGTAGTCAGCGATGAAAGCATGGCTGAAAATGGAGTATTGGCGGCAACAGCTCCCATGTCAGGAGTAGAATACACTCCTGGTGGAATGGTTGAGCTAGTGGTAACAAACGGTGAGGTTGAAACCCAAAACGAGTGTCCGGTGGCTGCAACATTCTCGTTGGTGCCATTTAAGGTGGCGTCGCTTGAGGTGATGCCGGTAGCATCATTAGTCATAATTCCCGGTAAGGCCGCTGCATGACCACTGATGGTTGTGAGGTCTCCCGTTCTGCTGCCTCCTTGATAATTATCAGACCACGTACCTGACATCGTGCCATCTGCGGCAATGGTAGTGGCAACCGTGAGCGTGGTAAGCGGGACTACTGCGTCTGGCGTAGCAGTATAGTGGGCAGTGAAGTTAACTGTATTACCGCTCACTGTTCCCGAATCGATTACCCAAGTGTATGCTCCGGAACTACCGCTCCCGGTAAGACTTCCTAAACTGTCTTGGGTCAATGACATATTGTGAGTGTTATCGGTGCCATTGTAATGCATATCAACTGACCAGTTGCCCGATACATCCCAATTTGGTGCTGGAGCTATGGCCGATGCAGATAATGCCGGCATTAAGGGGGCTAGTACTAGTGCTGTTAAAATTAATTTCGCGATTAGTTTTTTCATAAGATTAGTTTCCTATCTTGCAACTTTTTTATTTATGGAATATAAAGAAAAAAGACTTGATAGTGAAAGCTGTTAAGTTATTCTAGAAAGCCCCTTGTTTTACGACGGAGGCTTTTTAGTTTTTATAAATGCTCATATGATTTGGTTCGACCTTTGTCTTTGTTTGTTACTATGTATATGGACGTTGAAAGAACCAAAACCTTTCTTGACTCAAAAACATTGTAGGCTTTTGCCTATTATTTTTTTATGAAATTTTGGGATAAAAAAAGCCCGCTATTCCGAAGAATAACGGGAAGCAGTAGGTCTGCTTAGTCCCTTCAATCGTTGATGTAGCCGCCACTCTGGTGGTTATAGAGATCGGCGTAGACACCATCTTGGTCAAGAAGATCTTGGTGCGATCCCTCTTCCACGATGGAGCCATTCTCCATCACGATGATCCTATCCGCACGTCGGATGGTGGACAATCGGTGGGCAATGACGATACACGTCCGCCCCTTTCTCAAATCAACCGTCGCCGCTTCGATTTTCAGCTCGGTCTTGGTATCGAGTGCGCTGGTCGGCTCATCGAAGATGAGGATTTGAGCATCCGCGAGAAACGCCCGAGCAAGAGCAATCCGTTGCTGTTCACCACCAGAGAGCTTCACTCCGCGTTCACCGACGAGGGTATTAAGCCCGTCAGGGAGACGCTCAATGAACTCCCAAGCGTGTGCCCGTTTTGCAGCTGCGATAATCTCTTCCTCCGTTGCATCGGGTCGCGCGAAGGCGATGTTGTCCCGAAGACTCCGGTGGAAAAGGTCAGGCCGTTGCGGCACGATGGCGATCTGTTGGCGTAACGAGACTTGCGTCACGTTGGCAATGTCCTGCCGGTCGATCCGAATGTAGCCCGAATTGAGGTCGAAGTAGCGCAGAAGCAGCTTTACGAGCGTACTCTTGCCTGCACCACTGTGACCAACGATGGCTACTGATTCACCCGGTTCCACATGCAATGTGAAATCGTTCACGTCGTGACGCTCACGGACTTCACAGTCGATAATTCCGCGGTCTTTGTAGCTGAAGTTGACCGCATGAAATTCGATCTCACCATCCTCGACGTTTAACGGCCGAGCAGTGATAGCATCCTCGACTTCGGGTTTCCGTGCGTAAATCTCCGCCATCTCCTTTGCTTCAGCGAGATTGCGAAAAACTCTATGTAGCTCGTTGCCGATGTCTCGCATGTGATACATCAGCAGCAAGACATAGGTTTGGAAGAACACGAAGTCGCCGGCGGTCACCGTACCATCGCGCCATCCTTGGACAAGTACCAAGACCAGCACCATCTCGAAGATCGACATGATAAAGATTTGGAATCGCTTCAGAGCCATCCCAAATAACCATGTGTTCTTTCGGTGCTGGTAGCAATCTTCTGTTACCTCGTCGAACCGCTTTTGTTCATCGCCCTCCTTGGCGTAGGATTTGACGGTTGCCTCGTTGCTGAAGGAATCTGCGAAGATGCCTCCAACAGCCGAGTCTTTCTGTGCGACCACTACGTCTCGCTTCATCCGTAGGACGGCAAACCATGTGGCAGCGGCGCAGAACACCGCGATCCAGATACCGAACGCTAGCGCAAGCCACAGATGTTCATGGGCGAAGACGATGAGTGTTAGAACAATCATCGTAAATCCAGGCCCGAATCTGAACATCAACGTATCCGTAAGACTCTCGAAGGAGTTACGGAAACGCCGTGCGGAAGTGACGAGTGACCCGGCGTAGGAGTCCTCGAAAAACCGCATGGACTGGTTCTGGATCACATCGAAGGTTTGCTGGTCGAGGTCTCGCATGATCTGCGCTTCGAAGAAGATGTGCGCACGATCAAAGCAGATGTTGACGATGTTGGCGAATACGAACGACCCGACGATGAGCCACAACGCTTGCGTGACATCGCTGTCGGAGTTGTTGACCAGCCCCTGCAGAAGATCGCGTAGCAGGAACGGATACACAGCTTTTGCCAACACTGTCATGACCATGAAGGTCAGTAGAGTTACCAGCAGCCATCGGTACTTGCAGATACTGGGCCAGAACGCTTTGAGAACCATCTTCATCACTCGGTCTCCTTGTGTGGGTAGGGCAGATAGTATATTTTGACAGAACAAACGGCTTGTTTGTCTGTATTTTTGGTTCAAGACGATAGCACAAACTATCGTCAGGGCTTTATATTACTTAATCACACTATTATATTAATGTCAAATGCTCAAAATCACCAGACCCACTCGGTCAGTTGACTTAGCGCTGGTATGTGCTCCCACCAGGATTCGAACCTGGAACCAAGTGCTTAAAAGGCACCTGCTCTACCGTTGAGCTATAGGAGCTTAAAATTATGTTATACCAAAAAGTTCAATCTGTAAATACGACATGTAAAAGAATTTGCAACTTCTAAACAGAGAGCGTATACTTTAAAAAATACTGGACCTTCACATTCACGTCTCACATAAGGAGGACTTCCATGGTCGCACGGACACCCATCACCTCTAACCTGACGAAAAATGGCGTTGACCTTAGCTTGGTCAAATTGCCGCGCCTCGAAGTTCTTGATCCCTTCGACATCGAACCGCTCAAGGACCAGATCAGAAAGCAGTTTCTTGGCATCAACGAACTTGCCGCCAGCATTGCTGCCGCCGGGCAGGCCACGCCCGTTATCGTCAGGGATTTGGGATCTAAGTCCAAATTTCCCTTTGGCCTGGTTGACGGCGAACGACGCTTACGATCTTGCCGCCAGCTTAAGCGAGGCATCATCGCAGTTATCCATGACGGATCTATGGATCTTGAGGATGTCCATGCTTTGTCTGTAGCAGCAAACTTCGGAAGGCAGAAGCATGATGCCATGGAAATTGCCAAAGCCATTAGGCGCTTTCGTAAAACCAAAAAGAAATGGCGCGAAATCAAGGACATCTTCGGCAAATCCATGGGATGGGTTGCTCAGCACTATCGGCTCTTGCAACTGCATCCGCAGATTCAGGCATGGTTGGTGCCAGGCGCCGAAATGCCAAGCGACAAAACGAACGGAAACCAGAATGGCAAAAAGGGCGAAGCAGAGAATGCTAGCTTGGGAAGCCGCAAGATCCGCACTCGTCTGAACTTTTCCTTGGCCCTCCAATTGTTGGCACTCCCCAAGAGGCAACAACTCAAGCTGGCCACCCTTATTGTTGAGAAAGGTATGAGTCTCGCGGAGGCTCGCAGAGCCATTTTGAAGCAAGCTCGCAAACAGCCGGGCTTTGTTTCAAACACTCTTCCTAATGAGTGGCGCGCCAGTATTTGCAGTATGGCAAAAAACATCGCCACATCGGTCGGGATCTATAACGACATGCCAGGCGATGAGTTCAAGCGCATTTTCAATGGAGTGCCGTGGACGGAAGTCGAAAAGATCTACGGGCTCTTAGAGAAAGCCGACGAAGAAGTGGCCAATCTGGTACGTGGGCTTCGACGGTTTCTTGGCAAATGACGCAGTAGGCAGCTTTCCACAGAAGGCTGCTTTTTTTCTTACAACCCTTCCTCCCGAAGTTGTTCTAATAGCTTTTTCTGTTCGCGAGAAACTTTTTTCGGAGTTTTAATTACCAGTTCCACATACATATTTCCTCTGCCATAACTTCCATAGTGCGGAATTCCTTTCTCTGAAATCCGTAAAATCTTCCCTGATTCTGTCCCCGCTGGTACTTTTACGATAATATTTTTATCTTCAAGGGTTGGCATTTCTACATCATCTCCCAAAATGGCTTGGCTGTAGGCAATCTCCTGCGTCAAATATAAGTCATCTCCCTTGCGCAAAAAGACAGGGTGCTTTTTGACATATACTCGTACATATAAATCGCCAGCCTTGCCACCTTTTTTGCCGGCTTCTCCTTTGCCTTCAATTTCAATAGCTTGGTTGTTGTCGATGCCAGCCGGAATAGTGAATTCAATTTCTTCAGTTCCCTTGGTTCTGCCTTCCCCATGGCACACGTTGCAAGGCTTTTCTGGCTTAGTCCCCTCGCCTTTGCATTCAGGGCAGGTGGCAAATGTAGTATAGCTTCCTAAAATAGTTCGTTTTACTTCTTGCACTTGTCCGCTTCCGCGGCAAGCAAAACATTCGTTGAGTTTAGTTCCTGGTTCAGCGCCTTTTCCCGTGCAGCGTTCGCAAACGATCAGCTTGTTTAGCGTAATCTGTCGCATAATAGGTTTGAGTGTGTCTTCTAAAGTAATTTCAACATCCACTTGGATATCCTTGCCTTTCTTTATGTCTTTTTTTCGTGTAGCTCTGCCTCCCCCGCCTCCAAAGCTGAAAAAGTTTTCAAAAATATCTCCTAAATCTTCAGGGTCAAAATTTACGTTGCCATTTTGCCAAGCCCAGTTAAAGTCTTGTCCTCCACCCGGTTGACCATTCTCAAATACGCGGCCGAATTGGTCGTACTGTTGGCGTTTTTCGGCGTTGCTCAAAACCTGATAAGCCTCGTTTATCTCTTTAAACTTTGCCGCATCCCCGCCTTTATCAGGGTGGTACTTATGAGCTAACTTGTGGAAAGCTTTTTTTATTTCGTCTTGTGATGCCTGTTTAGTCACCCCAAGAATTTCGTAGTAGTCCATGGTACTTGACAATTGTTTATAGTATGCTATAATTAATTCACAGATAGAAGAATAACCCGATTACAGCTTGGCAGGCTGCAATCATTACCAAAAGGAGTGGAATTGCCATGAATAATCCGTATGGAACGCACATCTCGATCGAACTGAAGAATGGAAAGCGGACTGAGGCTAATGACCTCCCCACCGAATTCTGGCTTTCTTCGGAAAGCGTACGCGAGGCGTACATTCTTCAAAGATGGCCGGAGGTCAAATGCGCCTGTAATGGGCAACCCGACCCCTGGTCAATCATTATGAACTTCTAGGAATCGCCAAATCCTTGAAGAAGCTCAATCCGAGGCTAATCGGATCGTAGCGGGAGTCAACTGACTGCCCGCTTTTCAATTACTTCTTTTCCTTGAATTCCCCTTCGTCAGCTTTTGGCTGTTCTCCTTCTTTTGGTGCTTCCTGATTGTTAGACGTTGCTTGGGGGTTGGTTTTATACAACTCCGCTCCAATCTTTTGCATGTGCTCTGACAAATCTTTTGTCTTGGCTTTTATTTCATCAATGTTATCAGACTTCTGCACCTCCTTCAACGCCGCAATTTTCTCTTCTGCGGTTTTTTTCATGTCTGCGTTTACTTTTTCACCAGCATCTTTCAACGTTTTCTCCGCAGTGTAAACCATAGCATCAGCCAAGTTTTTGGCTTCAATGTTTTCCTGCTTCTTTTTGTCTTCGGCGGCGTGAAGTTCGGCATCTTTTTTCATTTTTTCCACTTCTTCTTTGCTTAAGCCGCTTGAGCCCTCAATTTTGATGCTCTGGGTTTTGTTGGTAGCTTTGTCTTTGGCTGAAACATTCAAAATGCCGTTGGCATCAATGTCAAAGCTGACTTCAATTTGTGGAGTTCCGCGTGGAGCTGCTGGAATGCCGTCAAGCATAAATCTGCCCAGTGTTTTGTTGTCTTGCGCCATTGGGCGTTCGCCCTGAAGCACATGAATTTCCACGCTTGGCTGGCTGTCAGCTGCCGTTGAAAATACTTGAGTCTTAGCCGTTGGCACAGTGGTGTTTTTGCTGATTAGCACGGTGCTAACTCCGCCCATGGTTTCAATGCCCAGGCTTAATGGAGTAACATCAAGCAATAGCACGTCACGCACATTGCCCTGCATAATTCCGCCTTGGGTTGCAGCTCCAATAGCCACCACTTCGTCTGGGTTTACTTCTTTATTGGGTTCTTTGCCAAAAAGCTTTTTAACTTCTTCAATCATCTTTGGCATTCTGGTTTGACCTCCAACTAACACCACTTCATCAATTTGATTAGCTTCCAAGCCCGCCTCTTTCAAAGTTTTACGTACCAAGTCAATGGATTTTGTAATATAATCATCCACCATGCTTTCAAACTTCGATCGGCTCAACTTCATTAACAAATGCTTTGGCCCATCAGCGCCAGAAGTAATAAATGGTAAGTTAATTTCCGTTTCTTGTGCGCCAGATAACTCAATTTTAGCTTTTTCGGCGGCTTCTTTAATTCTTTGCAATGCCAAATTATCTTTGTGCAAATCAATGCCGTTTTCTTTTTTGAATTCGTCAACAATCCATTCCATCACGCGTTGGTCAAAATCATCTCCACCCAAATGGGTGTCTCCGCCGGTAGCTTTTACTTCCACGGTGTCAGCTCCCACATCTAAAATAGAAATATCAAAGGTTCCGCCACCAAAGTCATACACGCAAATCTTTTCATCCTTCTTTTTGTTTAAGCCGTACGCTAAAGCTGCGGCAGTTGGTTCGTTAATGACGCGTTTTACATCAAATCCGGCAATTTCTCCGGCAATTTTGGTAGCTTTTCTCTGGCTGTCGTCAAAGTAAGCGGGAACCGTAATAATGGCTTCGGTAATTGGCTCACCAAGCTTAGCTTCGGCATCAGCTTTTAGCTTTTGCAAAATCATGGCCGAAATTTCAGCTGGGTTAAGCCACTTGTCCCCCATTTTTACATCAACGCCGCCGTCTTGTGACTCGCGGATTTCATACGGCAAATTCTTTTTGTCTTTTTGCACTTCTGCGTCACTAAACTTTCTGCCAATTAATCGCTTAACTGAAAAAATAGTGTTGGCAGGGTTAGTCACCGCTTGGCGCTTAGCCAAAACTCCCACCACGCGCTCCCCCGCTTTGGTGATGGCGACAATGGAAGGCGTAGTTCGCGCCCCCTCTTTATTTTCAATAATTTTCACCTCGCCATTTTGCTCAATGGCCATAGCGGAGTTAGTTGTTCCCAAATCGATTCCTAATATTTTGCTCATATGTTTATAATTTTATTTATTTTTTAATTTAAATAGCTGCGTATCGTACCCTAATTTTTCTTCGTCGGTTTCAGTTAATCCAAATGGCTTTACGGCTTCAAATAATTCTTTTCTTATTACTTCTGCATCTGAATTTGCATCATTAGTCATCTTTTCAAGCTCCATGAAAGTTCCTAATCCTTCTACGTTATCTAGGCAGACTTCGTATTCGCCTAATTTTCCCTTCTTGCGAGTCTTCTTCACTTCAACCGCTGGTTTCCAGCCAAGCGTCAATAAAATTTGATGCATCACTTCCCCATCTTCTACTTTTGTCTCGTATTCGTCATTATCTAGCTCATGCGTTCGTTGCCGTTTTAATGTAAGCTTGTTAACGTCATCTTCGTTGCGAATTCTGATAGCAATATGGCCTTCGTACGCGTCAAGATAATCTCTTTTGTCATCTACGTGTGAATACACCACATCATGCTGAGTTATTTCTTTGGAAATCGTCAGACCTGCGTCAGTCAGCTTTTTCTCAAGCGCATCCAAATCTGGCACTCGTAACTTTATTTCAACTTCTCTCATTTCAGTAATTCTTTTACTAAATTAATCGGCTTTGCTCCTGCAATATGCATGGGTTCGCGAATATCCAAATCTTTAAAGCTCGGAACTTGCGATGGCGTCCTAAATGAAATACTCATTACTCCTATGACCTCATTAGCCTCTAAATTGATTACTGGGCAACCTGAATTCCCTGGATTTGAAATGCCATCAATGATAAACCAATTCCTTTTGTGTTCTGCATCTGCTCCATCGCGCTTGATATTGCTGACGATTCCCTTATTGACTACCAGCGTAATACCAAATCCATCGTTAATAAGTTGTGCAGCATATGGGAAGCCGATAAAGTACACGTCTTGTCCAGCTTCTATATTGTCAGAATCCGCTAGTTTTAAGTTTAAATTTTGCAAATCCTGCGGTTTTTCTTCTGAAAATTCAAACACTGCTAAATCATTCTTCACATCTTTGCTAACCTCTTTGATAGGCATCCATTTGTATCGCTCTAATTCTTTGCCAAGTTGCTCTACCAATACGTTGGCTTTTAGGTTTTTGATTTGCTCTTCGCCAAGATTGTTCAACAAGTGCGCACAGGTGATGATTTTTCCATTGGAAATAAATCCGCTTCCCAAAATAGTAATTTGATTTTCGGTTGGATTAAATCCAATCGCGACGATGGACTTTTTCACTTCCTTGATTTGTTCTTTTAAGTTGGTCATAGTGTTATTTTATTAATTTTTCAAATTTAGCATCTATGTTACATTGATTATCAGTATAGTATTGTTGTAGACTTTTGTAATATTTTTCCGTGGTTGTAGAAATGGGAAGCGGAATTAAGAAATTCTGATATCTTCCATTCATTTTATATTTTGTATTATATATTTCCTCTGCCTTAAACCAATCGATTATTTTTTTGAGAACCATAACTATTACCAAATCCCAACTTCTTAAATAATTTAAGCCGTTAGTGATAATTTTTTTGATTGCCCCCTTGTCGTCTGTGATGATGAAGCCAGTTTCTCCGAGGACTCTATTTTTAGCGATATAAGCAATTGTCTCGCTTTCCCCTATATTACTTCTAAAATCTTCAACTATATCCGTTTTTAATATTTGCCAATTATTCTTAAATAGTATGTCGACGGCCGTTACACTACCAGCATGATATTCATTCAGTAGATTAGGAGCCGTTACAACGCCAGTTAAATCATTTGTTTTGAAAAGTGTTGTCAATTGATTCCCTAGGCCAGTTTCTGTAAAAAATTGACGAGAACAATTGTCTATAAAAAGTGGTTTTTGTGGAGCTGTTGTCGAAACACCTACGCCACTTACTGCAGTTCCATTATTCATTGCCCAAAGATTTCTAGGGTCATCTGCGCCTATCCCACTTGTCGATAATGGGCGATTTGTTGTTCCGGTGGCAAAAAATGTTCCCGATGCAGTTGTACCCAAAATTAATCCAGAACTTGCTACTCCAACCCCATGTATTGTCCCTATCTTGGTGTCGCTTATTGCTAAGACGCCTGCTGTCTGAGTGGAATAAATAAAATTGCCAGCATTTGCGGCATCTAGTACGATTTTTATTTTATGCTCCAAATTATTTGTATGATTTTCTATTTCCATTTTGATTATTTATTTACTTTAACTTTTGCAGGTCTTAAGACTTTTTCATTCATTATATACCCCTTCTGCAGCTCTTCGATTACTATACCAGAGTCCTTTTCTCCCACAACCTCTTCTACGATTTCCATAGTGTTTGGGTCGAATTTTTCCCCAACGACTTTAATCTCCTCAATCCCCTCTTTCTTTAAAAATTCTTGAATTTGTTTTTCAATTGGCGTAAAACCATCTTTACCAAATGCGGCTGCTGCCAAGTACATGCTGTCGATAATCGGCAAGAGATTGTAAAACATATCTTCTTTGGCATATTTTATCAAAAGGCCGGCGCGCTCTATTTCATCTTTCTTGTAATTGGCCATATCAGCGGCGGCACGCTTCCAGTTATTCAGATATTCGTCAGCTTTTTTCTTTAATTCTTCTAATTCGCTTGGTTGTGGCCCTGGTGTTACTTTGTCTTGCATATTTTTTAGTTAGTGGTATTATTTAGTTAAACATTGAACTTTCCTTTTTGGATGAAGGAGATTATGATGGAAAGAATCGTGCAGGCGGTCAAGCAATTGTTCTTTTTTGCTCCGGAGGAACCTCCTGGTCAGCATACTTCGGGGTATCCACCCAAGCATTAATTAAATGCCAGCGTTGGGCGTATCGTTTTTGAACGAACGCCTTTTTTTCTAAAAATTTTCAAACTCTTTTAATAATTCACGCATAATATCTATGTTTTTATCATGACTGGCTTGTGATGGGCCGATAATTTTCAACATTTCAAATACCGTGTCTTTATTCTGAATCTTTGTGTAACTTAAGGTGGTTTGTTTTTCTTGTAGGGTTTTTGCTAGTTCCTGTGCCAGCATCAGCTCTTGTTCTATTTTTTGCCGTGCTTCTTGAATTTCACGATTGATAAAATTCGGAGTTTCTTGCTGTTCAAAAATAATTTCCACAAAGAATTTATATCCTTTTTCGGTTGGCACACGTCCAGCGGAAGTGTGCGGTTGCATGATGTAGCCCAGCTCGGTTAACTCTTGCAGTTCATTTCTAATCGTTGCTGGCGAAACATTCAAACTCCCTCGTTTTTTGAGCAAGTCAGAACTAATCGGTTCGGCCGAATCAATGTATTCTCGTATGAGTGAATGTAATATTTTTTCTTGGCGATCGCTTAACATGTTGTCAGTATATGAAATTAGCAAACTCGTGTCAAGAGTGCTAAATGGCAATATATAAAATATATAAAAAGAGGAGCGTTGGTGGCGCTCCTTGGTTGATAGGAGTTGGAATTTTTTCTGAGTACATGCTTTTACGGAATTTCGACTGGTTCGTCTTCGTGCTCGTATTCGTGTCCGTACTCGCGATGGCGTTCTCGTTGTCCTTTTGGGATGTAAACGGGCGACTCTGAGCTCTTGTTGATTTCTTTGAGCTCAAAGCGCAAGTCTTTTCCTCGATCCTTTGCGTGAAGGACGATCTCCATGAATTCTGCCAAAGCTTTTCGGACATCTCCATCGTTGTCTGGGTCAACTGTGCGTGCCATGGAATACTCCTTTGAAATGAAACATAATCGACTCCGCGGCAAAATTAATCTTTTAATTCCACTGCGGAGGCGATTATTTTTATGAATGAACTATTTTTTCTTCAAATCCAGACACACTGAATTTATGCAATATCTCTTTCCTGTTTCGGTTGGTCCATCATCAAATACATGTCCTAAATGACTTTTACAGTTGCTGCAAATAATTTCTGTCCTGCCGTCAGCTTCCTGCCTATATTCTACAGAACCTTCCATGGGTTTGTCAAAACTTGGCCATCCGGTGCCCGAATCAAATTGCGCGTCTGAAGTAAACAATGGTTGATTACACACCATACAAACATAGTCGCCATTCTCTGTTTTATGGACGTATTTGCCTGTAAATGGCCTCTCAGTCCCCTTCTGCCGTAGAACTTTGTATTGCTCTGGTGTAAGTTTTTGTTTTATTGTTTCTTCATCCATGTTATTTTAGTAGTTCAGCAAACTTTTGCTGTACCTTTTTTAGTTTGGGATTAATGACCACCTGGCAATATGATTGGTTTTTGTTATTTTCGTAGTAGTTTTTGTGGTAATCTTCGGCGGGGTAAAAATCTGTCAGTGGCTCGACAGTAGTTACAATTGGTGCGCCCATTTCAGAGGAATTATTTAATTCTTTAATAAACTTTTCGCAAATGTCTTTTTGTGCGCTACTTTCGCAAAAAATAACTGATCGATATTGTGTACCAACATCATTTCCCTGCCTGTCTTTGGTAGTCGGGTCGTGGCTGGCAAAGAAAATGGTTAGTAGGGTTTCCAACGGTACCACCTCAGCGTCATATTTTATTTTAATGACTTCGGCGTGGCCGGTATTGCCACTGCAGACTTGTTCGTAGGTTGGGTTTTTTACGGTTCCACCAGCGTAACCAGGTTTAACAGAAATTACTCCGCGCAGCATGTTAAAAACTGCTTCAGTACACCAAAAGCATCCCCCACCCAAAATAATAGTTTCTTTTTGCATTAAATAATTATAGGCTAAGAGCTAAGTCCAAGATAGATTAATACGCACCCTAAAATAACGCCAATAACTAAAGCTACAGGCAAAATATCAGCCCTCTTTTCAAACTTGGCATACCATTTTTTGGTGAGCTCTGGGAGAAAAAGGATGACAGCGCCCTTAATAAGTGTAGCCCAGCCCAAAAGGGTGATGATTACCGTCCAGGTTGAATCCCACACATTAAATGCTAAAACACTGGCTACTCCGAGTACCAGTGCCATAACACCGCCAAACAAAAGCATGACTTCATCTTGGGCGATGTGCCAAATATGCTTAAGGCTTCTTTTATTGATGAGAAGCGCGAGGCAGATGATGGTGAGTGAAAATCCCCACAACGCTGCCAAATAGTTTGCTGCTGCCATATGTTTAATACTAATTAATAATAAAATGTTATTACCATTATTGTACCACTGCTGCAAAAAAAGAGGAAACCGTAAAAGTTTCCTGAGGATAGTATTCGTCTCTTAGGATATTTGGTTTTCTGGGACGAATAATCTGTTGCAGTAAATGCAGTACTGACGCTCTTCGTTGAGCTGGCATTTTTCCCCGGTGATTTCGCATGGCGGATCGGGTGGCGCCTCTTCAAGCTTTTTTGCCAAAGCTTGAGTTTCCCCTGATGGGAAGATGCAGCCAATGATGTACGCCATGATGATGTGTAGCCAGGACGCGATAGTAAAAGCGCCGACTACAAAAATGATGAAAAGAACTAGCGCGACAAGTTCGATCATGTGATTCCATCCTTTGAAATGAGCTGGAAAATGTGAAAACCTCTTTCTATTGTAATACAGCCGTAGTAGATAGCAAGCAAAAAAGGCCGTTAAGCCTTTTTTGATCTTTCTGCCTGCTTTTGAGCAATTTCAGTCAAATACATTTTTCGAATTCTTACGGTTTTGGGGGTAATTTCTACCAATTCGTCATCTCCAATATATTCAAGCGCGTCTTCAAGTCCCATGGTCTTGGGCGTATTAAAGTGCTCGTCAGAACCTTCTCCTTTGCTTCTCATGTTAGACAGTTGTTTGGTTTTGGTAACATTCACCCGGATGTCTTCTGATCGGCTGTTTTGTCCAACTACTTGGCCTTCATAAATTTGTACACCGTGGTCCATGAACATCACTCCCCTATCTTGCACGTTAATAAGTCCATAATAATTAGTTACGCCCGATTCAGATGCGATTAATGATCCATTATTGCGTTCTTTCCAGTTTCCTGGGTCTGCCATGTATTGATGGAAAGAAGTGTTCATAATGCCCAAGCCCTTCGTGTCAGTTAAAAATTCGTTGCGGTAGCCAAATAAGCCTTTAGTTGGAATGATGAATTCCAAAAAGACGGTATTTTCGTGGCTACGCATTTCTACCATTTCGCCTTTTCTGCCGCCTAATTTCTGAATAATGGCTCCGTGGTATTGCTCGGGGACCTCAATAAACACCTTTTCATATGGCACCATGGTTTTGCCTTCAATTTGTCGCACAATAACTTGCGGTCGGGAAACTTGGAATTCAAATCCCTCTCTTCGTAGTCTTTCAATCAAAATGGCCAAATGTAATTCGCCTCTGCCTGAAACAATAAATTTGCCGTCTTCACTGTCTTCTACGCGCAAAGCCACATCAGTTTCTAATTCTTTAAATAGTCTGGCGCGGATTTGTCGTGAAGTGCAAAATTCTCCTTCTTTGCCAGCAAATGGACTATCATTGACCATGAACGTCATCTTGACTGTTGGCTCTTCGATGTTAATTAATGGTAATGCATGTGGCTCTAACACGTCAGCGATGGTTTCGCCAATAGTGGCATCTGGAATTCCAGCAACCGCGCAAATATCTCCGGCTGTGGCCTCGGCAGCTTCAATTTTTCCAAGACCAGCAAAGGTCATTAACGAAGTTAATTTGTACTTTTTCTGTACACCCTCGCGATTAATTTGCATGACTTCTTGGCTGGCTTTTATGACACCGTTGTAAATTCTTCCAATGGCTATTCTGCCTTTGAAGTTGTCAGCGGTAATTGAGGTAACTAATATCTGCAAAGGTTTTTTTGCATCAACTACGGGGCTTGGAATATGCTGAATGATGGCGTCAAAAATTGGCACAATGTCAGTCATTTTTGCCAAATCTGGCTCTAGGCCTGCCTTACCATCTCTTCCTGAAGCGTAAATTACGGGGAAATCTAATGAGTGGTCGCCTGCTCCAAGTTCCAGAAATAGTTCTAACGTTGCATCAAGCGCCCATTGGATCCTAGCATCGGGTTTGTCAATTTTATTTACCACCACAATAATTTTGTGGCCCATTTCTAGGGCCTTTTTCAATACGAATCGTGTCTGGGGCATGGGGCCTTCCTTAGCATCGATTAACAGCAAACAACCGTCTGCCATGTTAAGCACGCGTTCTACTTCTCCGCCAAAATCAGCGTGGCCTGGAGTGTCGATAATGTTAATTTTCGTTAACCGTTATTCTCGTCGCTTGCCTTGCTATCAACCGAGCTTTCGCCTGGGCATTCAGAGTTCCTTCCAATGAAGACTCTGTTTACATTACCGCATTTATTTTAACACTCATCATTTCACCAGGAAAACCACTAAGCCAAATCTGGTTTCTCCTGGCAGTTTCGGCCATTGCCATGGCTTCAAAATATATCTTTGCTATTGGCAAAAAGCATGTGTTTAATCCAGCAGCCATTGCCGTAGTCATTAGTGCCCTCGGGCTAAATTTTTATGCAGGGTGGTGGATTGGTACGCTTTGCTTGGCTCCTGTCATATTCATTTGCGGATTTTTGATAACCCGCAAACTCCAGCGCTGGGATTTGGTGCTCAGCTTTTTTATTACTTCAGCAGCGCTCATAATAGGCTACGCGCTTTTTAAAAATCATGATGTTGTTCTTGTAGTTCGCCAGCTCGTCATTGATTCGCCCTGGATGTTCTTAGCTTTTATTATGTTAACAGAGCCTGCTACTACGCCTCCAACTAAAAAACTGCGCATGATGTATGGTTCATTAGTTGGATTTTTGTTTTGGGTTGGGCCTCTCATGCCATTTTATTTTGCCCCAGAACTAGCACTCATTTTAGGCAATGTCTTTTCATATAGTATCAGCCCGAAAGAAAAATTAATCTTAACGCTCAAGGAAAAACTAACCATCGCCCATAACACCTTTGACTTTATCTTTACCGCTGACAAAAAGCTGCATTTTGCACCTGGCCAATATTTAGAATGGACCCTGGCTCACAGGAATCAAGACAATCGCGGCATGCGAAGATATTTTACGGTTGCTTCAAGCCCGACAGAAGACAATATTCGCATTGGGGTAAAGTTTTATGACAAACCCAGCAGCTATAAAAAAACGCTGGAATCTCTGCAGGTTGGCGACCATATTGTTGCTTCCCAGCTGGCGGGTGACTTTACCTTGCCAAAAGATAAAAATAAAAAACTGGTCTTTATCGCCGGAGGCATTGGCGTTACCCCATTTCGCAGCATCATAAAATATTTAACCGATTCCAATGAAAGGCGCGACATCGTCATGTTCTATGCCAATCGAGAAGAAAATGATGTTGCATACAGAGAAGTTTTTGGCCAAGCAGAAAAAGCTATTGGTTTAAAAATTTTCTACAAAACTGGGATCATTACCAAAGAAATGATCCTGCAAAATGCCCCAGATTATAAAAGCCGAATGTTTTACATTTCTGGTCCCAAAAGTATGGTAGATGCCTTCAAAAAAACGCTCGCTGACATGGGAGTGCCGCGCCAAAACATCAAAACCGACTTTTTCCCCGGATTTGCCTAAACAATCTTTTTGTGATACTATTTTCGCAAGTCGCCCTTTCCACTAACCAAAGGAGTTAAACCATGTCAAAACCCGCGCGGCGCCGCAGTCGCCTTGAAGTTGAAGACCGCGATGGCGACATTGCGGTTGTCAACTTTGTTGACGAGAAAATTTCTCGCGATCAACAGATCCGAGAGCTCGGCGAAGATTTCTTTGCCCTTGCGAATCAATCCAATCGCAAAAAAATCTTGCTAAACTTCACTAATGTGCAATATCTATCCGAGGCGATGTTGAACCACCTTGTCAACTTTTACAAGAGAGTGATTACCAAACAAGGTCAATTAGTGATGTGTTCGGTGAACGAAAGAATTTTTGAACTGTTCGAACTCACTCGCGCTGACCGACTCTTCAACATTCAAAAGGACGAACAATCCGCTCTTCAAGTTTTCACGTAAACCAACATAACCGCCGCCTGTTCTCTAGCACGCCGCGGTTTTTTATTGGACCGTTTGACATCCATCAAAAATTAGTATAAAATCAACTTCATGAATATTAGAAATATCGCTATTATTGCCCACGTTGACCACGGCAAAACCACCTTAGTGGACGCGCTTTTGC
>Ga0207073_1106_pt1 | contig 16772 bp, 11 predicted proteins | sample Alteio_BWMinHeat_65_FD_153575 | JGI IMG/M metagenome (GOLD analysis project Ga0207073, IMG submission 153575) | Enriched cells from forest soil in Barre Woods Harvard Forest LTER site, Petersham, Massachusetts, United States -... | ecosystem: Environmental > Terrestrial > Soil > Temperate forest >...
AACTAATGCACCGCCACGCGCACCACCTTCAGGCCCTAAATCGATAATCCAATCCGCAATTTTGATCACATCAAGGTTATGTTCGATCACAATAATCGTATTGCCATGATTGCGCAAACGCTCTAACACCCCCAGTAACTGCTCAACATCATAAAAATGCAATCCAGTTGTCGGCTCATCAAGAATATATAGTGTGCGGCCCGTATCACGGCGTGACAATTCTTTAGCTAACTTAATCCGCTGCGCCTCTCCTCCAGATAACGTTGTGGCACTTTGCCCCAACGACAAGTAAGAAAGTCCCACATCTAATAATGTTTGCAATTTTTTTGCAACAATTGGGATAGCATCAAAGAAACCACGCGCTTCCTCAACCGTCATTTCTAATATTTGATGAATGGATTTGCCTTTATATATGACTTCTAAAGTTTCACGATTGTAACGCTTACCCTGACAAATGTCGCAAGTCACATAAACATCCGCTAAGAAGTGCATCTCGACTTTAATGAGACCTTCACCTTGGCAAGCTTCACAACGACCGCCTTTGACATTAAAACTAAAGCGTCCTGGTGTGTATCCGCGCGATCTTGCTTCTTGTGTGCCCGCATACAAATCACGTATCACGGTAAATAATCCGGTATAGGTTGCTGGATTGGAACGAGGTGTGCGACCAATTGGACTTTGATCAACCACCACCACCTTATCCAAATACTCAAGACCCTCTATCGCATCAAAAGAAGCTTCTTCTTGTGAGTGCGCATCATTTAAAACACGCATGGCATAGGGTGCCAAAGTATCATTAATCAATGTTGATTTACCTGAACCTGAAACACCCGTCACACAGGTGATTAAACCTATGGGAATTGAAACAGTGAGTGACTTTAAATTATTAGAACACGCATTACGAATGATGATTTGTTTATCTGGATTCACTTTGATGCGCGCTTTAGGGACAGGAATCCCGCGCGCACCTGATAGATACTGTCCAGTCAATGATGCTTTGTTGCGCATGATTTCACTTGGCGCACCAACAGCAACCACCTCTCCCCCATGCACGCCTGCACCCGGCCCTAAGTCAACCACATAATCAGCGGTCAAAATCGCATCTGCATCATGCTCAACAACAATCACTGTATTACCGAGATCGCGCAAATGGTGCAGTGTTTTCAGCAAGCGCTCGTTATCACGCTGATGAAGACCAATGGATGGCTCATCTAAAATATACATGACCCCTTGCAAACCTGATCCAATTTGACTTGCCAAGCGAATACGCTGCGCCTCACCCCCCGATAAACTATCCGCTTGACGATCCAAACTCAGATAATCTAAACCAACATCCATCAAAAATTGTAAACGATTGCCTATTTCTTTTGCGATTTTACTGGCAATCTCACCCTTATATCCTGATAGCTTTAATGTTGAAAAAAATTGATGCAAAACATCAATGGCCCAAGACGATATTTCAGGTAAACTCTTTTGGTTCACAAAGACAAAACGGGCAGCAAGATTCAACCTCGATCCCTTGCAGACTTCACACGTGCGCACCACCAAATAGCGCTTTAACTCTTCGCGTACATATTCTGATTCAGTATCACGATAACGCCTCTCAAAATTACGCACGATTCCTTCAAATGGCGTTTTTTTAGTGTAAGCAATGCCTTTATCATCACGATATTGAAACTTGATTGGGTCTGAGCCGCCATAAAGTAAAACAGCTTGAATTTTTTTAGGCAATTTGGCAAATGGCAAATCAATATCAAAACGATAGTGTTTAGCAAGCGCATTGAGCAATTGGCTATAATATTTGTTGCGCTTATCCCAACCCGCAATCGCACCCTCCGCCAAACTGAGTGATTTATGAATAATCAATTCTGGATCAAATAATTCATGCACACCGAGCCCATCGCATTTTGCACAAGCCCCCATGGGATTATTAAATGAAAAGAGTCTTGGTGTTAACTCGGATAAACTATAGCCGCAATCAGGGCAAGCAAAACGTGTTGAAAAGAGTTGTAGCGGTCGACTCTCATCATCCATAAACCCAACTGCCACCAAGCCATCAGCTAAACGACTGCCCGTTTCTAATGATTCAGCGAGTCGACTTCTTGCATCTTCCCGCACTTTAAGTCGATCGATAACCACTTCAATCGTGTGTTTTTTGCGCAAATCGAGTGATGGCGCTTCATCTAATTCATGCAATACCCCATCAATTCTGGCACGAATAAAGCCTTGGCTTTTTAATGTTTGCAACAATTCAATGTGTTCGCCCTTACGTTCTTTCACCACCGGCGCTAAGATCATGATTTTAGTATCAGTCGGCATACTTAAAATGGTATCGACCATTTGTGAGATGGTTTGTGCTTCTAGGGCATGATGATGTGTAGGACAATGCGGCGTCCCAACTTTGGCATAAAGTAAGCGCAGGTAATCATGGATCTCGGTAATGGTGCCAACCGTTGAGCGTGGATTGTGTGAGGTGGATTTTTGTTCGATGGAAATCGCGGGCGACAAACCTTCGATATGATCGACATCGGGTTTTTCCATCACCGATAAGAATTGCCTAGCATAGGAAGAAAGCGATTCCACATAGCGGCGCTGTCCTTCAGCATATAGGGTATCAAAGGCCAACGATGACTTACCCGAACCAGATAAACCGGTAATGACAACCACTTTATCGCGCGGGAAATCCAAATTAATGTTCTTAAGGTTGTGGGTACGGGCACCACGAATCCGAATTTGTTTCATATTTACACACCACACAGCTAAATAAAGCCCTCAGTATAAAAGAATCCAATCCATACTGCCTTATTATTTTCGATGAGGGTATAATCTCACGCAAACGTAAACGGAAAATTAACATGTCCGCCCTGTCCTTGACACTGTTTGAAAAACGCGCCATTTTTGGCTTGTCTCTCATTATGGCCTTAAGAATGGTTGCTCTCTTTATGGCCTTACCACTCTTTGCCCTCTATGCCAATACCTTAGAGGATGCCACCCCCTTTTTAATCGGTCTTGCAATCGGTATCTATGGGTTATTTCAAGCTTTTTTGCAAATCCCATTAGGGATGCTCTCTGATCAATATGGCCGCAAAACGATCATTACTGTTGGGTTGTGTATTTTTATCCTTGGTAGTTTTCTTTCTGGCTACACCGAATCCATTTGGAGCATGATCTTAGGCCGCGCTTTACAAGGTTCAGGGGCAGTTGGCAGCACCTTACTTGCGTTACTGGCGGATTGCACACGCATCGAAAAACGCACACAAGCAATGGCCATTACCGGTATTGGCATTGGCGCTGCTTTTGGCATTGCCATGTTAGCTGGGCCTTTGCTGAATCAATGGTTCAATGTGGGTGATTTATTTTTGTTCAGCGCATTTTTGGGCATGGTCATTTTAATTTTGCTGTATACCATTGTACCGGATCCCACGACAGCATCTGCTATGCCATCTCGTTTACAAGTCAGCGCCATTAAAACATTATTGAGACAACCTGAGTTATGGCGATTAAATAGTGGAATTTTTATTTTACATACGCTTTTTAGCGCAAGCTTTGTGGCCATTCCTTTTAACATCATCGATTCATTACACGTCCCCATCACTCAGCATTGGACATTATATGCACCAAGCTTAATGATTGCATTTCCGATCAGTTTTTTTTGTATAGGAATGGTGGAACGCACACACAGCATTAAATCCTGTTTTCTATTGGCAATCTCTATACTATTAATTAGCGAATTATTGTTCTTACTATGCATTCCCTCTACTTTGTTTATTATTTTCGCATTAAGCTTATTTTTTATCGGTTTTACATTATTAGAAGGGTTTCTACCATCACTGGTTTCTCGTGCTGCGCCTCTCAATCAAAAAGGCGGTGCGCTTGGCATTTATTCATGCGCACAATTTCTTGGTATTTTTGCAGGTGGTATTCTTGGCGGATTTATTTATGGCTATCTCAACACAAAAGGCGTATACTTGTTCTGTTTTTTCTTATCCTTAATATGGTTATCATTTGCATTTTCAATGCAATCATCCCAACATTTTTATCAGGAGTAAATCATGGCACGTGGTAGCGTCAATAAAGTCATTTTAGTTGGTAATTTGGGACGTGATCCTGAAGTCAGGTACACGCCAAATGGTGCGGCCGTCGCAAACATTACCATTGCAACATCTGAAATGTGGAAAGATAAACTGTCAGGTGAAAATCAAGAGCGAACCGAGTGGCATCGCATCGTGCTTTATCAGCGTCTTGCTGAGATTGCAAGAGATTATTTAAAGAAGGGTGCAAAAATTTATTTAGAAGGGCGTTTACAGACGCGTAAGTGGCAAGATAAAACCACCGGTCAAGATAAATACACGACTGAAATTATAGCAGACAGTTTGCAAATGCTAGACAGCAAAGGATCAAGTGGTAGCGCTGGTGAACATCATGCACCCTCGACTGAAAAAGCAACCGCTACAACAGCCGCAGCAGTCGATGCACCCGCATTTGATCAGTTCGACGATGATATCCCGTTCTAATTGCCGCCAATAGTAGGGTGGATTAGGCGTTTTTTGCCGTAATCCACCAAGCTGGACTCGATGTGGTAATGATTGGTGGATTACGGCGCAAAAAACGCGCCTAATCCACCCTACTAACTACCTTTAAACCGTCATCAATGAACAAGTCATGTATGAATTACATGCAAACTGGCCAGGAGCCACTTCCATCCAGTGAGATTGTTTACGATAATCAGGCTGTACATCTGGAGAGGCATTGGTTAAATACACTGTCAATAAACTATCTGACGATTGATAAACAAACGTAACGCTTTTATTGAAAGTGGCGTGGCCCACCATAAAATTCAAGGTAACTTTTTTACTGGGCAATTGATCAATGGTACCACCAATGCTGCCAATCATTAAAAATTCTCTATCAAACCCTTGGCAAGCTAAGGTCTGACTTGCGTCTTTTGCGCATTGAATGCGTTCTGGTGGTAAGTATGAATTTGCAAATAATAGCGTGCTCGACATCAATGTCACTAATGCTAATGTAACCGATGTAGTGATATTCATTTTCTTCATTCTAACATCCTCCTTGTACTGAAAATAAAAAAGAAAATACAGGTGGAGATTATATATACAAGTTAATGCTGTCAACTGTTTATTTTCATGCGAAAGGCTATTGCCAAATACACAGAACATGATTAAATATCTGCTTAGTCGATAATTTTTTATATTAAAGGACCGGGTATGAAAATACTAACAGCACATATGCTAGTCGAATTTCAAAAAGATTATTACGCAGGTGGACGAGCTCCTGTTCCAAGCAGCCTTGATATCAGCCAAAATGCACAACAAGCATTATGCTATGCTAGAGAACAATCACTTCCCGTAATACACGTTCAACAAATTTCAACACATCCCAACGCCAAATATTTTTTACCTTGCACACAAGGAAGCGATATTTACGATATGTTGCAACCCATTAAAGGCGAACAAATCATCAAAAAACACTATCCTAATGCATTTAAAGATACGTTTTTGCTGAATTATCTAAACAAACTTGGCATTAAACACTTGGTCATTTACGGCATGATGACGCACCTTGCCATTGATGCAACCGTACGTGCTGCACGCGATTTTGGCTTCAGTTGTACTGTCTTGTCCGATTCATGCGCAGGGAAAGAGCTGACTTTTCATCATCACATCATTCCTGCACAAGAAGTGCATCAAGCCTTTTTAGCTGCACTCTATCCAACCTATGCGAAAATCAGTTCAACACAAGAATATTTGCATCGGATTCAGCAGCTGCCTCTAACCGGTTAGGCGATGAGTAAAATGAACTGGAAGTCGCGCTATTTGCCGACTGAAGAAGACATTTGGCATGGGCGGATTGATGCAACCGCTCGTTCTTCTTTCTTCCAGTTTATTCAACCATTGAATCTGCACCAGCTAGAAAATGGCACCATCGTTAAAGATCATTTCGTATTGCTTGGCTTCAAGTGTGACGAAGGTGTTGCACGTGATCTAAGACGTGTGGGTGCCTATGAAGGGCCCAATGCCATACGCCGTCGCCTTGCCAATTTGCCCGTTCATTTAACCACACCGTTTATTCTCTATGATGCTGGCAACATCGTATGCAACGACCACGACCTTGAGAGCAGCCAACTTGCATTAAGTGAGGTCATCACAATCTTAATTGCAAAAGGTTTGATTCCCATTGTGCTTGGCGGCGGTCATGAGGTAGTATATGGACATTATTTAGGTCTTGCTCCATTTGTTAAACAAAATGAGAAACTTGGTATTCTAAGCTTTGATGCCCACTTTGATTTACATCCACTGGCTGCGCTCAATCAGGCAAGCTCCACAACGGCGTTTTATCAAATCGCAAAACATCGCGAACAAAAAAATACTTCGTTTCATTATGCTTGCATTGGCATACAAAAATCAGGCAACACCGCAGCAATGTTTGATATTGCACGACAATTACATGTGCAATATCTGCTAGCAGATGATTTACATTTGGCCAATCATGCAGTAATTGATGAGTTTTCGCATACCATCATGCATCATCATAATCATTTATTAGTAAGCATATCACTTGATGTATTTGCACCCGCATTCGCACCCGGGGTCAGCAGCATTCAACCATTCGGCCTGCTCCCTTGGCAAGTGGTGCCATTACTGAGACAATTTGCACACTCTCAAAAGGTGCGCTCGTATGATCTCTGCGAACACGCACCACGATATGACATTGATCATCGCACCGCAAAATTAGCAGCGACCCTCATTTACGAAATTATTCATCACACCTTCTACAATGATTGATTTATGTTGACCGCTACGTCTCTCCAACGACAACTGCTCAAATGGTTTGATCAATACGGACGTAAGAACTTACCCTGGCAAGCGAACAAAACTCCATATCGAGTCTGGGTAGCAGAAATCATGCTGCAACAAACTCAAGTGGCAACCGTCATCCCATATTACTTACGCTTCATGACGACCTTTCCAACATTACAGCACTTGGCAAACGCGCCGCTCGATACTGTATTGCATCTTTGGACAGGCTTAGGTTATTACAGTCGAGCCAAAAACTTACATCGAACTGCAAATATGATCATGCAAGAGTATAACGGCCATTTCCCTGATCATTTAGAGCAATTAACCACTTTACCCGGCATTGGCACATCCACTGCCGGAGCCATTCTTGCTTGCGCTTTCAATCGTAAAGCAACCATTTTAGATGGTAACGTCAAGCGAGTGCTCACTCGTCTATACGGCATCGAAAATCCGATCAATGATAAAAAAACACAAACGCAATTATGGGAAATTGCAAAACAACTGACGCCCACAAAACGCATTGCAGACTATACACAAGCCATGATGGATTTAGGCGCAACAGTATGCACGAGGCGCAAACCCACATGCAAAGCGTGCCCCCTGCACAAGAATTGCATCGCAAACAAAAACGATCTCACTCTGCAAATACCATATAAAACGCGTGAAAAACCCAAACCCATCAAACAAACGGGCTTTTTAATTCTTCAATACAAACAAGAAATCTTATTGGAAAGGCGCGTTATGAAAGGTGTTTGGCAAGGATTATGGTCATTCCCAGAAACCAAAGTGCCCATTACTCTTTCCAAACTAAAAAAAGCGCTGCAGGCAGAATTCAATAATATCGCCATATACACTACTCACATGCTACCCACGTTTCGCCGCACGTTTAGCCATTATCATTTAGACATAACGCCCATTCATTTAACTATTACTAAAAGAAGTAACAAAAAAATAGCAAAAGAGCAGCAAATTTGGTATAGTTTGCAATCAGAAACGAGCATTGGCTTACCGAAACCAGTTAAACAGTTATTGGATCAACTATTATGAGAATGATTAATTGCGTTAAGCTAAAAAATCTCGCTGAAGGATTGGAACGCCCACCGTTTCCAGGTGCAAAGGGTGAGAAAATTTTTGCCCAAGTTTCAAAGGAAGCTTGGAACTTATGGCTCAACCATCAAACCATGCTCATTAATGAATATCGTTTGAACTTGATTGATGCGAAATCACGTGCATTCTTATTAGAAGAATTGGATAAGTTTCTATTTGGAGCTGGCAGCGAAAAACCACCTGGGTTTGTTGAAAAGTAACAGCCATCATTGTCATTGCCCCCAAACTTAATTAAACCCCCTACGGATTTTTGATCATTTATATTTATTTTGACAAATATAAAATCATAATTTATAACAAAATCAAAAGCTTAAGATTCTCTTAAGCTAAACCGATTACGATCAAATTACGTCATCCAAAAATGCAATTCAACGAACAATAAGGAGATTTACCATGTTCGACTTACTCCATGACAATAAGTTACCTGAGGTGAAATCGGAAGTACAACGACTCAAATCCTTTGACAACGATGAAAGTGAACAACTTTTTATTGAAACGTATAGCAACAATGATCGAAAAAAAGCACGTCGATTATATCGAAAACATAAAACATCATTATTAGACATTACCTACAACTTATTGTACAAATTACCTGAAAAGCAAAAAGAAATGGATCAATACCCTCTGCATCCAAAAGATACAGAGACAGCATCCCGAAAACGCAATTCATTAGATAACTATTTTTTTACTTACAATAACATATTCGATAATATCAATGAATTGGCTACCTATATCAATGAAGAAACCCACTTTTTATTCGGCGATCAAGGCGCCTATGCGATCGGTAAACAAGTTTTAAACCATATGGCGAAAATGGTATCGGTTCACTTTAAAGACACCATCACTGAACCTAAAACTGCTCGCGTGGCAGACACTAGCTTTACAAAATTTGTACAGTTATCATTTTTACAACAATCACCAAAAGCATTTCTGAAGAGCCAACAAAATGCATTATTAACCAAACATACAGACACCATCACCCGAACAAAACAAGCGTTGCTGAAGCTCTCGACACGCACTGACAAAGTGGAATTGAAAGATTTTGATAAGCTGACAAAAGACATTAATGCGATTGATAAAATCATTAATGAAAAAGACTTATCGGCTGAGATCCATACCTTAGAAAACAGTTGGGGCCGTTTTTTCTTTGGCTGGCTAACAGGTGATAATAAAAAATTAGCCAATTTAAAACAATTAAAACAAGCATCAACTTTAATTGAAGAACAAACTGACACATTAAAGAAAGCGATTGTGAAACAACATAAAATAGAGAAAGCAAAAGGCCAATTTATCGATTTACAAAAAATCGTTATGACAGAGACGCATGCATTGTCAAATGATCAAATAACCGTCTGGAAAGAGTCTTTGACACTATTATTTGATGATAATAAACTCATAAATACGCTCGTCAGACCAGCGCTTGAGAAAATAACCAACAAAATCAATGACAATATCAGCCAAAGTTTACAATGCAGCGATGGCGAATTTGAGCAAGAATTAAAAATTCCACTCCAAAACCAACTGACAGCAATATTATGCGAAGAAAATAAAAAACGTGAACATTGTGAACGGCTCTTCATGGAACACTGCCAAGAAGCAATGGAGAGCATCAGTGATCCTGTCAATGGGTTAGCATTTTGTCGTAAATTGATTGCTTGCATCAACCAAGAAAGCTCCATGCTTGCAACATCTTTAAAGCGAAGACATGAACAATTCACTGCATGGCTAACACTCAGAAATTTAAAAAATAAAATTTTAACCAATACTTGTTCATTTAACGATACCAATGATATATATACTGCGATATTTACGTTATTAAATGAACCCATGACTACCCACATGGATGACGATGTAAAAAGCTTATTTAGTAGATTATCGGAAACAGTACCTGAAGCTGTAGACAACCTTTTAAAAAAAATCATCGTCAATCCTAGCGAGAAAATCCCGGATCATGAACTTAATGCCTTAAAAAACATATTGGCATTATTTAGCAAAGAAAAGCTTGATCATTTGCAAAATGATAATAAATTTGAGCAACTTTGCACATTGCGTAATATCTTAATCACTAATATTAAGCTCAAAATTAATGCTTGCAAAACAAGTACGCAATTACATTATCTCACCGAAGCACTAGAAACCATTTGGCCAGATGGGATATTACCTCGTTATGCTACTCTCGTTAATCAAAAGAATGAAATGACTACTTGGCAAACGGAACAATCGCATGAGTCATTACCCGAAAGCCTTTTATGTGACAATAAATCAATATTGACCTTGCATAAACCAGCTCTCTCTAATATCACGTTTAAACCAAACGAATCTGCACAAATTTACTTCATTCCAAAGCATGAAAATACTGAATTAAAGGATGTCATCATACAAAAGCGCAATGATTTTCTACATGACCATCTGCAAGATCATGACAAAGAAAAGTTGGCCTTCTTACGAGATAATACTGGCTCGAATTTATATGAATTTTGCAAAAAAACATTCTTAAATAATCAAACGCCACTCACCCCAATCAATTTATATTCTTATGGCTCATCTCTTGTATCTGATGTGTTAAAAACTCGATATGACAAAATGGAAGCATTATTTAAAGACGGTAAAAACATTGAAGGCACATGGCTTTCTGATGAATTAAATGAAGAAATTGAATCGATCGCGCATTCATTTGATCAAAATTTAAATACGTTATTTGATAAAAAGTCGGATAACGATAAGCTTTCTGCGTCCAATCAAGAGGCAAAAGCTCGCTTTGAAGCCAATGCGGGCATTAGCACAGATGAAATCGACATCAATCATCTATTATTACAATGGCGCTTTTTAAGCGCCTTACAGCATGATTTTCAAACCCTATCGCATAGTGAACGATTTATGGGTAAGACGATGATTGCAAAAATGAGTCATGTGATTGCAGAAGAACCACGCTATATTCATTATTTTTTAGGCAGCATGAATGAAAAACAATTAAACATACTTGAAGACACTTTCGAACATGAACCAATCTGCCGCTTTAAGCAAAACGCAACGAATAATAATGGAGACCCAGCGTTAAAACGTTCTGCTTTATTCCAACAATTATCTGAGCTCGTGAAACAAGAATTAGTCGATTACTTAAATGGCGCGAAAGTGAATGTGGCATTAATGCAATCGCATGCTAAATTCATCAATAAACGGTTGGCCCTAAATACCATAGAACAATCTGCCTTAGAGAAATTTAACATTGAATTAAAAGATGAATTAGGCAAAGCATTGGAGTGGTTACTGGCTAACGATGCGAACAATGCTACTGAAGAATTAGCATTTATTCAGCAAAATTTAGCAAAAACGACTAATACGATTGCCATCGTTAAACAGTTATCACAAAATATTCTCGCGCAATTTCCAAAAGAATTTGGTGATTACTTGCGTTTAATACAACAGCATTTCACCAACCGCTTCGAACACAGTTTACCTGCTATATTCGATGACCTTAGTAACATTGATCGTGGCAACTATCAACTTGTAGAAAAATTAAAAGGGACGCCTATTTACACGCTTGCCACAACAATCATCAGCGATGATCAACTGTGCTCCACATTCAAATTATATAAACGCCAGGTTCCAAAAACAAATTGGTCAATTCAACCGTATCTCAAAGCATGTTATCAATTGCCTGGTAAATGTGCGCGATCAATATACCAAAGCGCACAAAATAATTTATCTTATTATTCCAACCGTTCTTTAAATTATTTTAAACCACAACAACAAGAAAGTAATCGTGGTATTCATATGACTACTTTCACACCCAAGAACTGCTCCAACTAAGTAAAGGATACTGAAGCAATGCAACGACAAGACTTCTCACCCATAAGTGATTTTTTGGCAAAAAGTGTCCCATATCAAATGTTGATGAAACACATCACCTACACCAAGTTTGCCTCTAAAGATGAAACGCTTAAAATATGGCATGACAACTTAATCCACCTCATTCAATCCGCAACTTCGTTTAAACAATTATATAAAAATATCGATAAAATGGGGTATTCTCGCATCTCTGAAATCGCACAAAAGCAAAACACGGATGAAGAAACATTAGCGGTTGATTTTGCCAATCAGGCAAAGAAAAAGCCCTTGATGAAAACGATTTGTTTATTAAGTGACTTTGGCGATGATGTTAAATTTTATTACGATATTGAAATTGAAGATGAAAAAATTGCATTAGATGAATTTATTGCAATGAATCCACACATTAAAGAAATTGAACGCCTCGAAGAAATCACAAACATTCCCGCAACTAAAGCAATCATATCAAATGTAATCAAACAATTCAAACAAGCAGATAATTTTGAAGAATTATTAAATGCAACCGATGCAAATTGCGGCGCGACCCATTTTTTTGCACGAATCTATTCAATTTTTGGCACGATTCCTGCATTTAATTATCAAGTCGCTTTATTGCGCCAAGACATATTAAATGTAATGAAACAACTTGATCACGATAAAGAACATGATACAATTGCATCCATTTCAACGCCTGCGTCATAATCCAAGGATATCATCATGCAACGAACTGAATTACCATACAGCAATGTCAAAGAATTTTTAGCCAATAATAAAACATATGCTGACATGAAAGCATACATCAAGACAGCAAATCACTTGATTGATAAACAGTTACAAGATTACGATGATGCACTCATCATGCAAATTGAGCGAGGAACTTGTTTCAAGGATGTTTATGTAACCGCAATTCAAAAGCTGAGGTATTCCGAACTGATTACGCCAGAAGTGAAGCCAGCACAGCTATCAAAAGAACAAATTATGCATGGTTTAAATACCCTATCAAAAGAATTTCCTTTCATTAAAACAATTTTGTATCTAACAGAATTGGGAGAGGAGATGAAACCATATTATGATGCAGAAATAGCGCTAGAGAAACAATCGGTACAAGCTTATCTTGCCAATAACCACATCATCATTGAGATGGATAAATTGGAAATGAGTGCCCATCATGACGTCAAAGACAAAATCTCTCATACCATTCATCAAATTAAACAAGCAGACACATTTGATGAATTATTAACAATTACTGAATCTGTAAAATCTGCTAAACCCTCTACTTGGATCAAGGCAAACATTTTTGGTGGCATATCAGGATTTAATCATCAATTACGCTTACTGCGCGATGACATTATGCACGCACAGAAACATTTTCAAGATGATACACATCATCCTACAATTGCTCAACCTAAACTATAGATGAATGCTATCACTTAAATATCATAACCCGGGTCTGTTTATATCCTTGTTAGTCTGTTCTTGAGATTCTTGTTGCGGTGATGACGGCGTCATAGATGACGGTTGTGCTTGTGATTGTTGCTGCGGTTGTGGTTGAGAAGATGGTGCTGGTACTTGATCGCTTTGCACATTACTTTGCTTTTGAGAAAAGTCTGCTGTTTGCAACACTTCTTTTGCTGTATCTGAACTCGGCAACATCGCACTCACGATTGCTGCTGTGTTGTGATGGGGTTGCACTTCTTGCTGTAAAGCTCGCTCTTGATCTAGCCTCATCCGATAAGCATTTAAATGATTCACTATTTCCTCTGCCTTTTGTATATAAAAATCAGGAACTTTATCGCAATCGCGACCTACGAAATTACAAGAACCCGTTGTCAGATTGACAACTAACACGAAATTATTATACCAACTGCCATTATCTAAATTAATCGTATTGGTATCAGCGCGCACAGTCAGGTTTTCAGGCGTATCTTCCGAGAAGATATTGTGACCAACCAAAGTGAGTTTTGAATGAGCATTACGCGACTCGCCATCAAGTTGTCCGCCAGCGTAGATCTGTATATCCGAACCTTGTTGTCTTGCCCAAGTGGCATGCTTTATTTCATCTTGGGTTAACTGATTATCCGCACTATACGGATTATCTGCTATTTCTTTTATCACCTTATCCGTTAAGGTCTTTGGCATGTTTGCATGAACAATATTAACAGGGTACTTCCCTTCCACTGTCATCACATAAGGTAGTTGCGAGAAATAATCTTTGACAAGTTTAATATCACTATCATCACTGTATTTATTTTTACCTAGTGTAATTTTTCCATCTTGTAATTCTTTTAAAAATAATTGCACAGTCCATAAACCGCCATTTATCAGGTGAAGCCTGATCTCATTAATCGCATCAGTCGCTTTACGGCCATATTGTTTTTTTAAGTTATCTTCAAATATTTGTAGGTATTTTTCAATTTCATTCTGGCTAGAATTGGGTGTCACCAAATTTTTTTCGAATAATTTTTGTAGATTAGGGATCAAGGATTCTAAATTTTTAATGCAATCGATGCACATGTCTTCATGATTGCCGCGCGCAACAAACACACGATTATCATTTCGACAGGCTTTGATCACATCAAGGCTGCCCGCGCCTCTATCGCTAAGGTCGCCGACAATAATCAATCGATCATTTTGAGCAAGTTTGTTAAGCATTGCTTGTAAATTGCTATAATTTCCATGCACATCGCCGATGGCGATATCATGGCCCATCGTGTTCTCTGCTAACTTGACAATCTGCTTTCGTGAAGTTGCCATGCACAAATACCTCTTAAAGACGTCGCTTTAAAAAGTATAGTGCTTAGCTTCAACTTTGCTGGGGTCAGGCTTGACTTATTGACTTATTTGTTTAAAAACAAAGTGCTGGAGAAGTCAGTAAGTCAAGCCTAACCTCCTCTTCACTCTTTCTTCTCCGTAAACTTACACGTCTCTCTCGGACACACGTATTCTTCACCGCGCCGCTTCGTCACTTTCATTGTCACCATCGGCCAACCACATTTTTTACACGCTCTAGCAATGGGCTCATTCCACACTGCATATTTACAATCAGGATAACGTGAACAGGAAAAGAAAACTTTGCCGCGACGTGATTGGCGCTTGACCATGTGTCCTTGCTTACATTCGGGACAATCCACGCCAGTATCGAGTGGTTTATTCAATGATTCAATGTGCTTACATTTTGGATAATTACCACAGCCAATGAATTTGCCATAACGTCCATGCTTGATTTTTAATGCACCGCCACAATCAGGACACGTTCTACCTTCGATCACTTCAGCTTCTGCGGTGGAATCGGTTGCTTGTTGGCTTTCAATTGAACCTGGCATAGGACGCGTATAATCACAATCAGGATATCCGGTGCAACCAATGAAGCGGTCGCGTTTACCTAAGCGAATGGATAATGGCTTACCACATTGCGGACATGCTTCATCTAACATTTCTTGCGTGACGTCTTTTTTCTTTACCGTATCATTAATGGTGATCACTTGCGCTTGGAATGGACGGAAGAATGTTTCTAATAGGGGTACCCATTCTTTTTCACCGCGTGATACTTCATCTAATTCATCTTCCAATTGAGCAGTAAAACCATAATCAACATATTTAGTGAAATACTGTGTTAAAAATTTATTAACCACTCGCCCAATGTCGGTTGGTCTAAACCGTTTATTTTCCAACAAAGCATATTGCCTAGTCTGTAAAGTTGAAACAATTGATGCATAAGTTGAGGGCCTGCCGATGCCATGTTCTTCCAATGCTTTAATCAAGGACGCTTCTGCATAGCGTGGAGGTGGTTCAGTAAAATGTTGATTGCACATAATGTCATTCAGTGTAACCACATCGCCCTCATGCAATTCGGGTAAAATGGGTGCACCATCTAATTCATCAATGTGATCATCTTTGCCTTCTTGGTAAACGCGCATAAACCCAGGATCAGTGACAGTAGATCCTGTGGCCCTAAACATATCTTCACCCGAAACAGTCATATCAATACTGACGGTATCAATGGTCGCAGAAATCATTTGGGAAGCAACCGTACGCTTCCAAATCAAATCGTATAATTTATATTGTTCGATACTTAAATGGTCTTTGACAGATTCTGGCGTGAGAGCAATTGAAGTTGGGCGAATGGCCTCGTGTGCTTCTTGCGCATTTTTCGCTTTAGTGCGATAAATGCGTGGCTCATCTGGTACATTTTCTTTACCGTAACGTTCTTTAATTAAATCGCGGATTTCACTGATGGCATCATTCGATAAATTGACAGAATCCGTACGCATATAAGTGATTAAACCTTGAAATCCTGAATCCAGCTCAACACCTTCATATAATTGTTGCGCAAAACGCATGGTACGCTGCACAGGGAACGATAACTTGCGAGCGGCTTCTTGTTGCAAAGTGGATGTAATAAAAGGCGCTGCCGGATTGCGCTTGCGTTGCTTACGTTCAACTTTGTCGACTTTTAATTTGCCATTTGCTTTCTTTAATAAATCTTTCTTGATTTTTTCCGCATCATCGGTATTGGTGATGGAAAATTGTTCAAGTTTCTCACCTTTGTAATGCGTTAAGCGTGCAGTAAACCCTTGGGTGGTGGAAAGTAAATCAGCTTCTAAATCCCAATATTCTTGCGTGATGAATTTTTCAATTTCTTCTTCACGCTCAACAATCATGCGTAGGGCCGGACTTTGCACGCGCCCTGCCGATAAGCCATAACGTATTTTTTTCCAAAGCAGTGGCGATAATTTGAAACCGACTGAAAAATCAAGTGCGCGCCTTGCTTGTTGCGCATTCACTAATTCTGCAGAAATATCACGTGGTTGATCGATGGCCGCTTGGATCGCATTTTTCGTAACTTCATGAAACACAACACGATGCACGGGTTTTTTACCAATCGCCTTTTTTTCTTGGAGGATATTATAGATGTGCCAAGAAATGGCTTCCCCTTCACGATCAGGGTCAGTTGCGAGATAAAGCGCATCTGCCGTTTTCATCGCGCTCACAATAGCATCAACATGTTTTTTGTTTTTC